>Ga0114981_10001848_pt1 | contig 13739 bp, 11 predicted proteins | sample S_140806_MF_Meta_FD_87028 | JGI IMG/M metagenome (GOLD analysis project Ga0114981, IMG submission 87028) | Freshwater microbial communities from Lake Simoncouche, Canada to study carbon cycling - S_140806_MF_MetaG | ecosystem: Environmental > Aquatic > Freshwater > Lake | place: Lake...
ACGGCCACCTGGAAGTCGGGATCGCGCACGCAGCCGAGCAGGTTGGTCCAGTCGGCCAGGGAGGCGTCGCCATAGGCGAAGGGGATCACCTTCTCCACCGCCGGCAGCAGCTTCCAGATCGGAGCCTGCTCCGGCGGACAGGCCACCTGGATCGCAAAGCCCAGCGCCTCGGCGGTGGCGGCTACCGCCGGCAGGGCTTGGAGCTGATCGGCGCCATCGCCCGGGATCAGAAACAGTGCACGCATCGCTCTGGTCTCGCCGGGAACTGGGCCTCGGCCTGATTGTATGGAGCGCGTCTGGATTCTTCCGTCGGGAGGGAGTTGCTTGTGCATCTGCTGATCGCCGCCGCCGGCAGCGGCCGCCGCATGGGGGCCGAACGCAACAAGCTCCTGCTGCCTCTTGCGGGGCGTCCGGTGCTGGCGTGGACCCTGGAGGCTGCCCTGGCCTGTGCGCCGATCCGCTGGATCGGGGTGGTGGGCCAGCCCAAGGATGCCGAAGCGATCGGAGCCATCTTGGCGGCGGCACGGCCCGATCGTCCGGTGGAGTGGATCCTGGGCGGCGAGACGCGGCAGGAATCGGTGAGCAGGGGGCTCGAGGCCCTGCCGGCCGAGGCGGAGGCCGTGCTGATCCATGACGGCGCCCGCTGCCTGGTGGAGCCGGCCCTGCTGGCGGCCTGCGTAACGGCCCTGGAGCAGGCGATACAGGAAGGGGCAGGGATCGTGGCCGCCACCCCGGTGACCGACACGATCAAGGAGGTGGAGGACGGCACCATCTGCGCCACGCCCGACCGCAGCCGGCTCTGGGCGGCCCAGACCCCCCAGGGTTTCGGGGTGGCCCAGCTGCGCCAGGCTCATGCCACCGCTAGCGCCGAGGGCTGGAGCGTCACCGACGACGCAGCCTTGTTTGAGCGGCTCGGCCTGCCGGTGCGGGTGCTGGCGGCTCCCCCCTCCAACATCAAGCTCACCACCGGCTTCGACCTCACCATCGCCGCGGCCGTGCTGGCCGAACGGTTCAGTGCAGCAGTTCCTGGATCGCCAGAGCCTGTACTTCCACGGCCGTGAACAGCAGGCCGATCCCGAGCGACAACTGGATGATCCCCAGCACCAGAGCCAGCATCTGCAGCACCCGGGGCCGGATCACCGCCAGGATCGGCCGGGCGAAGAGCATGGCCAGCAGGTTGAGCACCATGATCACAAGCAAGATCGCGATCAGGGTGGCCGGGCTGCCCTCGAGTTCCCGCACCAGAGAGGAAAGGGTGATCACCACCGCCAGTCCGTAGGGCGTGAGGATGATCGGGAAGACGAGGGGCTGCACCACCAGATCCAGGCCGGGATTCTCGGGTGGCGGCGGAAGGGCATGGGGTTGCTCAGGGCCATCGCCCTGCCCGTGGTGGTGGTCGCCGAACACGTCATCGTCCCCGTACTGAGCGAGCACCACTCTCAGGGCCACGAGCATCATCACCAGGCCCGCTGAGGCCAGGATCGCGGTGAGGGGGATGTTGAACTTCGCCAGCAGGCGGTAGCCGAACAACGCCAGCACCAGCACCGTGGCTGTGGAAAGCAGGAAGCCGTTCCAGGCGATCCGGCGCCGCATCGGCTCACTGGCCCGGGCGGTGAGACGCAGGAAGGCGGGAATCACCTTGATCGGCCCCACCATCAGGATCAGGATCGGCACCAGCCCGCGCACGGCACCGGAGCCGCCATAGAACTGGCGCAGCTTGGGGATCAGCTTGGCCTGGGCTTCGAAGGCGGAGGCTGAAGGCAGCTCGGTGAGCGGGGTGGTCGGCATCCCGGTGGGAGGCATGGCCGCTGGAGCCACGGCCGCCTGAGTCGCGGCGATGGTGGCAGGCGATGCTGCCCGCAGGGTCGGTCTCGGCTCTGCAATGGCCGCCTGGGCAGGTGGGCAGAGGGCTGCCGGGATCCCCACCGCGAGCACGGCCAGGAAGGCCAGGGCCAGGAGACGGCCCAGCCAGCCCAGGCCGGCCGCGGCCTCCCGTCGCTCTGCCGGAGGCCGCTGGTGGGGGGCTGCTGGCCGCATGGTGGGTCCGGAGCACGGTTCGCCGGCATCGTATGCAGGGTTGCCCGTGGGCGCAGCGGGCGAGCCTCGCCAGGATCGGGCCGTGCCCCTGTGAACTCCCATGGCCGCCCCCATGCCCCAGTGGACCGCTGGCCGCTTCCCGCGACGGCTGCGCCGCTTACTGCCGCTGCTGGGGGTGCTGCTGCTGCTGGGGCTAGCTCTCTCCCCGGGGCCCTGGGCAGGGGAGAGGAGCGGCGCATCGGCCCGGCCGCTGCCGGCTGGTGCGGTCGCTGGAGCGATCCTGGCGGACCCCTCCAGCCCCTCAGGACTCCAGCCTTCAAGCCCTCCAGCCCGGGGAGCCGCGGGACTGGCTCCGGCCCCCCCGGGGCCGCAGGCCGGTGGATCCTCCCCCCAGCCACCTGCCTGGGTCACCCTGGAGGGGCGCCGGATCCTGGAGATCCGCTCCGCCGCAGGCGCCCAGACCCCCGCCTCCGTCGCGGAGCGGGGCAATACCATCCTTCGCAAGCTGGCCGAGAACCCGGCCGTGGCACCGGAGCAGCTCGAGGTGCGGGAGGACCCTCCCTATTCGATGCTGGGGTTGGAGGCTGGCGGTCGCTTCACACCGCTGCTCGCCGTGGATGACCGGGCGGCCCGGGCCTTCGACACCAGCCGCCAGGAGCTGGCCGAGCGCTACCGCGATCAGATGCGGGGGGCGCTACGTCAGTTCCGCAGCAGCCATACCGTTGGATCCTGGCTACGCAGCACCGCCCTCGCCCTGTTGATCCTGGGCATCTACGTGGCCTGGGTGCAGGTGCAGGGAGTGTTGGAGCGCCGCGCCCGCCACTGGATTGCCGCGGCCCCCACCCCCTGGCTAGGGGGCCTGAAGCTGGCGGGCAGCAAGGTGCTGGATGGCTCCCAGGAGCGGGCCGCCCTGCTGCGGGTGTTGAGGGTGGTGCACTGGGGCCTGCTGCTGCTGGCCAGCTACCTGCTGATCCCGTTGCTGCTGGGCTTCTTTCCGCCCACCCAGGTGGTGGCCGAGGGGCTGCGTGGTCACATCCGCGGGGTGCTGGAACGTCTGCTCGACGGTGTGGTGGCCGCCATCCCCAACCTGCTCGCCATCGTGGTGATCCTGCTGATCACCCGCGTGGTGATCCGGGCCTGCCTCGACTGGTTCGGGGCGATCGAGCGGGGCCAGCTTCAGTTTTCGGGGTTCTACCGGGAGTGGGCGCGGCCGACCGGGCGGTTGGTGGCCGCAGCCCTGCTGCTGGCCGGGCTGGTGACGGCCTATCCCTACATCCCGGGCTCTGGCAGCCGCGCGTTCCAGGGGGCGGGCCTGTTCGTGGGCCTGCTGGCGGCCCTGGGCTCCAGCGCCGTGGCCACCAACGTGATCAGCGGCCTGATGCTCATTTACACCCGCGCCTTTCGGGAGGGCGATCGGGTGGAGATCAATGGGGTGGTGGGGGTGGTGCAGGACCGCGATCTGCTGGTGACCCGCATCCAGACCCCGCGCAATGAACTGGTGAGCATCCCGAACGCCACCGTGATCACCTCCCCGATTCTCAATTTCAGCTTCGGGCGCCGCGAGATCCAGCGGCCCGTGGCCCTGGCCACCACGATCACGATCGGCTACGACGTGCCCTGGCGGCAGGTGCATGCCCTGATGCTCGCCGCCGCTCGCGCCGTGCCCGGTATCGCCGAGGATCCGACCCCCTTGGTGTTGCAGACCTCTCTGAACGACTTCCACATCAGCTACGAGCTCAATGCCAGCGTGCGAGATGTGCTGCTCTACCGGGAAACCCTCTCGGAGTTGTTGGCCTCCCTGCAGGATCGTTTTGCCGAGGCTGGCGTGGAGATCCTCTCGCCCGCCTACCAGGCCAACCGGGAGGGCGGGAAGAGCACCGTGCCGCCTCCGCCGCCCCGCTCCATTGCCATTGGGCCCCTGGCGGGCGGTGGCGAATCTCGCTGATTGTGGCTAAGGGCGGAACGCTGAGGCCTCCTTCGGCTTTTCCGGAGCTTGCCGGCGGAGGGGTCAGCCCGCTCCGGGCCGAAGCAGCCCCAGATGCCCCCGCCCCCCGTCCAGCCGCGCCATCACCCCGAGGGGCAGGGCGGCGTTGCCGGGGCTGTGGCCCACGGGAAGGTGCGCCACCACCGGAATGCCCAGGTCGAGGCTGCGCTCCCGCAGCACCTGATCGAGGTCGAAGCGGTGGTCGGCCGGCTTCTCGGCGCGGCCATCGGCCTCCCGCCAGCCCTCGAAGCTGCCGAAGCCGATGCCGGCCAGCTGCTGCAGCGCTCCGCAGAGGCGCCAGTGGGTGAGCATCCGCTCGATTCGGTAGGGCGCTTCCCCCACGTCCTCGAGCACCAGGATCGCGCCCCGCAGGGCGGGCAGGTGCGGCGTGCCCAGCAGGTGGGTGGCCACCGTGAGGTTGGCCACCAGCAGCGGCCCCTCCGCCACGCCACCGCGCCAGCCCACCGCCTCGAGGTCGTCCACCGGTTCACCGAACAGCAGGGCCCGCAGCCGCTCGACGCTCCAGGCGGGCTCGGCCGCCAGGGTGGTGAGCAGCGGCCCGTGCACCGCGCCGCCCTGGCCCCGGTTCACCCGGTCCCAGAGCAGGGAGGTGACATCCGAAAACCCCAGCAGCCAGCCCTCCGGCTGGGCCAGGGATTGCTCCAGCAGCCGCGCCGACCCCCAGCCGCCCCGCACGCAGGCCTGCAGGGCCGCTGGCGGGGCGGTGGGAGCGGACTCCGGATCGGGTGATAGATCGGCCGCCCGTTCGTGATCACGGCCGGCGAGGTAGCCCCAGCGGCGGCCCACCAGGGCGGGTCGTTCTTCCACTGCCAGGTCCCACTGGCGCAGCAGGGCCATCCCCGCCTCGAGCCGCTCGCCATCGGCTAGGGCCGAGCTGGCCGCCACCAGCCGAACCCGGTCACCGGGCCGCAGGGGCGGGGGGAGGGGGAGCGGTAGGGCGGATCGGTGGGTGGTTGGGGAGATCACGGAGGCCATGGCAAGGGAGCGGTGGCCGGATGCTGCGGCGCCCCTGAAACGGCTGGATTCTCCCAGGCTCCGCAAGTCAGCTTGTCCTGGACCCAGCCCAGGTTCCCCGAATCCGGCCAGATTGCTTGCCGGATTCGCACGCTGGACTCGCCTGGGAGGGAGTTCAGGTCCCTTGCGCAAGGAGAGGGTTTCAGCCCCGGCCGGCCAGGATCAGCCCCAGCAGCAGGAGGGCACCGAGCTGCACCTGGCGGCTGAAGTGGAGCCCGAAGGCCGAGCGGGGCAGGTCAGGGCGGCGGAGCTGGAGGGCTTCCCGCAGCATCCCCGCTGAAGCAATTGCCCAGGCCAGCCAGAAGAAGGGCCCGCCCAGCCCCCTGAGCAGGGCGGCTCCGGCCAGGGCGGCGGCCGTGAGCACATAGCAGCCGGCCACGACCGCGGGTGCTGCCTGGCCCAGGCTCAAGGCACTGCTGCGCACCCCCAGCCGCCGATCGTCGTCCCGGTCGCTCATGGCGTAGACGGTGTCGAAGCCGAAGGTCCAGGCCAGGGTGGCCAGCCAGACCAGCAGCAGCGGCCAGCCGCCCGCCAGGGAGCCGCTGGCCGCCGCCCAGGGGATCAACACCGCGAAGCCCCAGCAGAGGGCCAGCACCAGCTGGGGGTAGGGGAACCAGCGCTTGGCGGAGGGATAAACCAGCACGGGCGGCAGGGTGGCCAGTGCCAGGGCAAGGCAGAGGCCCCGCACGGCCTGCGGCAGGGCCAGCACCACCAGCAGGGCCGCCAGCAGGCAGAGCACCAGTAGGGCGAAGGCGGTGGGCACCCCGACCCGGCCCGAGGCCAGGGGGCGGTTGCGGGTGCGTTCCACCAGGGGGTCGATGCGGCGATCCCAGAGGTCGTTGGCGATGCAGCCAGCGGCGCTCACCGCCAGGCCGCCCAGCGCGATCCAGCCCACCAGGGGTGCCGGTGGCGGGGCCTGGGGGTTGAGCCACAGGGCCCAGCCGGCCGGAATCAGCAGGATCAGGCGGCCGCTGGGCCGGTGCCAACGAACCAGCTCCAGCAGGGCTTGTGCCGTGGCCATGGCCAATCCGGAGGTGGCGGCACCCTAGGTGAGGCGCCCCGGCCGCCGGTCATCCCCTGACGGGCTGGGGTCCGTGGCGATCGACCCACCAAGGGCTTCTCGGCCGCGGTGCAATGGCAAAGTGTGGCGCCGCCAGGCCGCTTGCTTTCGATGGCCCAGAACCCCCTGCCGGATGCTGCCTCGGCCGACGGTCAGCGCCGGGTGGCGGCCATCGACATCGGCACCAATTCGATCCATCTCTTGATCGCGGCGATCGATCCGGCCCTGCATTCCTTCAGCGTGGTGCTGGCTGAAAAATCCACCACCCGCCTCGGCGAACGGGACCCGGAGACCGGTGCCCTGTCTCCGGAATCGATCGAGCGGGCCTTTCTCACCCTGCGTCACTGCCGCGACCTGGCCCTAAGCCATGGCGTGGAACAGATCGTGACGGCGGCCACCAGCGCCGTTCGGGAGGCTCCCAATGGCCGCGAGTTTCTCCAGGCGCTCGATGAACAGCTGGGCCTGGCGGTGGATCTGGTGAGTGGGCCGGAGGAGGCTCGCCTGATCTATCTCGGCGTGCTCTCGGGCTTCCCCTTCGGCGAGGCGCCCCATTACATCCTCGACATCGGTGGCGGCTCCACCGAGCTGATCCTGGCGGACGGCCGCGGCGAGGCCCGGGCCCTCACCAGCACCCGCATTGGAGCGGTGCGGCTGCAGCGGGAGTTCTGCCAGGTCGATCCGCTCCCAGCCAGCCGCCGCGCCTTCCTGGAGGCCTACATCCAGGGCTCGCTTGATCCGGCGGTGGCCCAGGTGAAGGGGAAGCTGAAGGCGGGCGAAACCCCGGTGCTGGTGGGCACCAGCGGCACGGCGATGGCCCTGGCGGCCCTGGGGGCCGCCGAGGATCCCAAACCCACCCTGAAGCTCAACGGGTATCGCCTCAGTCGCGCCCGGGTCGACCAACTGGTGGCCCGGCTGGTGGCCCTCACCCCGGAGCAGCGCAAGGCCCTGGCCCCGATCAATGACCGCCGGGCCGAGATCATCGTGCCGGGAGCCCTGATCCTCCAGACGGCCATGGCCATGCTCGGCGCTACCGAGCTGGTGGTGTGCGACCGGGCCCTGCGGGAGGGGCTGATCGTGGACTGGATGCTGCGCAATGGCCTGCTGGCCGACCGATTCGCCTTCCAGAGCACGATCCGCCAGCGCACCGTGCGCCATCTGGCCCGCACCCACGCCGTGGATGCCGTGCGAGCCGACCGGGTGGCTGCCCATGCCTTAGCCCTCTACGACCAGACCCGGGGTGTGCTCCACGACGACCGCGGCGATGGCCGCCAGCTGCTCTGGGCCGCGGCCCAGCTCCACACCTGCGGCAAGCAGATCAACATCGCTGCTTACCACAAGCACACCTGGTACCTGATCCGCCACGGTGAACTTCTTGGCTACAGCGAGGCGGAGCACCTGATGGTGGCCGCCATCGCCCGCTACCACCGCCGCGGCCTGCCCAAGAAGCGCCATGAGTCATGGCAGGTGATCGAGGGCCGGGAGAATCGCCAGACCGTGTCCTCGATGGCCTTGCTGCTGCGGCTCGCAGCGGCCCTCGACCGGCGGCCGGCGGCCGTGGTCGCCGGCTTGGAGGTGGAGGCTGAGGGATCCCGCAGTGCCGGTACCAACGGGCTGACGGTGCGGCTGCTTCCGGTTGTTGCGTCGGGGGAGAGCCCAGCCGACCTGAGCCTGGAGCGCTGGAGCCTGCGTTCCTGCGCGCCTGCGGTGCTGGAGGCTTCGGGCCTGCGCCTCAGGGTGCCGGAGCCTTAGGCGCATCCGGCGCTGCGGCCGCTGCCTCGGCACGTTGCGGGTTTGCGGAAAAGGAGCGCCAGATCACCTGGTTGATGGGCCCCAGCACCCGGGGCTCCTGGCCGGCCACCTCGGCCCGCACCAGATCCGGCCGACCGGCCATCACCCGAAGCCCTTGGCCCAGCGGGAAGCTCTTCTCTCCCTCCAACGTGCCCTCGAAGAGGGTGGCACCCTGGCTGTCGCGCACTTCCAGCCAGCTGGGTTCTTGGCTGCGGAGTACCAGGAGGGCGGGCCCGGCGGGGGCCGGTGCCTTGGCCACGGCTGGGGAGGGAGGGATCCCGGCAACGGTGGTCGCACCGGAGCTGGCCTGTGGGGCGCTGCTGCTGACCTGCCCGCCGCTGCTGGGGGTCGAAGGACTGCGATACCACAGGAGTCCGAGCCCCACGGCAGCGGTGCTGAGCAGCAGGGCGGCTCCGGCGAGTAGTGCTCCGTTCGGCCTGCTGCCAGCCCGTTCCTGGGCCCGAGAACGGGCTGGGGTGGGGCCTCGGCCGGCCTGGCCCGGTGGTTGGGCCCGCGGGCGCCGAGCCGGGGAGGGAGGGGCTTCTGTGGAAAAGGGCGGGGTGGAGGCCCGCAGGGCTGCCACCGCCTCCTCCGCATCCACCCCGAGGCTCGCCGCCACCCGCCGCACCTGGGCGATCACGAACACCAGCTCCGGCAAGCGGCTGGTGTCGGCGTTTTCGAGCGCCTTGAGCTGCTCGTGCCCGATGCAGAGCCGCTCGGCCAAAGCCTGCAGATCGAGGCCGCGGGCTTCCCTGGCCGCCGTGATCTGGCGCCCTAGGGCCACCATCTCAGGGATGGGGGGAGGGCCCTCCCGGGAAAGGGTTGGGTCGGTGACGGTCGGTGGTGCCGGTTCGTCGGGCACGGCAGGTTGAAATCCTGGTTGCAAGAAAGTATGACAACTCCATCACCGAAACACCACAAGTTGGTGTTTGTCGACTCGGGACTGGAATGGAATTGAGATGGGCGATACTGGATTCGAACCAGTGACCCCTTCCGTGTGAAGGAAGTGCGCTACCGCTGTGCTAATCGCCCAATTGGCCGCGCAGAAATCCGCTGCCGTGGCCGAAGCATAGATCACCAACACCCCACCCATCATCGGCACGCCACGCCTGCCCGAGGGGCGATCCATCACCATGGTCTGTGGTCGCTGCTTCTGGTTGCGGCTCCTGCAGACCCCGGCATGGGGACCTTCGGACCGGGTGACCGGATCAGGGTCCGATCGCCAGCCTGGGCCGGGAGCTCGCCCCTGGGCGCCTCCATCCCCGTCCGATTTCGCCGCCGTGCCCTCCACCGAGCCCAGCCCGATCGCTTCCCCTGATGTGCCCAGCCCCGGGGCGGCGGCGGACATGGTGGATGTGCTGATCGTGGGCGGTGGCGTGTGCGGCACGGCCCTGCTGTTCGAGTTGGCCCGTTACACAGACCTATCCCGCCTGGCCCTGGTGGAGCGCTACGGCCGCTTGGCCCAGGTGAATTCGAGGGCCAGTAGCAATAGTCAGACCATCCATTGCGGCGATATCGAGACCAACTACACCCTGGAGAAGGCCCTCAGCGTGCAGCGCACCGCCGCGATGATCGGCCGCTACGGCGAGCTCCTCGACCCGGCCGTCCGCGATCGCTGCGTGTTCCGCACGCCGAAGATGGTGCTGGCGGTGGGGGAGAGCGAATGCGCCATGCTGCGCCGACGTTTCGAGGAGTTTTCGCCCCATTTCCCGGCCATGGAGTTGCTGGAGCCCGAGGCGATTGCCGAATGGGAGCCGCAGGTGGCCCTGGTGAACGGCGAGCTCCGCCCCGAGCCGATTGTGGCGATCGGCATCCGCAACTCCCCCACGGCGGTTGACTACGAAGCCCTGGCGGAATCGTTCGTGGCCGAGGCCCGGCGCCAGCTCGCCGGTTCCGCCCGTGAGCTCGATCTTCGGCTCGGCACGATGGTGGAGGCGATCGAGCCGGATGGCGATGGTTTCCGGGTTCGGCTGGGACCGGGGCCCGGCAGCGCGGAGGCCCCCGGCGAACTGTGGGCCCGCCATGTGGTGGTGGCCGCCGGCGCCCACAGCCTGCTGCTGGCCCAGCGCCTTGGCTATGGCCTGGAGTATTCCTGTCTGCCGGTGGCGGGCAGCTTTTACTTCACCCCCGACCTGCTCAACGGCAAGGTCTACACCGTGCAGAACGACAAGCTCCCCTTCGCCGCCATCCATGGCGATCCGGATGTGCGCGCCCCGGGGAAGACCCGCTTCGGTCCCACGGCCCTGCTGCTGCCGCTGCTGGAGCGCTATAGGCCCGCTTCCTTCTGGGAGTTCCTGCGGGTGCTGCGGCTGGATGGGGCCGTGCTGGCCGTGCTGTGGCAACTCTTCGGCGTGGCCGATATCCGCAACTACATCCTCCGCAATCTCCTGTTCGAGGTTCCTTGGCTGCGCCGCCGGCTCTTTCTGGCCGACGCCCGCAAGATCGTGCCCTCCCTGCAGCTCGAGGATCTCACTTTCGCTCGGGGCTACGGCGGTATTCGGCCCCAGCTGATCGATCGCCGCTCCCAACGCCTGCTGCTCGGGGAGATCCGGATCGAGGCGATGCCCGGCCTGAGCTTCAATGTCACGCCGTCGCCAGGGGGCACCTGCTGCCTCGGCAACGCCCTGCGGGATGTGGAGGCGATCACGGCTCGGCTGGGATGCCATCTCGATCGCGGCCGGCTGGAGGCCGAACTCCTCGGAAATCCTGGCGCACGGGGCTCGCTGGAGGCCATGCCCCAGGCGGCTTAGCGGGTGCCTGCCCGGGAGTTCGGGCGCGCGCAACGAATGTCACCGCACTGAGGTCGTCCATCCAGGCGGCAGGGGTGCTCAGGCCAGGCGGTCGGAGTCCTGACGTCCGGCTTCAGTCGGCGCCGCCTCGGAACAGGTGGTTGTGGCTGGCCGAGTAGAGCAGGGAGCGGGTTTCACCGGCCGCCGCCAGGGCGGGGCTCACGATGTAGAGGGTGGTGCGGATCAGCTCCCGTTCCCGGCTGGTGGCGGCCATGGCTTCCAGGGGCACCACCGTGAGCCACTGGTCGGGCCAGCTGACCCGGTAGCCGATCGCCACCGGGGTTTCGGGGGGATAGTGGAGCAGCAGCTCGTGCTGCACCTCCTCCACGTGGCGGGCGCTGAGATAGAGGCAGAGCGAGGCCCCCAAAGCGGCCAGGCGTTGCAGCGATTCGCGCTCCGGCACCCCGGTGCGGCCACCGGCCCGGCTGAGCACGATGGTCTGCACCAGGCCGGGGATGGTGAGTTCCTGGCCCAGGGCGGAGGCCGTGGCCTGGTAAGCACTCAGGCCGGGCACCACCTCCACGGCGATGTCGGCGTCGTTGAGTCGGCAGATCTGTTCTGCCAGGGCGCCGTAGAGGCAGGGATCGCCATCGTGCAGCCGCACCACGCGGCGGCCGGCGCGTGCCCGGTCCACCACCACGGCCAGCACCTCCTCCAGGGTGAGGGTGCTGGTGCGGATCTTCTCGCAACCCTCCGGGGCCAGGGCGGCGACCTGGGGATTGATCAGCGAATCGGTCCACACCAGCACCTCCGCCGATTCAATCGCCCTGGCGGCCCGCAGGGTGAGCAGGTCGGGAGCACCCGGGCCGGCACCCACGATCTGGACAGTGGGGCGTTCGGCCGCGGCGGTCATCGGGGTGAAGTTCAAGGGTTGGGATCTCCGCTCGCGAGGGAGGGATCCGGCAGGGCCCGGCGCTGGCCGTAGAGCCACCAAAGGCCGAGGCCGCCGGCACAGATGAGCAGCAGGCTTACCAGCTGGGCCATGCGCAGGCCCCCCTCACAGAAGGGCGGATCGGAGAGCAGGCAGAGGGGATCGAGCCTCAGCGCCTCGATCCAGAGACGCCCACTGCTGTAGGCCATCAGATACACGCAGCTCAGGGCACCGGCCGGCAGCTGGATTCGGCCCCGGGAGGCGGCGCGGAACAGGGCGAGCAATAGGGCCAGCACGCCCAGGTTCCAAAGCGATTCATAGAGGAAGGTGGGGTGGAAGGTTTCGGCATCGAGGAACTCGATCGGCCGGTTCTGGATCGGGATGGTGAGTTTCCAGGGGAGCTCGGTGGGCAGCCCGAAGGCCTCGGAGTTGAAAAAGTTTCCCCAGCGGCCGATCGCCTGGCCCAGGGCCACCGCCGGCACCAGCACATCGAGTAGGGCCCAGAAGGGCTGGCGCCGCCAGCGGCAGTAGAAAACGGTGGCCAGGGTGCCGCCGAGCAGGGCACCATGAATGGCGATGCCGCCCCGCCAGATGGCCAGGGCATCGAGCCAGTGGCCCTGGTACTGGCGCCATTCCAGGGTCACGTAGTAGGCGCGGGCCCCGATGACGGCACCGGCCACGAGCACGGGCAGCAGATCGGCGATCAGGTTGGGGTCGATGCCGCGGCGCCGGCCCAGCCGCATGGCCAACAGCAGACCCAGCAGCACGGACGTGGCGATCAGCAGGCCATACCAACGCAAGGCCAAGGGCCCCAGCTGGAAGACCAGGGGGCCCGGGGAGGTGAACACGGCCAGCAAAGGCGCGTCCGGCGGCATCAGCGTGGCCACGGTTGTGGCGAGGGGGAAGGCAGCCAGCGTGAGCAACCGTTCAGAAGGTGCCTTCGGCAGCCTGCACCTTCTCCACCTGACGCTTCTTGAGCACCAGCAGGATCTGGGAGAGGGCAACCAGGGCGAAGAACGCCAGTAGACCGTAGATACGCGCGGGGTTCTGAAGCACCACCTCCACATCCACCTGACCGAAACCGCCCACGTTGGGGTCGTTGGTGAGGGGGGCACCGGCGGCCACCACATCACCCACGGCCACTTGCAGGGTGGGTCCGGCGGGCACGGTTTCGTTCACCTGACCATCGGCGGTGCTGATCTCCACCACGGTGGCGCCGTTCTCGCCGGCTGTGATGGAACTCACCGTGCCGGCCGCAGGCGCCGCGAAGAGATTGTTGTTGGTTTTCTCACCGGTGGGGGTCACCTGACCGCGGCCGCGGTTGCCGCCCACGTGGATCTGGTACTTGCCGAAGTGAATGCTGCTATCGGTGGCCGGATCGGGTGACAGCACCGGGAACACGATCTTCTGGTGCTGATCGCCGGGAAGGGGACCCACCAGCAGGATGTTGGGCTGGGTGTCGCTGTACTGGGTGTAATAGATGCCGGAGGTCTCCTCCTTGAGCTCGTCGCTGAGGCGCTCGGGGGGAGCGAGGCGGAAGCCCTCGGGAAGCATCACAACGGCGCCTACATTCAGGCCTGTGGCGCTGCCGTCGCCGGCCACCTGCTGGATGGTGGAGTCGTAGGGCACCTCCACTTCGGCCTTGAACACCGTGTCAGGGAACACGGCCTGGGGAATCTCGACGTGGGTGACCTTCTTGGCCAGGTGGCAGTTGGCGCAAACGATCTTGCCGGTGGCCTCGCGGGGGCTGGCGTAGTTCTGCTGGGCCCAGAAGGGATAGGCCCAGCTGGCGCTGGCGCCGCCCAACAAAACTCCGGCCCCGAGGGTGAGGGAGAGCAGGAAGCCGAGCAGGGAGGAGATGGAACGTCGCATGGCGGTGGATCGGGCGGACGCGGGCGGCAGGGGGTGAGGCGCGGGGATGGGAGCGGTAATCAGGCCCACCAGGGCTTGTCACCGGTGCGGAAGTCGGTCTCGGTCCACTGGCTGAGGAACACGTTGTCGTTCTCGGTCGACACGTGGGCAAGCGCCAGGGAGAGGGGGGCCGGGCCGCGTACCACCTTGCCGGTGGCGTCGTACTGGCTGCCGTGGCAGGGGCACATGAACTTGTTGGCGCCGCTGTTCCAGGGCACCACACAACCCAGGTGGGTGCAGATGGCGTTGATCCCGTAGTTGCCG
>Ga0114981_10001856_pt1 | contig 13714 bp, 10 predicted proteins | sample S_140806_MF_Meta_FD_87028 | JGI IMG/M metagenome (GOLD analysis project Ga0114981, IMG submission 87028) | Freshwater microbial communities from Lake Simoncouche, Canada to study carbon cycling - S_140806_MF_MetaG | ecosystem: Environmental > Aquatic > Freshwater > Lake | place: Lake...
AATCATTCGGTCCAATTTGGTGGTTCCGGGGATGCGGATGCCCGATAAAAAACTGTACAGAGTATCGTAGTCTTCTTTGTTTTCGATGCTCGCGATCTGGTAGGGCTGACGTTCGCCTTTGGTTTTGAAGCTGATGTATCGCTCGTCTTTTACTGCATCTAGGCCAGGTTTGAGGTCTTTGATTTCGTCGGGTTGAATCAAGGGTGCTGAGCCGTGACTGTTGGTGATGATGAAACCGCCAAAAATGTATAACCTGCAATAATTAAAATCGGTGCCCGAGGCCTTTTCCTTGCCGATTTTGCAGTCAACCCACCAATAAATGGGTCGGCCCGTGAACGACTTAAATCCGAGCCAAAGGTAAAATGGGTTGAGGTCTTCGCCCTTGCGCTGTAGTCGTTGATTCACGGTTTTATAGAAATGTTCTACGTTGCCGGTGTCGGTATCGAGCATGCAAAGTGCGAGCAGCATGCCGTAACGAGAAACTTTTTGCGCTTGGTCTAAAGTGACTTCCTGCTTATCGATGTTATTGACCCAATCGTTATAATGAGGGCCGGCCGCGCTCGCCCAATAGGGTTGCATTTCTTGCGGTGCAATCAATAAATGGGTAATGGTTAGGGTGATGGTTTGAAGGTCTTGGGCGTCCAAATCGCCATCTTTCATGAGGGCCTGCGCTTGGACTTGAACGATTTCGTGGTTTGTTGTTTTATCGCTTAATTCATAGGCATTGTCGATGCTGAGCAACTCTTTCACAATCCCCAACCTTGTCATTGGAAGAAATAGGGCGCCATTGTGCTTTACCCAACTTTTGATGGCTTGGTAAACGAGTCTTTTATTGTTGATGATTACTTCACTGTCTTCAGCGCATCGACTGTCGATGTCAAGAATCTCGGCTTTTCGCAACTGATCTATATCGTTGGAATCGATATAGTCACACAGCTCTAGAAGGTGGGTATTATCGCGCTTGGTGAAAAGGAATCCCAGTGATTTCTCTGAGTTGTTGATTCTATCTAATAGTTCTGCCGCCATGTTTTGGCAATTTACACAACTTTAGTTTTTTCGTAGCTAAATTTCTAATTAAAGTAAACCAATAATCAACATGGCGGCTGAAAACACCCATGATGCAATAGTTAAATATTTGCCCACGTCGTAATAGTTGTTTATTGATTTTATAAATCCAATCACACTGAAAGGTAAATCGAATAAGGTGAAAAATAGTACCATCGCCTTGATAGACATTAGACTCATTGAAGATTTCATTGCGATAAGTAAAACTAGGCCAGTTGTTGCAATAACGATTGAAGCTATGGCGAAAAATGCCGTCCAATCAATATCAATTCCACCACCGCCACCACCGCCATCATAACTACTCCCACCGCCAAAAATTGTTAGGATGATTCCTAAAATAGCAAGAATTGTCTTCCATGGATCGTCAGGTGATGATTGCAACTGATTGACATTGTGCTTATTTTGGAGTTTTGTCGTCGTTGGATGAACCATGAACAGGGTTTTTTCTGATGATGGAGTGAGTCGGAATAACGATGGATGTATTCTGTTTTTCTCTTTGCAATTGTTCGTGGTTTGTGCAGTACGGTGTTCTGTTTTTGCAGATTCCACCAAGTTGTAATTACCTAATTCTTCTGGCGCTTCAAGATTCTTCGCACTTGAAAGGGCCGTTTTATGCAAATCCCTGATCTCATTCCCCCTTGCCGCGATTGAGGTATTCCGCTCATTCTTTTCGTGTTTTAGCCGATTTGCACGCCATTCAATTTGATATCCAATGGAATGAAACCTTGGTGTAATTGTACAACTTTGAAATAATATTAAAGCCACCACAAAGTTGAAAAGCATTTTTTTCATAGTTCAACACTAAGTCGAGTTGTGAAGTATAAAAAACGGAAAATTGCAATTATCTTCAATATTTTTAAGGAAAATCGCAAATAGTTTGCGATAATCCGTAAAATGAGAAAGTCAATGTTGTGGTAATCCGTAAAATGCAATTCTGAAGACTTATAATTCATTTTATCTTGCAACGTGATAAATAGAGAATCTCAGATAAAAATAGAGAGGTTAAATCATTTAAGTCAATCAAATGCACTTGACCCTGATACCTATATCCCATGGGATTTGAAGATTGAGGACGCATTGGCAATAATGCCAAATCATTTATTCTCTCTTTATCAAACAGATTTAATTTCTACACTTTCGATTACTCAAATTAGAGAATTACAAAAGTGGGAATTGTCTCAGGTTATGTCGGTTTACGCGTGGTCTGAATCTATGGCGTGTCTCGTTTTTAATGAAATGCTGTTTGAGCACATGCCCAATTCTGAAATTGGTAAGTATCTCGTTAATATGAGCATAGAGGAATATCGACATCAAAAAATGTTCACTAGAATTATTGAAAACATCGGTGTAGAATCAAGACGGTATTCTAAATTTCACTATTGGACAGCGAAATTTTACACAAAGGTATTCAGTGCTCAGACAAAATTCGTGGCCATTTTGGCTATTGAGCAGGTTTCGGATATGTATGGTAGGCATTTGAGAAGAGATTCAAAAGTCTCTGAAATTTTACATAAGGCCTGTGAATTACATAGTATTGAAGAGGGTCGGCATATGGCGTTCCAAAAAATTTGTATCGATCAATTTATTACAAAAAAAAGTATTGCTACAAGGTCGATTCTAAGCGTATATATGGCATTAACCATTTGGTTTATGCGAACCCAATATATTAAGTTGTTTTTTTTTGAAGAAGTAGGGTTGCCAAATCCCAAATTATTTCACAGGATTGCCCAGAAGAATTATCGTCGTTTATTTGGTGAGTACTGTGTGGCAGATTCAATGCAGTATGCGAATTCAATAGGTTTGATGAATGGATTCACACGTTTTTTTTGGAAAATCATTTTAAAAGCTAAAATTTAAAATTCATGAGAAGTAAAATAACACATATCGCGAATTTTCTGCCTTCAAAAATAGTTTCAAGTGCCCAAATTGAGGAAATTGTTAGGAGTCAAGGTTTGAATATTCCCCATAAAATCCTTGAACAAAAGTTTGGCATCGCCGAACGGAGATTCGCAGACGAGGATATGCAAGCTTCAGATCTTGCAGTTGGGGCTGCGCAGAAAATTCTGCAGAAAATCGACAAGGGTACCGTTGATTGTTTGATTTTTGCCGCGGGTAGTAGTGATTTGATTGAGCCGGCGACATCAAATATTGTACAAGCAAAATTGAACATTTGTTGTCCGACATTTGACGTTAAAAACGCTTGTAATAGTTTTGTAAATGCCCTTCAATTGGCTGATTCATTGATTAAGGCAGGTCAATACAGCAAAATTCTAATCGCCTCTGGTGAGAAATTGAGTTCAATTATCAAACTCAATCTGGACGACAAGAAAGACCTTGCTAAAAGATTTGCATGTTTGAGTATGGGCGATGGTGGAGCTGCGGCGCTAATAGAGGCTTCAGATGATGAAAGTGGTATTTACGCACATTTATTTGAAACATACGGTGAACATTGGCCATTATGCACAGTGCCAGGAGGTGGTTCTATGCATCCGCATGATGGCTCAAAAGTTTATTTTGAAGGTAAAACCAAAGAATTGCGTGACATATTCTTAGTGAAAAAAGATAAAATTGTTGAACGATGTCTTTCTCAAGTAGATTGGAAAATAGATGATATTGATCACTATTTTATGCATCATGTTTCTGAAAGTACATTTGATTTGGTTGCGAAATCTATGAATGTAAAAACGGCGAAGTTTTTTAATGTTATAAAAAATCACGGGAATTTGGCTTCTGCGTCAATTCCATTTGCATTAAGTGAGGCTGTAGATTGCGGGCTATTAAAAAAGGGAGATAAGATCATGTTGATTGGCTTGGCTGCGGGCATCAGTATTTCAATTCAACTAGTGGTATGGTAATAAAATTAAATCGTGGTGTTTTAATCGAACCTCTTGAAAGTTTGGTGAAAAACAATCCAAATAAAACTGTTTTTATATCGAAAAGCAGAAGCTTAACAGCGAGTGAGTTGTTTCGAAGCAGTCAGTCAGTTGCTGTGAATTTGTTGAAGAATGGATTTAGGGAAAATGATGTTGTAGCCATGGTTGTTGCCCCTGGATTTGAGTTTCTAGAGATCTTTTACGCATTACTTTTATTAAGAGCAAAAATCGCAATCATTGATCCTGAAATGGGTAGAGAGAACTACACGGCTAAGATGAAGCAGTTGTCACCGTCATGGATGTTTGTAGACAGTAGATTGTTGTTTTTGGAGGATTGGCCGATGTTAAAGAAATTAATAGTCAAATTTCGTAATTCAATCCCTGAAATTCATTTGTCGCTGAGTGCAAGAGTGATTAAAGTGGGGCCCGCTATTCCTACAAAAAAACCGGCTTTACAGTTTGGGCAACTCAAAAAAACATATGATGATGAGGTATTATGGGTGAATAATACGGAGCCCTTTGATAATGTTATAGTTTACACATCAGGAACATTGGATGTGCCGAAGGGGGTATTGCACTCTGATTTGAGTTTATCAACTACAATTCAATTGTTGAAAGAAATTATCAATGGGGACTTAAATGATGTTGTGGGTACATATTTGCCGCATTTCATGCTCTTGGGGATTGCCTCCGGTTTGAACGTTAAAATCATGCCTGTACGAATGAACGCGAAACGGAAATTGGCGTGGTTGACAGAGAATCAGTTAAATATAATGTTTGGTCCGCCAAGCGAAATGTTGCCTCTAATATTGCACTGCGAGGTAAATCAATGCTTGTTCCCTAAAAGTATAAAGCATTTGATGTTGGGCTCCGCTCCAGTTCACCAAGGGTTTTTGAAACGACTCATTTCTGTTTTGCCTAATCATACAAAAATTACATGTACTTATGGTATGACAGAGCATTTATTGGTTGCTATTGCAGATGGTCGGGAGAAGGCAGAATATCTGGCGGATGGCGATTTGCTGGGTGTTATCATAGATGGGGTTGATGTGAAAATTGAGCCTGATGGTGAAATATGGGTAAAGTCAAAACAGATTTATACTAGGTATTTGCATCTTGAATCGAGAAATGAATGGCACGAGACCGGTGATTTAGGATTTATTGATGATAATAAATATCTGATTTTGAAAGGGAGGAAAAAAGAAATGATTATCCGTGGGGATTTCAATATTTATCCTGCATTGTATGAAGGAACAATAAAGAAGATCCCAGGGGTGAATGAAGCCGCCATGGTAGGAATATATGATGAAAATATTCATGATGAGAAGGTTTATTTGGCAATTGAAACGCTCGATGAGAATGTTAATGGTTTACATGAATTACTCAAAAGTGGACGCTTTAGTATCGATAGGCAAGCACTTCCAGATGTCGTGTTCAAAATGGACATACCTAGAAAAGGTCGGCAGGATAAGATTGATCGAACACAAATAATTTCTTACATCAAGGATAATGGCTTATGAGAATTTTAATCACAGGAGTAAATGGATTCATTGGTAGCCAAATTGCCAATTACTTTGCAAAAAAAGGATGTGAAATAATTGGAATTGGACGGCAACAAAATCCGTCAGATTTAGTTGTAGAGAAGATTGAATATATCTGTTGGGATTTGCGTTTCTCTTGTGTTCATGAATTAAAGGCGGATGTAGTGCTCCATAGTGCAGCATTGGCTGCTGACAAAGGTCAATTTTCTGATTTTTTCGATAATAATGTAACCGCAACACAGAATTTATTGAATGCACTTCATGGTAATCCAATATTTATATATGTTTCAACCTCGTCGGTATATCGATTTAATGAGTACCCAGCCAAAGAAGGGGATACGAACAACGAAGTGTTTTCCTTGTCAAATTATGGCCGATCAAAATTATTGGCAGAACGGCTAATCTTGGATTGTGAAAATCTGAACACAAAGTTCATTTTGCGTCCACGATCTGTATATGGAGTGCATGACAGATTAATTCTGCCTAGATTGTTAAATCTGGTAAAAGGAGAGAAAATTATCATACCAAAACACATCACAAAATTCATCTCACTGACACACATAGAAAATTTTATTCATGCTGTTGATTTATGTATTCAAAATCCATTGAAGCAAGGGACATACAATATTGCGGATGAATTCGCTTATGATTTATCAATCGAGCTGCCCAATTTAATTGGTGCGGCTACGGGAATGGAACTCAGTACTATGAAAATCCCAAAATTTATTTGGGAAAGCGCTGTTCAATTAAATGAAATTTTCGGTTTTCATAGCAACTTAAGCCGCTTTGGTTCAGACCAGTTGACGAAAATCGCATTGTTAGATATCTCTGATGCACAAGAAAATTTGAATTATCGTCCGATGAAAAAAATAGATGATTCATTTACCGACATAAACAATTGGATAAACTCAATGGGTGGATGGAAGGTTTATAGAAGTTTTAAAAAATAAATTTATTTTTTTGTGCATTTTCTCGAATTATTTTTTTATTTAATACGAGTTTAACAAATTGGAATTCAAAAAGTTGTATATTCGTTTGAATTGACATATCGAGGACTTTCAAGCATCATTAAAAAGAGGTATCAAAAAATGATGTTTGAAGGAGAAGCATTGTTAAAATATTTCTATTCTAATAAGATAATTAAGGTATGTAATGCCTTGTTATTGTTGGCCGTTTTATTGAGTTCCGGGTTTTACGGATGCTCAAAGCGACTAGAGATTGAAAAATCAGACGAATCCGGTTCAAATTTCAAATGTTTTAATGTGAGCGCTCGCGTTGAGTGTTTATCGATTGAAAGGACGGCGGATTTTGGATTTATTTATTCGGGAATTGACAAGTCGATACCGGGAAATGCACAAGGATTTTTAATGAAGGTTGACTCCACAGGAAAGCAGGAGTGGTACAGGACGTTTGGTGGGGCTAATAATGATGGCTTTGAACACGCAATCCAAACTTCCGATGGAGGGTATTTGGCGGTGGGTTCTACCAACTCAATGGGCATAGGGCTGGTCTTTGCGTTTGAGCAATCTGGGTACTTAGTAAAAGTCAATTCCAGCGGAATCATGGAATGGGAAAAAGATGACTCATGGCGTGATTCAAATGGCGGCGGGGCAACATCATCTCAATTGAATCATTGTGCCGAAGCTAAAGACCACCGTTTTGTTGTTGCAGGATTTTATCATTACGCTTCAAATCAATCGAACCCGACCGTTGCTATAATTGACCCTAGCGATGGAAGTAGAATTATTCGCGATCACTTTTATGCTTCTAAAATAATAAATTATTACCCATATATTGATAGATCAGGCTGGTGGGATATGTATTCTGATGTTTCAATTTCAGATGATAACAATATAATCTTATCTGGCGAAATGAGTTCATGGATGGGAGTCCCTGGTTCATCTTTAAAAGTTCCCCTATTGGCGAAGTTGTCGATGAGTTCATTGGACCCTGCTTTTTATCAAAAATATAATTTTGCTGATTTTAGATTGAGAAACAATGAAAATTACTTGACATATATCGGCGGTCAACTGAGTTTGTTGAATTTTACTCTAAGTTATACAAGAAAGTTTGCCCCACATAAAGTCCTAAATTTAAGCGATGGTGGCTATCTCATTGGCTCATTCATTACTCCGGACAATAATGTGGCAGAATCATTGAAGTTCTATATGTCGCTAGTGAAAACCGATGATTTTGGAGATTATCAGTGGAGCCAGGAATATAAAGGGCTGGGCACTGCGATGTTGTGGGATATTCAACAAACCAAGGAGGGTAATACCTTATTGATTGGGTCGAGTAGTACAGAAAATTTTACAGATAATAGTCGGCTGGGCTTTACAAATTCAAAAATTGCCATTTTAACAGTTGATATGGATGGAAATCTATTGAAAGAACTTTTTATTGGCGGGGATCAATCCATCTGCATCGCCAAAAGTCTTCATCAACTCTCAGACGGGGGTTATTTGATTGCAGGAATATCCTATGATTCAAAAGGAGATAGGAATAAAATGTTTTATGTTCATGTAAATCAGGATGGTGCAATTGTTCAATAATAACTCAGATAAAACCACAAGACATGAAAGCATTTAGGATCTTATTAATTATATTTTCACTGAGCGTTTTCTCGGTTGGTTGTAAATTGGAAGTTCCTGGCGACTTAATTGAATCAAATTCGTTTATTCGTACGTTTCCGCTCAATGGTGATCAAAACGGAAGTTATATTCATCAAACTGAAGATGGTGGCTATTTGATTCTTGGCAATTCGCAACCGAATAGGGATATGGCTGGGAATCAGTCTATTGTATTAAAATTAGATAAATTTGGGAATACTGAATTGTTGACTACACTGGATGATTCCATGAGGTTGCCTTCCGTGATAAAATTAAAGGATGGAAATTTTTTAGGACTGTCATTGTTATTGGGCGCGTTCTGGAAATTCGATGATAATGGAAATTTGATATTCAATAAGCGGATACAATTGTATCAATCTATATTTTCAACGCCTATCGAAGGAGAAGATGGGAATTATTATCTGTCCTATGCGCGAGGAGGTTGGGGATACTACAATTATTTGGAGTCCTATAGCCCTAATGGCGATTTGTTGAAATCGATCATAGTGCCCAAAGCTCTAACTATCGATCGTGCTGTAAGGTTGCATTTATTCGCGATTGAGAAGACCAATACGTTTTATTTCATAGGCGATGTTTGGATAAACAACAACTTTGGCGGGAATACTTTCTTAATGAAATTGAAAATAGACAATACTGCAATTGTGTCGAGTCAAGTTGAGTTAATCGATACTATTTGTGATAACTATGCTTCTCGGTTTGTAGTTAATAATGCCGATCATACCACGGCCGTATTGATAGATCAGAAAGACAAGAAAACGGCAATGAATAACGGACTGTTGTTATCGGTGGATTCGAATTTGAATGTATTGTGGAGGCTAAAGTTGATTGTACAAAATAGCGATACAAAAATCAATTCATTAGTTAAAGCACAGGACGGTGGTTACATCGCATGCGGCTCTTGTTTTTTATCAGATAAAATGCAGGCATTTGCGTGTAAAGTATCTAAAGATGGACAAATTGAATGGACTCGATTATACACCTCTATATACTCCGGTATGCTAAATCATAGCCAGCAACTGAAAGATGGTTCATTTGTTTTTGTGGGGAATACGGTGAGTTTTGGATTTGGCAAAAACGAGGGTGATATTTTTGTTATTAAAACGGATAAAAACGGGCAGTTGAATTAACGATCCAAATGAACTTGACGGGGTGCAGTCCAATCAATTATAGAAAAATCTGAAAATATTAATCGGAATGAAAATTTCAAAAAATATCATAGTATTTCATAGTTTCAAACAGAATGTCATAGTATTATTTGTGATTTTTCAATTGGGGTTTTCCTTTGGGCAATCAACCTCAAACTGTTCTGAAATTTTGCTCAATGCCAATAAATTGTATGAGCAAGGCTCGCTTTCTGAGGCCATTGAACTCGCATTGCCATGTTCTCAAGAATCTGCGCCCGTTAGCGATCGATGGAAAGCCCACAGGTTATTAGCCATGGTGTATTTGGCATCGAACAACAATGACCTGGCTAAAAAATCTGCCGAGGAAATGTTGGAGTTGAATCCTACATATCAACCGAGCTCGTTAAACGACCCTATTGAATTAATAAAATTGCTGAAGAGCATATTGCTGATACCCAAATTGAGTTTTGGATTGGCTCTTTCGATGGGTACAAATTCCACGTTTCCATCTGTCACCAAAGAATACATTGTAGCAGATTACAACAAGACCTACACGGCAAAAAATAGTTATTTGTTTGGGGCATCCGTAGGGTATCACTTTAATGAGAAATTCTCTCTAACAGGCGGCTTGTACTCGGTGAACAATAAATACAACATCGACTATCAATTCAATAATTGGTCAGTAAACGTGAGTAATAAATTGAATTATCTCAATCTGCCCGTCATGTTAGAATATGCGCTTTCCTCGAGAATTTTTGGACAAAAAATGCGACCCACAAGTGGCACCTGGATACCCCAAAAGAAATTGAAGGTCACACTTCAAGCGGGTATGTTTGGAGGTAGACTATTGTATAGCAGCAGTGATTTCAGCTCCACATATTTAACAGATAATACGATTAGTAAACTATCCAATATGAATACTATTTCTAGCAGGAATTTGTATCAGTTTGGCCTAATCACGGGAATTGCAACATCTTATGAAGTTGGACATGGCAATTTGTTTCTGAAAATGAATTTCAGCAAATCGCTTTCCAATATCACAAAACAAAGTAATCGCTACAATTACACGGAATTGTCTAATGATTTTTATTATCTCGATGATAACGTTTACCTGAGGTCTGCATCCATTTCTTTGGGGTATTCCTTTTATATGAATTATCAAGTAATTAGAAAATAAAAGATATGAAAATGAAGATTAAGTCATCCGTATTCATCGTCTTGATGTTTTTGAATTCCGCGGTATTTTCACAGATAGACGCCAAAGATTTATTGTTTCGATCAAACAAATTGTATAACCAAGGTAAGATTGAAGAGGTGATAAAGTTGCTGGAACCGGTTGTTCATGGTAAACTATTAAATAGGGAACAAACCTTTGACGCATATCGAATTTTAGCACTGTCGTTTATGTATTCTTTGAATGCAGAAAAGACGGATTACTTTATGAAGGAGATGTTGAAATTACGGGTTGATTATCAAAAATATCCCAACATTGATCCTACTGAATTTACCAATTTGATTAATAAGTATGTAGTTAGGCCTCAAATTTATGCAGGTATTAGTTTTGGTGGTAGTTCTTATTTGCCCCAGCTGATGAAGAGTTATTCGGTTTATACTTCTAACCAATCTTACGAGCGCACGAGCGGATATCAATATGGAGGTTTTTTTGAATATCGATTAAAATCAAATGTATCCGTGGGTTCAGATCTGTTAATCAATGGTTCGGCGATTGAACATAAGATTAATGATGCCAATGGATGGTATCAACAATATAAAGAAATCCGAAAATCCGCATTGGTAACCGTGGTTGGGACCAAATATCGTAAGTTAAATGAGGTTGTGAATGTTTATTGTGGTTTGGGATTGGGTATGAATGTTTTAACTAGTTCTAAAGGCAATATCATCTTAACAAGCAATCAAACAGATTTGGTTTTGCAGTCTACAACGAACACAATTTCTGAAAGGAATAAGATATCGCCCGTAGGTTTGGTTAGGCTGGGTGTAGATTTTCAAACCAATAGAGGCAAGATTGGTTTTGATCTTACATACGTGGATTATTTCAATACCACAGTCAACAGTGAAAAGCGATATAACAATGCGGATTTCATATTCACCAATCAATACGTAAGTGATGATATTAAACTCAGGGGAATGATGTTCAGTTTGAGTTATAAAGTTCCTGTTAAATGGGTAGTGAAATAGTTTGATTACATTTTTTACAACATAAAAACGGATTGAAATGGAAATAATAGTAATAATCATACTCCTCATTTTAGCAGGAATCTTTGGGTTTTTATTGATTGGAAGGAAAAATAAAGTTGTTGAATTGCGGGATAAAATCAATCTTGCTGTTTCTGGCGGACAGGTGATGAAAATAGAGTTTACGGGAACATCGTCCCTACAGGATATTTCAAACAATTTTAATGACCTCATTGAGAAAATTGGTCATTCCTCTGGTCAGAAAAGCAACTCCGACAAAATTTCTGAATCACAAGTTGTTGCAAATGAACAGCTGAAATTTGCAGAAAAGTCCTTGTCTGAAATCTCTGCAATTACAGAAATCGGGAAGCAAATTACATCCAGCTTGAATATTGAAGAAATCGTTCAAGTGCTCTACCGCAATTTGTCGTCCACTTTCGAAATCGATGAACTGGAACTATATAGAGTGTTTTCAGAAACGGAAGAAGTGTATAGCGTTTTAAGCAGTAAGCGTTTTGATAAAATTAATGAGATAAAGAAGGAGTGCATTTTACAATGGTCATTGAAAAATAAGAAAGACATTTTTTTAATCAATGCATCTACGGATTTTGAGCAGTACTTTTTCAATCCAGTTTCAACCTACAAAGACAATTCACCCAATTCCATCATCTGCGTCCCATTGCTGATTAATAACAAACCGGTGGGAGCCATTGCGATTTATCATCAAAATTCCAATGCATTTGCTGATTATCATCTAAATGTGATGAAAATGCTGGCGTCTTATTTGGCCGTTGCAATTGATAACTCCAACGTGTACGAACTGCTAAACGAAAATAAGCGCATCATCGAAATCGAAAAGGAAAAGTCGGAGAGTCTTTTATTGAATATTTTGCCCGAAGAGGTTGCGATTGAACTAAAAGAAAATGGATTTGCCGTAGCGAAACAATACGATGAGGTGACTGTGATTTTTACCGACTTTGTAGGCTTTACGAAAATAAGCGAACACCTGTCTGCCAAGGATTTAGTAGGGGCAATCAATGAGTATTTCACCGAGTTTGATCGGATTATTGTGAAGCATGGACTGGAGAAAATTAAGACGATTGGCGATGCGTATATGGCTGTTTGTGGCTTGCCTGCTGGGAATAATGATCACGCTTTAAAAGTGGTTCTAGCCGCCATTGAGATTTTGGAATTTGTGGTTGAAAAGAAGAAAAATGGCGGGTTGTTCGATATTAGAATTGGACTCAATTCTGGAGGTGTAATCGCGGGAATCATTGGCGTGAAAAAATATGCCTACGATATCTGGGGTGATACGGTAAATGTTGCCGCCCGAATGGAATCGAATGGAGAAATGGGGAAAATCAATCTAAGCGGGAGTACTTATGAGTTGATTAAAGACACCTATAACTGCGAGTATCGAGGGAAGATCAATGCGAAGAACAAAGGCGATATTGATATGTATTATTTGGAATTGCCCTAACCACAATGGTCTCAAAAAAAATCTCATTTACAGCAAATAACTTTTTTAACTTATTGATATCCAAATGACAAACCCCTTTCCTGGATTGCGCCCCTTTTATTCAGATGAATATCATTTGTTCTTTGGACGCGAGACACATATTGTAGAAATTATCCGAAAACTGGAAACGGCTCGTTTTGTTTCGGTTGTGGGTAATTCCGGAAGTGGTAAATCGTCGTTGGTGAGAGCGGGTGTTTTGCCAACATTGATGAAGGACGAAAAGGCGAATTGGATTATTTGTACGATGAGGCCTGGTCAATTGCCCGTTGAGGAATTGAATCTAGCATTGTTGAATCAACTGTCTACAAATAGCAACCCAATCGCAGGAAATGACATCGATAAAAATTTAGAGATATTAAAGAAAAGCAAAAAAGGGTTGATCCAAGTGGTTAGACCATTTTTGGCCGAAGGTTCTAGATTGCTTATTCTGATTGATCAGTTTGAAGAATTATTTCGTTATAGTGACTTTCACGAAGCCTTGGACTTTAATTCGGGACCACAGCATTTTATTGATTTGATATTAGAGGCCATTGGGCAAACGGATATTCCCATTTATGCGATGATTACGGTGCGCTCAGATTTTTTGGGCGATTGTGAGAAATTTGATGGTCTTCCGGAGGCTATCAATGAAGGCCAATTTTTGGTGCCGAGATTAAAAGCGCATGAATTAGAAAAGACAATCCAGGGACCCATCGATATGGTGGACGGGAAAATCGCATTGCGCTTAATCAAACAACTGGTTAACCAAGTGGGAAACAATCCCGAT
>Ga0114981_10001862_pt1 | contig 13699 bp, 6 predicted proteins | sample S_140806_MF_Meta_FD_87028 | JGI IMG/M metagenome (GOLD analysis project Ga0114981, IMG submission 87028) | Freshwater microbial communities from Lake Simoncouche, Canada to study carbon cycling - S_140806_MF_MetaG | ecosystem: Environmental > Aquatic > Freshwater > Lake | place: Lake...
CCACCGCCTCGGAGGCCTCGGCCAACAGCAGGTGTTCCTTGGCGGCCCGGCCGCCGCCGGAGGTGCCGCTCTTGGCGTCGATCACGATGCCGGCCGGTTCGATCAGCCCCTGCTGGAGAAACGGAAGCAGGGCCAGCAGGCTGGCGGTGGGAAAACAGCCCGGGGCCGCCACCAGGCGCGCCGTGCGGATGCGGCTCGCCTCCCACTCCACCAGGCCATACACCGCTTCCTGGCAGAGGGCCTGGTCGCTGCGGGGCACCTCCCGGGCCTCGGCGGCATAGACCTCCTGCCATTGGGCCAGAGAGCGGTAGCGGTAATCGGCCGAAAGATCCACCACCTTCACACCCCGCTCCAGGAGCTCGGGAACCAGGCCTGCCGCCAAGCCATTGGGGAGGCTCAGCACGGCCAAATCCGCCGCCGCCGCGATCGCTTCAGGGTCGGGGGTGCGGACCACCGGATCGCCCGGCAGGGGCAGGAAGGGCACCAGATCACTCCAACGGCGACCGCTGCTGCGCTCCCCGCCCAGGAAGGTCACCGTGAAGGTGGGGTGATCCTGCAGCAGGCGCAGAGTCTGCAGCCCCCCATAGCCGCTGGCTCCGATCACCGCGACGCGTGTGCCTGTCATGCCGGGGCGGAGAGAACGGTGGATCGTACCGGGCTCTATAACTGCAGATCAGCCCGACCCCATAGCCCTGGCCCAAGCCGCCTCCACTCCCCAGGCCCTGAGCCCGGTACCCCCGGTGCCCTCTCCGGCGGAGAGCGGCCAGGCTGCCGCCGCGTTGCGGTTCGATTCGATCGCCGATGGCCTGGCGGCGATCCGCAACGGCGAATCGATCGTGGTGGTGGACGATGAAAATCGGGAAAATGAAGGCGATCTGATCTGCGCCGCCCAGTTCGCCACGCCGCTACAAATCAACTTCATGGCCACCGCAGCCCGGGGCCTGATCTGCCTGGCGATGGAGGGGGAGCGGCTTGATGCCCTGGATCTGCCCTTGATGGTGGATCGCAACACCGACAGCAATCAGACCGCCTTCACGGTGAGCGTGGATGCCGGCCCTGAAAATGGCGTGAGCACGGGCATCTCCGCGGACGACCGGGCACGGACGATCCAGGTGGCCATTCACCCCGAAAGCCGCCCCTCCGACCTACGGCGTCCGGGCCACATCTTTCCCTTGAGGGCCCGCGATGGCGGCGTGCTGAAACGGGCCGGCCACACCGAGGCCGCCGTGGACCTGGCCCGCCTGGCGGGCCTCTATCCAGCGGGGGTGATCTGCGAGATCCAGAACCCAGATGGTTCGATGGCGCGGCTTCCCGAGCTGGTGGAGTACGCCCGCCTGCACGGCCTGCGGCTGATCTCGATCGCCGACTTGATCCGCTACCGGCTCGACACCGAACGCTTCGTGCGCCGCCAAGCGGAGGCCGCCATGCCGAGCGCCTTCGGCAATTTCCGGGCGATTGGCTATCGCAATGAACTGGATGGCAGCGAGCATGTGGCCATCGTGAAGGGAGAACCGGAGCGGGCGGAGGGGCCGGTGCTGGTGCGGGTGCATTCCGAATGTCTCACCGGCGATGCTTTTGGCTCCCTGCGCTGTGATTGTCGGCCCCAGCTGGAGGCGGCCCTGCGCCTGATTGAACAGGCCGGAGAAGGGGTGGTGGTTTATTTACGCCAGGAGGGGCGGGGGATCGGCCTTGTGAACAAACTCAAGGCCTATAGCCTCCAGGATGGCGGCCTGGACACCGTGGAAGCTAATGAGCACCTCGGCTTTGCTGCCGACTTGCGCAACTACGGCGTCGGCGCCCAGATCCTCAGCGATCTGGGCATCCAGCGCTTGCGGCTGATCACCAACAACCCCCGCAAGATTGCAGGCCTGGGCGGTTACGGCCTGGAAGTCGTCGATCGGGTGCCCCTGGTGATGGATCCCGGCGACCACAACGCGGCTTACCTGCAGGTCAAACGGTTGAAACTGGGCCATCTGCTGGGGGAGCCCACCGGTGCCGCCGGCCCGGTTGAGCCACTCATCCAGGACGCACCCCAGGGCCTCAGCGCCGTTCTGGCCTGGGATGGCGCGGCGGCTCCCCCGGTCCTGGCGGAGCGGCTTGAGGCCCTGCGCCAGTGGGCCCGGGAGCGGCAGCTGCTGCTCAACCACGAAGAGCATCCACGCCTGCTGGCCCTGCTGGAGCAGCCGCGAATCGCCCTACTGCTGGCGGCCCGCGAAAGCCGCCAGCTCACGGCCGCTGACCTGGCCGGCTCCCTAGGGGCCATGGCCCAATGGTTGGACACGACCTCCGTGGCGCTGCTGTTGGCTCCCGATGCCCAACGCAGGGGTCATCCCAGTGGGGATCTCGAGCCGGAGCGCCGCGAGCTGGCCGATCTGGGACCAATCCCCGGCGCGGCGGTCTGTCCCTTGCTGAACCTCAAGGCCGGATCCTTCATCCGCTGGTCCTAGGAACATCTTCATTGGCTACGTTAAAACAATATCTTGACGATAGCAATGCACCGACATAAAATTCTGAGATAGGCTCTAAAATAACAATGTTAATCCTGGAACTATCATGGTGACAGAGTCTGTTGCTACTTAAGTCTAGCTGGGTAATTATGGCTGGCCAGAAACGATTTGCTCCGATCTTCATCCGTGTGTGCATCCATTGACAGCCAGGCGGTGTTGTAAGTCACTGCCGGCAACGACGGCGGCTTGATGGTTGCAGGAGCGACATGGATAGCGCTTCAGGTGCCGTCCGAAGACTATTCGGTAGTCATGGCTACAGCAACGGCCAGCAGAAGCTATCAGGCCTTTTTCTGAACCTGAATACCGTTTCGCACCATTATCGGACTATTGCTGCCCATCACTCCCTGAACGAGAACGACCAAATTGGCGGCAATACGCAAATACGGCAGTACTCAGATCTGGCAACACACAGATTCGGCACTCGGCATTATTGACATTTGGTAAGTCTGGCCTCAATGTGTAATCGAGGCCCATGGCCTCATCCTTCAAACCCCAAACTAAAATGACAAAAGTCACTCTTTCCGCTGCCCAGCTCAAGTCCATCGCTGGCGCAGCCAAGCCTAAGAAGTGATAACACTGTTGCCACATTGGCAACAGCATTATCTTAGCTAGCTAAATTAAGCCCTTTCCCGGGAAGGGCTTTTATTCTATTGTTTAAGACGATTCTTGTTGCCCTCTAATCAAATCTTTTACTTAGCCCACAACTGACGGATCATAGAATTGTTGGCTTGCAGCATTGAGCCACACTATTGTATCGATAATCTATAACCATGTAGACCATGTCTGTATTCTGTAACATTTTCTACTGCAGTACCGGATTTTCTACATTTCTCAGCATTGCTGATTTTACCCTTATTGGTTTCCCTTCACTCGTTTCTAATTTTTTACGGCAACCTCTTCCTCTGACCTTCTCCCCAGGCCGCCACATCTCCGTCATCACCTTTGTCCGTCGATAACGCTCTCTCCGCCAGCACTATTGATGGACTTGGTATGAATTTGCAGCCAGGCTCCGAGCGCCCCTGGCCCAGTGGTGCCCCCGCCGAACCCGATCTCGCTCTCCTGGTGGGGGAGGTTGCGTTGATTGGGGTTTTGCGTACGGCCAACGGAGACATTCTGGCGCGGCGCACCCTCTGTTGCTGGGATGCCCCAAGCGTGCTGCCTGCCCAGTCGGACCTTCCTGAGGGATTGGAGCTGCGCTTCAAGGTGGTGCGGGCGGCTTTTGTTTTGCCTCTGCGGGGTACTGCTATCCACCGCATTGATGTGCAGGCCTGTGTCCCGGTCAAACTTCCCGAAATCGAAGAGCTGCTTCGCCGGCTCGTCTCTCCGTCGTCCACACGTCCACCATCATCACAGTCGCTCATTCAGCAATCGTTGGCAGGTGATGACACCCTCGCCACCCTCGTGTTCTGGCTTGCGGAACGCCATGGCACCCGAGCCGTCGCCCTGGCGCACCCACCCGCAGAGCCCCTCAACCAGCTGCGTGCCCTTCTCGAGCGTGCCGAGTTGGTCGGTGTGCCTCTCAGGATTGAACCCGCCGACCTTCGCCGTGACTGCGGCGATCTCATCTACCTGGGCAAAGGTGGCCCGCTGCTGTTGCTCTCCGAGCCCCGCGGCTACTGGGTGCGGGATCCGGCAGCCCCCGGCAAGCCGGCCCGCAGGCTAAGCAGCACCGAGCTGGATCCCGCAGCAGCCCCCTGGAGGGCCCTGGGAGTCAGCCCCAGCCTGGTAGGGAAGGAGATATCTGCGGCCACCTTGCTGCGCTTCAGCTTCGGCCCTGCCAACCATCGGGCCGTGATGCTGATCACCTTCACCACTCTGGGGCTGGCGATCGGCTTCCTCCTGGCGATCGGCAACGAGGTTGGAGCGGCCCAGTGGATCATCAGCCTGGGGGGAGCGGGGGCCCTTCTCGGTCTGGTCTTGGCCTTACTCAGCAATCCCTTGCGTCCGGCGCTAATCACCGCCCTGCTGAGCACCCTGTTGGGTCTGCTGATTCCAACCTTCAACACTCTGCTCACCAACCAGGCCCTTCCCGACCACGACCTCAACCTGATGCTGCAGATGACGGCCCTGCTGCTGGCGGCCGCTCTCGCCGATGTGGGTCTGCGCTGGAGCAGCTCCAGCACCCTGATCACCGTGCAGCAACGGGGGGGGCATCGCCTGCAGTTAGCGGTTCTGCAAAGGCTTTTGAAGCTGCCGCTCTCTTTTTTTCATCAGTACCAGGCCGGAGATCTGAGCCTGCGCTTCGACGCCCTCGCCAAGTTGCAGGAAGAGATCCGCTTGCTCCTTAGCGGCGGTGCCCTGCAGGCCGTGCTCAGCAGTGTGTTCTTGCTGTTCATGTTCCGGATCAGCGTGCCGCTGACCGGACTGGCTTTCCTGGTGGCCCTGGCACTGGTGGGTCCCACTGTGCTGATTGGCCGGGGCAGTCTGCGCCTGGAAAGGCAACGAGCAGAGCGCGAGGCGGAGGCAGCAAGCCGCAATCTCGAACTGATCAAAAGTGTCTCGAAGCTGCGGTTGGCTGGAGTGGAAAAAGCCGCTTTTCAATACTGGTGGGAGCCCTACCGTGAGGCGATACGCTGCAGTTACGGGCTACAGATCCGTTCGTCCTACGCGGCCCTGCTTCAGACGGTGCTCCCCAATCTGGGATTGCTGTTGCTATTCATTGTAATCACCCGCCTTGTCACCGACGCGGCATTGGATCCGAGGCTGAGCGTGCCGAATGTCGGCGAACTGCTGGGTTTCTTTTCTGCATTCACCACCTTCATCGGGGCGGTTGTGAGCAGCGCGGCTTTGATGGTACAGGCCTTTGAACTGCCGGTGCTGCTGGAACGCGCCCGACCAATCCTCACCGCTACTCCCGAAGGACACGACCCTAACCGAATCGAACCAGGCTTGCTGCGCGGCGGCGTGGAACTCAATGCCGTGCATTTCCGCTACAACAACTGCGGTCCGTGGGTGCTCGACGGCCTCGACCTCCGCATCAGTCCGGGTGAATTCGTCGCCGTGGTGGGGCCCTCCGGCAGCGGCAAGTCCACCCTGGTGCGCCTGCTCCTTGGCCTGGAGCAGCCCGAGAAGGGCACCATTCGCTTCGATGGCCGAACTTTAGAACGGCTACGCCTCGATCTCGTGCGACGCCAGATAGGTGTGGTACCGCAGAATGCCGCCGTGTTGTCAGGCAAAATCCAGGAGGTCATTGCCGGCGGCGCCCTGATCACTTCGGAGCAGGCCTGGGCAGCCGCCGAGCAAGCGGCCATTGCTGCCGAGATCCGCGAATTCCCGATGGGAATGAACACCATCATCTCGGAAGGGGGAGGCAACCTCTCCGGAGGCCAACGGCAGCGGCTGGCCATTGCTCGCGCCCTAGTGCGTCAGCCTGCCCTGCTGATCCTTGATGAGGCCACGAGCGCCCTCGACAACATCAGCCAGTCTGAAGTGGGCCGCCAACTCCAGAAGCTGGGCCTGACGCGGATCGTGATCGCCCACCGCTTGAGCACCATTCGCCATGCCGACCGGATCGTGATGCTGGAGGCTGGACGGATCGTCGAGGAGGGTTCCTTTCGGCAGTTGATTCGTCGCGAAGGCGCCTTCGCTGCCATGATGCGCCGCCAGGCTGAGGGGGAGGTGCTGTGATCGACTTCCTCGAGCAGGCGTTGGAGGCCCATACGTCGCAGGATTCTCTGGACCAACCCTTACCGCTGCTGCGACCAAGTGCCTGGGCATTGCTGTTGGGTCTACTTATATTATGTGCCACCATCTTGATCTGGTCAATATTAGGACGGCTCCCGGTCCGTATCCACGGTCGGGGTGTGCTCCTGTTCCCTGAAGCACTGGTGCCGGTTCAAAGTCTTATCAGTGGCCCCTTGCAGCAGATCCTGGTGCGCGAGGGTCAGTGCGTGCGCGCCGGCCAGATCCTTGCCCGCATTGACCAGGTGCAGTTGAGTGGGATGATTGATTCAGATCAACAGCGTCTCCGCAATCTTCGCCGCCAGCACCAGCTCGCCAACCTTCAGGCGCAGGATGAACGGGCTCTAGCAGCGGCCGAGCGGCAGCGACTGGCGCCTTACCGGGGCAGCGACAGCATCGCTAAAGAGACTTTTGTTGACAAAGAACCACATTTATTGCGTCTGGATCGCCAGCAGCAGGCCCAAGCCCAGCAACGCCTCCAGGCGATTGAAGAAGTGGGGCTGGCACTTGTCCGACAACGGGCGGAGTATCAACGTACTTCCGTAGTGGTCGCCCCGGTTGCGGGCTGCCTGGTGGAGCAGCTGGTGCAACCCGGCGCGGTGGTCAACCCAGGAACCCCGCTCTTTACCCTTGATCGCCAGGATCGCCGTCGGCAGCTCGTCAGCCTCGCCTACTTCCCAAGCCAGGATGGCAAACGGCTCAAGCCCGGCCAAATGGTGCGCATCACTCCCAACACCACCCGGTCCCAGCGCCATGGCGGAATCCGAGGTCGGATTCTCAGCCTGAGCACCCTGCCGGTGAGTCGTGAGGCGCTCCGCCAGCGTCTCGGCCGCGAGACCCTTGTGGCAAGCGTGCAACCCCCAGGCAGCGGCGGCAACGAGCCCCTGATCGAGGCCGTCACCAGCCTGGAGCGAAACCCCCGAACATTCAGCGGCTTCGACTGGGGTGGCGGTCCTGGGCCAGAGCTCATCCTCAGCCCGGGCACCAGTACTGAGGTCTCGGTCATGGTGGAATATCGCCAGCCGATCAGCTACGTCATTCCTTTGCTGCGTCAAATCAGCGGCATCTATTGATGCAATCCAGAATTCGCACGCCGACCGTTCTGCAGATGGAGGCCACTGAATGCGGGGCGGCCTCTCTGGCGATTGTGCTGGGCTACTTCGGCAGGGTGGTGTCCCTGCTGGAGCTGCGCGAAGTGTGTGGTGTCAGCCGCGATGGCAGCGATGCCGAGAGCTTGCTGCAGGCCGGAGCTCTGTACGGCCTTGAAGGCAATGGTTATGCGATGGATCTGGACAGCCTCCGCCAGGAGCGTCCACCTCTGATCCTGTTTTGGGAGTTCGACCATTTTTTGGTCCTGGAGGGCTTTCGTGGCAACCGCGTCGCCCTCAACGATCCCGCCACCGGCCCCCGTTGGGTCAGCCTGGCGGCCTTCCGTGCCGGCTTCACAGGTGTGGTGTTAGAGCTGCGGCCGGGGCCCAACTTCCGACTCGGTGGACAAAAGCCCAGCATGTGGCCCCTGCTGTTTGCTCGACTGAAACAAGAGTGGCGGCCTGCCCTATTCAGCATGCTGGCGGGACTACTGCTGATTATTCCGCAGCTGGCCCTGCCAATTTTTATACAGATTTACATCGACGATGTCTGGGGATCCTCCCTGCGCCAGTGGCTGAAACCCATGCTGTGGGCAATGGCCTTCACGGTTGTGCTTCAGGCCATCGGCGGCCAGTTACAGCAGCTGGGGGGGCGCCACCTGAGCCGCAGGCTGGAAACCCGAGGAGGCCTTGGGTTTGAGAGCCATGTGCTGGCCCTGCCAGAGCGCTTCTTCCAGCAGCGCTATGCCGGCGACGTCAGCCAACGGCTGTTGTACAACCACCAAGTTGCTGAGTTCATTGCCTTCCGCCTGCTACCGGTGCTCACCGGCAGCCTGCTGCTACTGCTCTACCTGCTGCTCACCCTTGCCTACAGCCCCATCCTTGGTCTGGTGGTGCTGTTCAGCACGGGCCTTAACGCCCTGTTGGTGATGGTCAGCTTGCGCCAGCAGCGGGACGCCACAGCTCAGTTACAGAAAGATACCGGCAAGGCATACGGCGTAATGATATCTGCCCTGGTGGAAATGGAGATGGTGAAGAGCACGGCGATCGAAGGCGATGTGCTTCAGCGCTTCGATGGCTACCAACGCAGGGTGCAGTCGGTTCTGCATCGCCTCTTCTGGCGCCAGGCGGCCCTTGGGCTGGTACCCAATCTGCTCAGCCACCTCAACACGCTCGGGGTGCTGTTCGTGGGCTTTCTCCTGGTTCTTCAGGGCCAGCTCACCCTGGGCATGTTGCTTGCTGCCCAGCAGGTGGCCGCCGCACTCAAGGCGGAGGTGGATCGGCTGGTGGCCTTTGGGGCCGAGTTGCCCCAGCTGGAAACAGCGGTACTACGCCTCCAGGATGTGCTGGACCATCCCCTCGATCCCCTGCTGCTGCCCGCAGGATCCGGGGATCTTCTTCCTTGGCCTGCCGAGCGGCGGCAGCTCTCGGGCCAGCTGGAGATTCGGGATCTCACCTATAGCTTTGCCCCCGTTCGGCCTGCCCTGATCAAGGACCTGAGCGTCTCGATAGCGCCCGGCATGATGGTGGCCCTGGTGGGAGCCAGTGGATCTGGGAAGAGCACCCTGGCGCGGCTGATGGCAGGCCTGCTTCAACCCAGTGGAGGTTCGATTCTGTTTGATGGTTATCCTCTGGAGGTGATCCCCCGCTCCGTTGCCGTAGCCTCGTTGGCGATGGTGCAGCAGGATATTGTTATCTATGGCATGAGCGTGCGCGACAACCTGCGGCTCTGGCGCAACGATCTTGACGACGACCAGTTGCTCATGTCCTGTCGCGATGCTCAGCTGTTAGAGGTGATCGAAGCCCTCCCCGATGGCCTGAACACCCGACTGGCCGAGGGCGGCCGAAATCTCTCCGGGGGACAGCGGCAGCGGCTTGAACTGGCCCGCTCCCTTTTGCAGGATCCTACGATTTTGATTCTTGATGAGGCCACCAGTGCCCTCGACGCCGAAACGGAACGGCTGGTTGAGGATGCCCTGCGCCGCCGCGCCTGCACGCAGATTGTGGTGGCCCACCGCCTAAGCACCATCCGGAATGCCGATCTGATTCTGGTTTTGGACCAGGGCCAGGTTGTGCAGCGAGGCCGCCACGACCAGCTGATTGCCGAGACCGGGGGGGCCTATGCCCGCCTACTGACTGAAGAGGAACATTGAGCCAGCTGCTCAGTCCGGGTCACATCGGAGTGGGCGAGGAAGATTAGGGCTAGATCATGAACTGGAAAGCGATATCCGTACAGGCGGATCCTTGATCTTTCGGCCTGGATGGCAGTCGTTTCACCAACTCAGAACTGCTGTTCTCACATCCGGCTTGAGCATTTGAACCATTTCCGCAGGGGCAGCTGGAGTTTGCAGTAGCCTCTTGAGTCTCTTGAATCTCTTGAGTCTCTTAAGAGCACCTCCCCCATTTGGGGGGCGCGCTCTTCCGAAGACGATCTGATTTCTTGAAGTTAGGGCTTAAGTTTAAAAATTGAATTTTCAAACGGTCAATGCGTCAAAGAACTGGGGGACCCACCAAAAAACTCACGGTCATCCTGGAGGCCACGCTTCATAGCCGTGCCAAGCGATTTGCCCTGACAAACGATGTGACACTCACTGAACTAGTCGTGACCGCTTTAGAAGAGCGCTTGGCAGCTGATTCTGTGAATTGATTGAACTTTGAGTTTCAAGTTCAAATCCCTTTAAGGCCTGAGTGATTCTTGGTTATTGCTGCCATAGCCCATAATCAAAACGTTATGCTTGAAGCGTAACTCAATTACCCGGCTGCCATTCCGTAGTTTCTACACCGTATTCAGGTCGCCAGTCTGGCCAAAAACCATGTGCTGTCTATCGAGGTGGGGTTGGGATCCATGGCACAGGACAAACTGTCTGCCGCCGGTGTTCCTGCCCGCGTGGGCCATGAAGCCATCAATGACGCAGCTTCCCAAGCTGCAGGAGTACGCCCGCATGCACGGCCCGATCTGCGCGACCTCGACTTAACACATCAGGGCACTGATGCGCATCCACGCGTCGCAGCATGAATGCCACCCAGATGCTGAGAGATGCGATGATGTGATGTTGCCTGGCACCCCAAGATCAGCACCCTTTCGGAACTCACCGATGCCGTCTCCCTGAAAAAGGATGGGAGCCGGGTTTCGCTGGAAGGCGTGCTAACGGGTGCTGCGTTTGGAATTGTCTTCCTGTACCTCCTCGATGCGGGGCAGGAGGCCTTGGCTGGGCAGCGACGCCGGCCAACGGGCCCCGTGATCCTGGGGGATGACAACGGATTGGGGCCGTTTCGGACCTCAGTGGGTCGGATCCCGATCGCCCCCTTGGGCGAAGTGGAGGTCGGGCCGCCTGGCCAACCAGCGGCCAACCCCGAAATTGGCAGCAGCAAACCGCCCCGGCAAGGGGGCGGTTCCGGGGATGTGCTCTCCCCACCAAAACAGCTGGTCGGACTGAGCGGAGATTTCACTCCAAGCTACGGCGGTTCCGGAGGTTTCGATGGACTTCCGAATCCGCAACCGTCGGGATCGGGGCGAGGCATCGCTGCCAGAAAGCTAGGGCTGAACGATCCAGGCACCACAAGGCCAACAGTGCCCCTCCAGACGCTGGAACCGGTTGAGCTGCCGCAATTGGTGTTGGTGCTGGTGCGGGTCACCTCCCGGAACACCGCAGTCAGTGTGGATGGTAAAGCGATCAGCCAGAGCCTGATCGACCAGTACGCCGTAGCCGATAGTGTCGTGGACATGCGTTATCAAACCGAACCAGGATTTGAGATGCGCAGCGAATTATTTTTGCCCGCATTGGCCAATTCACGCCTTTCCGATGCTGACTTGCAGGTGATCTCACAGAATGCAGGGATCGTGAACAGCAAGGTTCTAGGCGGAACAGCCAGCGACCTGATGGTGATCGGCGTGCAAGATCTCCTTTCCCTGGTGGTGATGACACCCAAGGCCGGCATGGCATCAATCAACAGCCGCACCACTGGCGGGGAGCAAAGCAGGCTCGATTTTGGTGACGGGGCCAACGTGCTTGACGTGGAAGCTCTGCAACGGCTCAGCTTCACCGCGATCGGAATGCCGGAACAAGCGAAGTTAAGCTTCAACCTCTTAACCGAGGGGCTGAAATCAAGTTTTGTTAAAATGGGTGGAGGCAGTGACAGCCTTTTGATTAACAGCGGTTGGTATGGCGGATCTCTGCCCGAAGACACCCCACTGTTTCTGAAACGTCAGGATCTCGGCATCAGCCTCGATCTCAGCCAACTGAGTGGAACGACAAACGATTCTTCCCTCAAACATGTTTCCCTGAATGCCACGGCGATCGGCATGGATGCAAGCGCTGTGGATCTTGGTGAAGGAAATAACTATATGGCGATCAACACTCGCATCGACCAGGATCTCAGCAATCAGCTCGGCCTGCTCGGATCTGGTGGCAGCAGCCAGGTGGAGCTCGATCGAATCGGTATGCGCGATTCCAGCATCCGCATGGGTCGCGGCGACGATACCTTGATCGTGAATGGAAGAATCCTGAACTCAACCATCGATCTTGGTGCTGGTCGCAATAAGCTGCTGCTTGAAATGGCACCGGACGATGGCAGCACAATTGTGAATGGAAGCGGCAGCAATGAAATCACAGTGGCCAACATTGTGGGCAGTAAGCTGCAGGCTGGATCAGGGAATGACACTCTTTTCCTTAGCGACTCCCAAGCCTATGGATCGTTTGATGGTGGTGAAGGGGATAACAGCCTGATCTCAGCCTCCGGGCCGGGATCCAAGCGAGACGTGCTGACTGTGACAGGTCCCGATCAGGGTTTTATGAATGCCTTCCACTTCAACAATGTCGGAACGCTTGATACGGGTGGAAACCATGACGTTGTGATCATGGAAGTGGCAAGCAGTCTCACTGGCAAGCTACTGGGTGGCGCTGGACTCGACCGACTGGAGTTTCACAACTGGAGCCTACCGGTCACGGTGGACCTTGACCTGGGCTCGTCAACTGCGATCAGTGGCGGTGCACCGGCCAACCTGCAGGGATTTGAGAAGGTAATCGGGGGCAATGGCAACGATTTTCTGGTCAGTTCCGGGGCTTTCATGGGCATCGATGGCGGCCTCGGCGATGATGTGCTGTATCTGCGTTGGAGCCCATGGCTATCGGCAACTGAACAGGGTCTCCAGGTGAATGGAGGATCCGGCAAGGATTTATTTGTCTTCAGTGGTCTCGATGGGGAGAAACCCGCCCGATGGGATGGCAAGTCGGGTCTACCAAACCTGACAGATTTTGATCTCAGCTATGACAACACGCGCGGCATTGGCCTCACCGATCGGATTGGAGTGGTGCAGACAACCCTCGCAGCCGATGGCAGCCAAAAGCAGCTGTTCGCGGAATTGATTCCAAGCGGCCTTGCTGGGGTCGGCAACATCAAGCTGCTGCCGATCGCCCCGATCGAGCAACTGGTCTCGGGCATGACCGACAACACGAAACAGCTGGCGATCAGCTTTGACCCCCTCTCCAACCGTCTGCCTGATCTGGTGATGCTCGGCAGCAATGGCAAGGGAACCTTCGGAACGGTGGCGCATCTACAGATCAACAGGATCGAACCGAGCTTGTTCTAAACAGCTTGATCTAAACAGCTTGATCTCAGCAGCTTGACACCATCAACGAAGGCTTGATCGCTTAGCGAATCGAACGGGTACTATCGATGAAACTGTTGAAACGGTCACTCACCAGGCTAATAGCGGGTCTGGAGCCGATCTGCACCAGCGCCATAACAGACATGCCAGCCCTTAGCGGATAATCCCTCCCCTCATGCTGCAGACTGGCGCGTGAGAGAGAAACCTTGGCCTTGAAATACTGCTGCGGCGTTTCCTGATCGGCAGGATAACGATCCTCACTGATCCGGGTCAGGGTTCCCTTGATCGAGCCGTATTCCGTGAACGGGAAGGAATTGATGCGCACCTCTACAGGCATACCGACCTTAATCCAACCGATATCCTTATTTGTGAGATGAATCTCAGCCTCAAGGCCATTCTGGGGAATGATCTTCAAAACCGGGCGGCTGGCCAGGGCCACCTCAGATACGCGGGCGGTGAGGTCAAAGATCTTGCCAGACCTGGAGGCCGTGATTCGACCCAGGACGAGTCGATCCTCGAGATCGGCAACGCGATTGTTGGCTTCGATCAACTGCTGGCGTGCGTTGTCGTAACTGGTGAATAGCTCCTTGGCATTGGCAACACCAATCTGATTAATCTTATACCCCGATTCAAACTCGCGGCGCCCGGAGGAAGCCACTTCCAGCTCGGCTCGCATCACGGCGCTCTCAAGTTCAGCCAGACGCTCATGCTGGCGGTCCACCTCCAAGCGCGAGATCGCTCCCTGGGCCAGCAGCTGCTCCATCCTACGGGTGATATTGCGATCAATCGCAAGCCTGATCTTCAAACCGGCCAAA
>Ga0114981_10001864_pt1 | contig 13684 bp, 17 predicted proteins | sample S_140806_MF_Meta_FD_87028 | JGI IMG/M metagenome (GOLD analysis project Ga0114981, IMG submission 87028) | Freshwater microbial communities from Lake Simoncouche, Canada to study carbon cycling - S_140806_MF_MetaG | ecosystem: Environmental > Aquatic > Freshwater > Lake | place: Lake...
AGACGTCGCATAGCCCGGTCGAGTGCGCCTCACTGCTAACGAGGTAAGGTTTAATCGCCTTCAAGAGTTCAAATCTCTTCGTCTCCGCAATAAGAATAAAATATTTCTTTTCTAAAAGAAAATAAGCCATGTTGAATGAACCATGGCTTATATTGCTTTAAAAAATGTTATTGTTTGATAAAATTTTTTAAACTATCTGCGGTAGACTGACTCTTATGAGCTGGGGTACCAACTAAGTATTTTTTAGAAGCTTCCGCACTCATTTTCTCAAGAGACTCTCTAGTATGATCAATTGATATAACAATATCCCGATTATTTTTATCTACTATAACCCAAGTTGCACCATTACCATGGCAAAATCTACCACTCTCTGCAGCCTCAATCACTATCTTTAAAAGTTCAATCATTTTACCTGTTAATGCCATTTTTTCTCCTTTTTGTTACTAATACAATTTGTAGCGCTAGCATATTGTTGAAAGAATTCAAACAATAAAAGTAAATATATTAGTTAAAAATGTAAATCAGTAAAATACCAGCTAGTGAAAAACCAGCAATAATAAAGTACTGCACATATCTATTTACTCCGCTCTTTTTTTCTGCTGATTTCGCTATCCTCTTGGCGTGCAAGATAACCTCTGCCGCCCAAGCAAACTCCGAGGCTAGAATCCCCAGTCCACCTAAAATAACTAATAATCCCGGACCAGGGCCAATCAACATAATTCCACCTACTATACTAACTAACCCGCCTAGAAAACCTATAAAAATTCTCCAAACAATATTACCAAGAGTGCTTTTTTTGAACCATGCTCTAACTTTCATAATTTAACACTCCTCTCTGAGATACTCTCCTAAATTATAAGATTTCTTAATGCATTTAACAAGCAATGCAAGAGAACTTGAATATTAAATTATATAGCTAAGTTAAAATGCAATCATAAAAAGTCTTTAAGATAGTAAAAAAACTTACTTTTTATCAGTTACATCAATGTTTAGTAATACTTCTTCCTCAGCCTTAATCATGAACTTCCCACTCTTATCATAAACCAGGCACATAATATTAACGCCCCGCTGGGTATGGATGAACGTATACTGGGAACCTGAGAGTGAGATCCTTGTAGGATCTAGGGTGACTAGCGATACTTTAAAAGGTTTTCCGATGGAAGTTTTAGCAACCTCTATCTTTCCATTTATTGCATCTTTATTTACCAATACTCTATGATCAACCTCTCCATCGCATGAAAGTTCCTCATCAGTAGAGACGCTAGCCTCACTACTAATAATATCTCCGGGCTTGCTATTCTTGATCGCCGCTATACTTTCGCTATCCTTTATGGAACTATTCTTTAAAGTATCAGATTTGCTCTCGCCGCAACCAGTGAGGATAATACCTGCCAAGAGTGAGGCTAGGGCCAAGACAATAACCTTAAGTTTCATTTTCTACTCCAATACTAGAATTTAAACGGTGCTAATAGTGGGTACATCAGCAAGGATTAAAAATCATGAATCTCATCTTATGCAAAGGACCATAATTAACAGAGGTGAAGTATGAATTTAAATTTTCGTAAGCAGTTTGCTATCTTAGCATCAGCCATCGCAATGATGCTAGTATTTATCCCTGCCGCTGAAGCAACTCACCAATGCCAACCAACGCAAGTTCAAACCGGAACCCAACAAGTTCAAACCGGTACCAAACAGGTAAGAACAGGTACCTCATATATCCCAATTTACGAATCTCAGCCAATCTATTCCACTGTTTCAGTTTACGAAACTCAGCCAACCTACTCAACAAGATATGTTCCCGCTGTATATGGTACTCGTACGGTAGAGAGTGGTACAAAAATCGTGGCTTATGTATGGGTCTATAAGGCAGGTTCAGTCACAACCCCTGTAACTACATACTACCATCAGAACCATTGGAAAGCCGCAGGTCATACAGCTCCATGTTTTGATACTGAACCAATCACAGCATGTGGCGCTCATGGCTCAGATTGGTTGCACCACCATATATGGAGCAAGGATGTAATGGTGACGGAATACTTCACCTACTCATCTTATGAACCAGTCTATGGACCTGCATACATAACTGAGAGATATTTAATCTCCGCTGGTTACACCGAAACCTATCAAATAGGAACTAAGCAAGTAAAGATTGGAACAGAACAGGTACAAACGGGAACCAAAAATGTAAGAATTGGCACTGATATCGTTCCAATTTATGAAGATCAACCCGTCTATACAACCGTACCAGTTTATGGGATTGTCTGCATACCCATCCCAGATACAATCACTCCTACCCCAGTAGCTACACCTACCCAACCCCCAACCCCTATCCCTACTTTCACCCCTGCTCCAACTCCCACACCCGCTCCAACCACTACCGCAACCCCCAACCCAACCCCAACAATAATTCCTACCACTAACACGCTTACCTACAGAGCTAATGGGGGCTCTGGCTCGGTCCCTCCATCTCTCTCAGCTAATACCGGCAGCGTAATCAACCTAGCGGGAGCAGGTTCGCTTTTCCGAAAGGACTATGTTTTTACCGGGTGGTCCACCAACCCCTCAGGGTCCACTCTGAGCTCAGTGGTTTTAAATAATAACGTAACGGTATATGCAGTCTGGGTACCGCAAGGGTCAGTAAAGGTAAGGCCTAGCTAATCCCTTAGCTAAAGTTTAACCACTTTGCTAAAAATGAGAACAGTTAAACTATGAAAAACCACGTTGTATGCCCGCCCAGAAATAAACGGCACTATTTAACTTATCACTTTACCGGGAGGCTTGCCAAATGAGAATTACTACCAAAAAAGCTGTAAAAGCTATACTGCTTGCTGTAATAGTAACCTCACTAACTGCCTGCTCAGAGAAATCCACCACACTAGTCAAAGATCCCACTCCAGTAGCCAGCCCCACCCCAGGAGCTATCAAAGATATTACTATAACTAAAGTGACCGAGAGCGAACCTGGCTCATCAGTAAAAAATACTAAAAACACCCCTTATGAGGAGCTACCAGACCAAGTACAAACTAAAATGGATTCTAACCCAACCCCAACTTCTACTAGTAAACCCTCAAAAGCGGAACGAGTTGATACAAAATTCTCAGGGGAGTTGCCAAGCGCTTTCACTCCACCAACTTCCGGTAAGTTTACAAAACAAGGATCAGTAATAGATGGGAATAGAAGTTTCTTAGGTTATTCCTTCACTCAAGATTGGCAAGCAGTAGCTACAAGTATCAAAGAATCTATGAAAAATGATGGTTGGGAATGTATAATGTGTCAGGATTTAGTAGCCGAAGATAATAAAGACGAAGAGGTAAAGTATATTATGGAGATGAAAAACGGTAGTCGAAAGGTTTATATTGCTATCTCAGTATATAACGGTAAAACCAGTGCTGGCTTCAACTTCAAACCTTAGAAAAAAATAAAGTAGCTAGACGTAATCTCTAGCAGATCTAGCCTTTAGCAATACATTTACTGCAGAGAAAAATAAAGCCAGTACACCGATCGCATTCGCCCATATTATTTACCCCGCCGCCAACTCCGCAGCTATTACATTGGTAAACAGAAATAAATGCTTTATTAGCAGGACAGTAACCTTTGTGTTTCATTATAATATACTATCTCCTAAAGAAAGATGATTTCACTAATACTTTTTACTAAACCAACAAGACATTCTAAAAACTAGTAAGTAATCCGTAAACCAGACTCACTGCTTTCATCAATATCAATACTACCGCTCTGACCATTAAACTCAATCCTGATACCACTCTGAGTTGGCACCTTAGTGAATCCATCCCCTAAATAACTCTCCTCTAAAGCTATGTGCAGTATATCTAAAGTAATTAAACCGTTCGACTCTTGTGCAGCGTTAGCTTGAGCTTGTCTAGCAATCATATCCAAGTTATTACTTAAAAGCTGACCCACTGCGTTAGCCTGTACTTCCTGAAAACTCTCCTGGGTTAGCTTGGCCGCAATACCAGTAGAGACCGCAGTGGAAATGAACATGAAAAAACCAAGAATTGCTATAATAGTAGTAACAATATTTTTATCCAAAGAGGTAACTTTTCGCTCAGAAAATAAACCATACTTATTATCATTTTTATCAACCATAAATATAAAGGTAAGAAAAATGATTGGACCGATAAAAGGGATTAAAAATAGTAAATAAAGTTTCCAACCATGACCAGCGTCATGAACTCTGCGCACCATAATAGAAAAGCCTAGTACTATAGAAAGCAAAGAAACTGAACCCATGACCAGCCAAGGATTAACATCTGCCTTAAGTAAAGTTACCTGAGCTAATGACAGTGAGGTATTAAGAGTAAGACTATATACAAAATAAACAGAGCGTGAAACTCTCCCTTTAAGGGTAAACGCATTAATAAAACCATACTTAATAATATCTAGAAAATTACTCATACTATAATTATGCTCACTTGGAATCCAGTGACATTTAAATTATCTACCACCTTGCAGCTATCAATCCTATTGCAGACTCTAGCTCTTCTATAGAGCCGTTATTTGAAACTTGAGCATCATACCTATATCCTTCCAAAGCAGACTCTGAGCTATGATCATTTACAGAGTTTACACCCTTGCGACTAACTCGCCAAACCTCCCCTCCGATATTTTTAATAGCATCAGCTTCGCTCTCAAATCTTACATCTGTAAAGACATAGTTAATCCCTGGTTTAATGCCAATCATTGCTAAATCCACCCAAACATTATCCCCAAGTAAACTGCGTCCAACCTCGGTACCAAAAACCTGTAGTAAGCGCCTAACCTCACTCTCTTGCTTAGCCCCATCCCAGCCTAACTCATCAACCAAATCAGCTAACCGTAGATTATCTTTCACTAAAGGGTTTAATCTATAAAGTGCAACGCGAATACTCTCTGCAAAAGCGATCTTAGTAAAATTATACTTCTCAATCAAAACCTTAGCAACAGTATCTTTCCCTGATTGAGCATAACCCGCCAACCCTATAATCATATTCTATCCTTCTTTTAGGTAATCCCTTATTATACCATGAATAACTATAATTGTCAACTAAAAATGCTCGATAGCGAGAATCTCTCCACCTAAAATTATCTCAGCCCCGCCTTTAGATTTATAGCGATACTCAAATCTGTCACCAACCTTTGCTGACCCCATTGCTCCGTCGTAGCTTATCCAAACTCCCTTTTTAACTCCCGCCTGAGAGATTTTGCAAAACCTCATCTTGATGACATCAAAGAAGTAATTACCTACCTCCCCGCCTTGCTGGCACTTAATAAACATGTCTACCCGACCGTACTCACTGAAGTAACCATACCAGTCTTAATCTCCACAACCTTACCAGCTTGCTCTACCCTAAAGGAAAACTCCCTGCCTACATATGGCTTTTCTATAAGCTCACCCTCTATTAACCCTCGCCAACTCTTCTCTTGGGGCTCGCTCCCATCAATACTAAAGCAGAATCTGTGACTTAAACTATCAAATATATAATACCCTACCCGATTACACTTTTCGCTTCCATCTGACTTTACCACAATTTTAGTTTTCATATCTCTCCTTTACTATACTCTCCCCTCCACTTTGATAATCACCTCATAACGAAAACCGTGTTCAAAAAACCTTTTTAGGCACAGTGATTAACACTATGGTAAATAAAGAAGCAATGACCCCAAAAGAGATTAAGTTAACTATCTATGCCCTCATGACAGCCCTGCTACTAGGAGCTCTAGACCAAACAATAGTAACCACAGCGCTTCCAACCATTGTCTCAAATTTTGGTGGGGCCTCTCACCTCTCTTGGGTTATCACCTCTTACCTCCTCGCCAGTACAGCCTCCACCCCGCTCTACGGCAAAATAGGTGATCTCTATGGCCGCAAAAAAATTCTCTCTATCGCAGTAATAATATTTGTGATCGGCTCTCTACTCTGTGGTCTTGCCAGTAGTATGAGCACGCTGATTATGGCTCGCTTCATACAAGGCCTCGGCGCCGGCGGGCTCTTCCCCTTAGTTCTAGCCACCATAGCCGATATCGTACCCCTCAAAGATAGGGCAAAATACCAAGGAGCCTTCGGAGCTGTCTTTGGTATCTCCTCAGTCATCGGTCCGCTTCTAGGTGGTTTCCTGACACAATCCCTCTCTTGGCGCTCGATTTTTTACATAAATTTACCTTTAGGAATTATCGCTCTTATTCTAATAGAAAAAAATCTTCACGCCAATGAGTCTAAAACTAAACACCTAATAGACTACTTAGGTTCATTCCTTATTGCCCTTTTCACTGCCACTCTACTCCTGGTCACAGTCTGGGGAGGAAAGGAACATAAGTGGGACTCAATGGTTATAATCTCACTAACCATAACCTCTCTCCTCTCCTTACTCTTATTTATTCTTCAGGAATCCCGTCACCAAGAACCAATCATCCCACTAGGTATCTTTAAGGTAAAAGGCATACCTCAGTTAACCCTAATCTCCTTTCTGACCGGACTTACCTTGTTTGGCTCACTGGTCTATATAACCATCTATCTGCAAGTTGTTCTAGGCTTCTCACCAACTCTCTCAGGGACCGCTCTCATCCCGCTCTCCCTAGGTATGTTTCCTAGCTCTCTCTTTGCAGGAAAATTCATCTCTAAAACTGGCCGCTATAAGGTCCTACCTATAGGTGGAGCTATAGTTATCTCCAGCATACTCTACTTGATGGGGCATATCAAGGTGGATACCCCTTACTACCAAGTAGCCCTTCTCCTCTTTACTCTAGGCTTAAGCCTAGGGATGATTATTCAGATTCCATCCTTAGTCTCGCAAAACTTAGTAGCAAAAAGCGAAATAGGAGTAGTTACTAGTACCGTCACCTTCAGTCGCTCAATAGGTGCCGCATTTGGTACCGCCCTCTTCGGGACGATTCTTAACTCTAGGTTAACGCACTATCTAACCATCTCCTTCCCAAACGGTACCCAAGGTAAAACTTTTGACTCTTTCGCTGAGATTACTAAACTCACAGCCGCTCAAAAACAGGTAATATTAAGCGCCTTCACCTCTGCAGTAGATGATATCTTCCTCTCCGCCCTACCCTTTGCCCTACTGCTCCTACTGATCTCTCTTACCCTACCTAAGAAAAATCTACTTATCGGTAACGAATCAAACATCGACCCTTCCCACTGACAATAGTGGATTTCACTAAATTATAAGCACAATTATGCTATAATAGGAAAAGTATTAAAGTTGACCAAAAGGGGTAATTAATGGAACATGTAGTAACCCCTACCTCATACCCAAATTCTAAGGCTAAATTAGCCATAGTTAAATCTTTACTACCGGCTCTAAACTCTTTTGTAAAAAGAAATAAAGCCCTCGCCCTCTCGCTCTCACTTGTAACCCTACTAGTACTCACCGCCTACTCCTCTCCGCTTCTACGTGTCTACTCGGTACCACTCTCCGACGATATTCAAGCCATCCTAGTTAAGCATGAGACCAGAACCTTCCTAGACATCTTACCAGAGTATGTAACCTCTAAGCTATATCTTAAACCCTCAATTAGTAGAGATCCCTACCAAAAACAAGCCATATTAAATGCTTATGGGGCTTCTTTAAGAGTTATGGGAATAAAAACAGAGCCAGGGTTATTAATAGCTAAGAGTGAGAAATATCAAAAAGGTAATATTCTCCCCTTCTCCATCCCCTACTCAAAACTACCCCAATCCTCAAAAGAACTTATTCCTCCCTCGTCAAAATCTGGTAAACTTCAAGAGGAGGAACCTGCCGAAGAGTATATCTATCTCAATAACACCACCTATCCAAATATAAGTATCCCCAGCATTCTAACACTAGCCCAAGGTAACTCAGATACTCTAGCGCTAACACTATACTTCCTGGAAAGAGAGCTAAAAGGCAACTGGAACAACTCTTATACTATAAAAATTACCGGAGCGCTAGATAGCCCAGCGGATTACAGCAAAGTTACTAGAATAGGGTCAGCGAAAGAAAAGTCAACGATAGACCTAGAGGAAGCATTCCTAATTCTACCCCTTGGTAACAAAGAAGATTTAAAGACTAACCCCGTCAAAAGTTTCTATATCTCAGACTTAAAAGAACTTATTACAAAACTCTGTACTCTCCCAGGTAAAGGCACGCTCTGCTCTAACCCTAAAATACTAGAGTATATCAAATAAGCAACCTATCTCAATAACTAATCTATCCCAAAATTAAGTTCACGCCCCAATAGTTGATACTATTCATCCATCTATTATGAAAGAGACAAAAATGTCCTTTAGCTCACGAGTAATATTTGAGACCAGCCTTAATAAGTTAAATCCCTACCGCGATGAACCCATCGACATGGATTATCTACTCTCTTGGTACCATAATGGGGCAAAAGGCTTCCATCATATATCCAACCGCTGCGCCTCAAAAAACAAAAATGCTGACCTTACCACCTCCCAGCTCTCACTTACCCAAGTAAAAAGTAAAAGACTCTGCCCAAACTGTTTTGAAACCGGTTTATTAATCAATTTCTTTAACGGTGCTAGAGTTTTTAACCATCTTGCAGAGTTAGCCTCTCAGTATGATATCTATAAAGAGAAACTCACCAAAGATGATCTATCTATTGGTCAGCTTACTGAGATTATCGAAAGTAATGAGAAATTAAAGTTAATGCTCATTAACCCAGATAAAGAAAACCATACCATGGTGCAAGAAGGCAATCAAACTAAATTTAATAAAAAAGTCTTAGCGCAAGCTCAAGAGTTCGAAGAATTTCTAGCCCAACGATTAGAGCACTATCAATCAAAAATTGAAAATGTTATGGTCGGAAGTTATCTGGCTTCATATGCCGAAGAAAATCTAGATAAGTTCTTTAAGGGTGATGAAATAAACCTCTTCACTCCCGTTAAGAATAATAGAGCAGTAAGTACCTCCGCTATTAATATCTTACGCAGCTTCTTCTCCTTAAGAGGGAAGTTAACGCCTCTTGCTGAAATCAAGAAATTTATCATGCAGGAGGTAGATACTATCCAAGTTACCGACTTGGAGCAACTAAAAGGAGTACCTATGATAAGTGGTATCTCTGATCTAAAATCAACAGTCGAACTCTCTTGGAAAAGTTATAAGCTCTCAATATTGGAACCCATTCTTGAAAGATGGGAGAATCTATATACCAAGCAGCTTTCTAAGACAACTCCCGACCTAGTACTTATTAATACTAGCGAAATGTGGCGAGCAGAGCATCTAAAAGTTTTATTTCCATACTTTAAAGTACAGGAAAATACAGCTAAAGATTTAGTTCTCCTTAAGACCCCTAGGTTTGTAACCAACTGGGCATCACAGAACTCCCTCAACTCATCTTATAGTAGTAGAAATATGGACCGGACACTGAAAGTATTTGAGGAGAAATCCTATACCGCTTCAGAGCTCTCTACCGCACTGGTTCTCTACGATACAGAGAATGAAAGTGTTTATAATGATTTCCTTGAGGCATTAACTGCCGCAAAGAATCTTTAAAGTATTAGGCCCCAGATCTTCTGGGGCCTAATTTCTTTTAATCCCTAGCCAGGCAGGTGTCAGCGCTAAAAGTATTACTATATAATATTAGACAGAAAACTCTATTCTGAGACTCTACATAATATTAACAATCTATGAAAACTAAGGGGAAAAATGTTAAAGTCACTACTAGCAAAGCTTAAGAGCTCAAAACTCGATAGCTACTCTCAAGCTCAATACGGACAATTGCTCTCAAATGCAATCACGCCTGCTGAAGAGGTCGAAATCCGTGCCATCTTTACACGAGCTCAACGATAGAGCAAATTAAACATATTAGGACCCAGTGAATACTGGGTCCTATTTTATTTTACAGGGAAATACTCCTAATACCGGCTAATAAGTGATCTCCCTCACACCTTATCTCCCATATCCCGCACTTTTTGCTGTATATCCCACACTTTTTGTCCTATATCCCACACTTTTTGTCCCATATCCCACACTTTTTGTCCTATATCCCACACTTTCTCTCCTATATCCCAATATACCTCAGTGGTAAGGAATTACCCAGGCGTTAACCAATCTCAAGGAGATAAGAAATGGTTTAGTAACTCAACCATGACCAAAACCAGATTCTACTCTTTAAGCTTTTTCTTCCTTCTCTTAAAATTACTTGCTAAGAGATAGCTAGCAGAGAGCATTAGGTATAGCATTGCCAGTGGCACCGAAAGGAAGGTGAGCCAGATGAAACCACCCATACCTTCCCCCTCATCAAAAACACCCTTACCAGTGAGTAGCGCTCCCACTGAAGCCGTCAAAAAAGGAGCCAGAGAGATAATCAGAGCAAAAAGCAAATGTCTCAGCAATTTCATTTTGGAAATTGTCATACTTTACTATCTAATATCTACTAGTAAATAGACAAGATTAGCACAAAACATTAAAGATATATTCGGCGGCATAGCCTAGCTAAGTAAGATATCATCAGCAAGCGAACTATTGGACCAACAAGAACTTTTTAGTATAGTATACTTATGTTTCCCAAAAACAAAAAGAAAATTACCCTTCTCTCTCTTGGGCTACTAGCAATCATCTCTCTACTTTTTATCACCTTAAAACCTCAACCAGTACCTGATAATGAAAAAACCTCCAAAGAGATAATCTTCTGTCAAAGTTTAAAAGCTCCCTTTGCTGAGTACTGTTCCGAAAAAGCTCTCTTACAGTATCTCGAGAAAAATGGGCCAAAAAAGAGTGGTAACCTTCTTAAAGTTCTAGAGGAGAATGGAAGCTTAAAGTACAACTGTCATAACCTCACCCACGCCTTGGGGTACTCTACTTCAGAAAAATCTCCAAAGTTAATCGACCAGGGAGATACTGAGCTCTGCGGCGGAGGCTACCTCCATGGAGTCTTTCAATATGCCGCCAAAAATGGTTCCGTAGCAAGAGTCTCCTCACTAGGAGTTAAACTCTGCGCCTTACCCGGTAACGAACTTCAAAGCTGCATCCATGGTATCGGCCACGCTCTGAGCCTTGCGGAGATAGGTCTCTGGGATAGCAATCAAGTCTGCGACACCATCGCCTCTGAGTTAAATGTTGATACAATGCAAGCGCGAGCCAAGCAGGATATACAATTTCAATGCATCTCAGGTTGGGTTATGCAGTATAAACTCACCTTATCAGATAACTCTTCAGCAGAAAGTCAATCCCCACTCCTCCCCTCCCCAAAAAACTTCTGTCTACCCCTGCAATCCACCCCAGCTCCTTACAGCTACTGTATCCTCTCCTGGAGCAAAGAAATAATAAACAACACACCATCCGCTAGATCTCAAGAATTAACCCAACATCTAAAAGAGCTAAGTGATTTTTGTCACTCCCTTCCCTTTAACTCAGATGTAATCTCCAAACCTCTCTCCCCGAACTCAACCACCGGAGAGATCTTCACAGATCTCTGTTGGAATGAAATTGGCTCAATCTTTGCCTCGACCTCCTTATCAGAGATAGAGCCTAACAGTATAAGAGCTACTAGTCTACTACTAAAAGAGATCTGCGGCGAGAGCCAGTCCGCTCTCTATCTATGTGTAAGAAACTTTTCTCAGATTAAGCGAAAATTAGAAGGGCCCCATGATGAGTATGCCTCCAAACTCTGTCAAAATTTCCCTAAAGGTGTTAGAGAAATCTGCTTAGATGGGCTAACTCAAAAGCAAGAGGGCCAATTGTGAGAAGTAAAAACTTAAGAGTTATAAGTATAGTAATTTTAACAATCATACTATCAATAACCTACGGTGGTACTTACCTACTGGATAAAAATGTAGAGGTTTACCAAGGGAGTAGCTACCTTGCCCCTAATAAAAATATGGAAGTTTTCCCTCACTTCTTTGGGAACCACTCTAATGCACAATGGCTTAGAGAGAACTCCTTTATTAATGATAACCTCTATCTAAGGCAGGGCTACGGGTACGAGTTAAAGACTGACTCTTTAATTCCAATTGAACTTAACCCTAACCCCACCAGAATATTAATTTTTGGAGATAGCTTTCTCTGGGGCAACGGCAACACCGACCCCTCCTCAACCCTTCAATCAATACTCTACAGAGAGTTGAACCCGCCTAACTCAACTCCGCAATATGAGATAAAAATACTATCTCAACCTGGAAGATCTACCTTTAACTTCTACGATCTTTTTAAAAACAATTCTATAGCAGATTATAACCCTGATGTAGTTATCTACGGCTACCACGGAAACGACTATATGCCAAGCTTTACTGAGAGTCTAATCTGTAATGAACTCTCGGTTAAAGAATGTCAATTCTCTAATGCTAGGACCAACCCCGAGTATCAGGCTTGCCTCCACGGTGAAAAAAATAAGCTCTCCTCCTTCTTCACAAAAACTCTAAGCCGTAGGCCTAATTTACAACATGAACTGATTCTCAGGGCTTGCGAACCTCTCTTTACTAAGGCGAGTAAGGAGGGTTATGATCAAGACAAATACTTTAATAACCCTACCGCCTCCCCCTACTATCAGCCCTGGATAAAAGCACTCTCCCTACTGAGAGAGTCTCTCGCGCCACATCAAGTATTAGTAGCTAACCTAACTTCGGCCGCCAGCAGTTTAGAGACAAACAAGTTTATGGAAGATAAGATGGGCCAAGCAGGTTACCAAGTAATCCCCATGAATAATACCAATAAGGCGGTCTACGAAAAAACTTCCTCAATACCTCAACCTGAACTACTAACGCATGTTAACCCTATAAACGACCATCCCTCAAGCTACCTCAATTACGCCTATGCCAAAGATATAATCTCCTATCTAAAAGACAATAACCTGCTCTCCCTCAAACCTAAAGCTAACCCATTAATTAACACTCCCAAAAATCTGATAAGTTACACCATGCCCTACTTTGATATTATAAACAAAACAATCTCCCCTACTAGCTCTAGGATAACCTTTAACTCAAATTTAAGTAAACCTTATCCCCAGAGTATCCCTACTGATGATAATTTACCATTTCAATATGCAAACTGTATGAATCTGGGTTTTAGTAACTTTCAATTTACCCTCAACGAAGGGTATAAATCTGGTAAGTTAAAGTTAGAAAATCTACCTCAAAAAGAAAAAATAGAGTTTGGGTTCTATTACTACAGTAAAGATTACATTAGAAACTATCAACCCTTAACCCCTAATGCGAATAATCTCTACCCAATTCCGAAATCAAATTACCCGGTAAGTTTTGTATTATCCTTCCCCCGACATTCAAAAGGTTGTTCGCTAGATAAAGAGATCTCCGCCCCAAATTTTGAAATAGCTATTACCTATCAGCCTTAAATCAAGCTCTATCGGAAATTTGTTAACTATGCATATCTTTAAGCTGCTGAATCTCTCCCCGACACAATTCACCTAGGTACTCGCTATTACAAAACTCCTCAGCTTGGGGTAGAGAAAAATTATAATTTTTGTATCTATCCCAAAAACCAGTAAAGCAAACTTTATCCTCTAAACAGTTCTCTTGTAAAGCTTTCTTTACTAACTCAAAATCACTCTTAGTGGAGTAATAACTCTCCTCCACCTGAGCCCCTAGAAAGTAATTACAAATAAAAGCAAACTCTCCACCATCATCTTTATGTTGAAATAAACCCTCACTGCAAAAACTCTTAAACTCCTTCAATCTAGGAAGCATAACTTTAAGCTCTTCCCCCTTGGCTACATAATTTCTAAATACTTCGCTCTCACA
>Ga0114981_10001865_pt1 | contig 13682 bp, 11 predicted proteins | sample S_140806_MF_Meta_FD_87028 | JGI IMG/M metagenome (GOLD analysis project Ga0114981, IMG submission 87028) | Freshwater microbial communities from Lake Simoncouche, Canada to study carbon cycling - S_140806_MF_MetaG | ecosystem: Environmental > Aquatic > Freshwater > Lake | place: Lake...
GAAAACGCGCCCGCCTTGAAAATGGCCGTCGATTTGGCCGATCAAGAAGGCGCGGACATCGTCATCGGCACCGATCCAGACTGCGACCGCATGGGCGTGGGCGTGCGGGATTCCAGCGGCAAGATGCAGCTCCTCACTGGCAACCAAACGGGCTCTCTCATGGGCTGGTATCGCCTCAAGACGATGTTTGATCTCGGCATCCTCACCGAGTCGAACAAGAAGAACGCCGTCTTCCTGAAGACCTTCGTCACCAGCCCGATGCAGGACGCCATCGCGGCACGCTTTGGCGTGGCCTGCGTGAACACACTCACCGGCTTCAAATGGATCAGCGCCAAGCTAAACAAATACGAAAACGCCCTCCCCGCCGACATCCGCGCCAAGTATCGCGACCTCAGCGCCACCGAATCACGCTCGCTGCGCCTTCAGCACGGCACGTTCCTCGTCTTCGGCGGCGAGGAAAGCTACGGCTACATGGGCGATGACTTCAGCCGCGACAAAGACGGCAACGGCGCCGTCGTCATGTTCGCCGAACTCGCCGCCTACGCCGCTTCGAAGGGACTCACCGTCGCCGGATTGCTCGACGAGGTGTATTGCGACATCGGCTTCTTCCTGGAGCGCAATGAAAGCGTCGTCTTTGAAGGTGCTGCCGGTGCGGCGCAGATCCAAAAGCTGGCCGACAGTTACGGTGCGAACCCGCCGAAGGAAGTCGATGGCAGTGCTGTGACCAGCGTGCGTGATTTCCGCAAGACCAGCATCATCGACGAGGAAGGCGATCCTGTTTCGACCGAAAAAATGCTCTTCGTCGATCTGGCCGATGGTCGCAGCTTCGCCGTGCGCCCTTCCGGCACGGAGCCGAAGATCAAATACTACATGTTTGGCCGCCAAACGCCTGCCGCAGGCCAAAAGCTCAGCGCCGCTGAACTCGCCGCCGCGAAGGACAAGGTCAGCAGCTCCCTCGCCAGCATGTGGGAGAAGCTCCGCGCGGACATCGACGTGCGGCTGGCATAAGCCGTCAAAGCCTCAAGGGATCACGACGCGGTCAAAGCGCTTCGTGGTGATCGTGTGCTGTTCGATCACGGCGTCAAAATCATGCCCGGGGAGCAAACGTGGCTGCACATCAATGGCGATGATCGTTTCATCCGGGGAACGGATGAAATTTTGATCATGCGTATGAGCAAGCTGCACACCATCGGATCGCTCCCAGAGCATTTGAGTCTCTTGATAAGTAAAACCCAGGTGGTGCAGAAACGCATGAATCTCCTCCTCTGTGGGAATGAAACGCAGTGGATGCGGTTGGATAAAGGGCTGCGAGGTCACAATGCTCACGCCACCCGTGCGCTTCCACATGCCTTCAAACTGCACATCATCCCCCAAAGATGCGATTGCTCAGCCGCAGCCTGCGCAGATAACCCGCCGGCGTGTAGTAACCGAACTGCCCAAAACCCGCTTCTCCGGGAAAAGTGGCCTTCCACACTCGCACACGATCTACCCCCAAGTATGCCGTTATCTCACGCCCAGGAGTCGCGCCGCGAAGCACTGATGGCATATCCGCCTCAGTCAGATCAGAGCCGCTGCTTTTTGCAAAACGCTGGAGAGCTTTAAACTGCGCGGCGACTCTTTCTTCCCACTCGGTAACTGGATCCCGTGACTGACCCACATTTGCCACTCCCAAGCCTGTTCGAGAAGTTTTTGGTCGTGCGCTGAGAGCGGCGCATTCTGCTTCTGCAAGGTCCATATCCTTTGCGCCTCCTCGAGTGGGATAGGTTGGGGATCGTAAGCGTTCATGAGGTGTTTTGCCCGACAGATTTAGTTTCGGCAACTGCTCGTTTTGGCCTGTGCGCATGGAGCACGCCACGCAACGACCTCCACCTCACTTTCTTCTACCGCCTCAAGGTATCACGACACGGTAGAAACGCTTGGTTTTGCTTACCGCGTTGAGATCCGTCCATGTCGTCGAAGCACCGGTGGCGGTGACGATGGTGGGCGTCCACTTTTGAAGGTCGTCGCTGTATTCGACGCGGTAGTCGTTGCCTGAAACGGTAGGGAATTGAAGCGTGGTGGAGGTGCCGCGACTCAAAGAGAAAGCGGGCTGGCTGGAGGGGCTGCCATCGCTGGTGCCGAACCAGCTTTCGAGATCGGAGTGAATGCCATCGCCGTCGTTGTCGTGGTGGATGGCGAAGGTATCGACGAAGCCGGAATCGAGACCGCTCTCGGTGGCTTCATTTTTGCTGTAAGTCCAACGCAGGGTGTGGGTGCCAGACGCGATGAGGAAGCTCTTCCTCGTCCAGCCCAACTCGCCGCTGATCGCATCCTGCTCCACGTCGTCGATGTAGAAGCGGAGGAAGTCGTAGTCCTCCTCGGAGGAGACGGCCCAGTAGAAGGTGACTTTGCAGGGACCGGTGACCTGGGTGCTCATGGAGCTTGATTCGTCATGGCCGATGGTGCCGCTGCGTGCGCCGTCCTCGCCATCGCGGGCGTAGAGTTGCTGCGGCACCCACGGGAGGTCACCTGGGGAGGTGATGGTATGTGAAGGGGCATCGAGCACCTCGGCAAGGCCTTGTTCAATGGTGCCGACCTGGATGGTGACGGTCTCCGTGCTCGCGCCAAGACTGTTCGTGGCATGCACGGTGACCGGGTAGGTGCCAAGTGTGGCGACGCTGCCGTAGATCAAACCGGTGGCGGCATGCAGCGAGAGTCCGACGGGCAGATTGTCCGCCGCGTAACTCGTCGGAGCATTCGTGGCCTCGATGGCATGGCGAAAGTAAGTGTCCTTCCACACATTCACCGTGGCAGGCGTGATGACCGGCGGCGTGGTGGTGGCGGTGATGGTGATTTCATCGATCCAGCCTTTGTCTTGGCCTTTCGCGGTGGCTTCATCCTTGAAGTAGTAAATATCGACATTGTGCGGACCGCTGCCGAGGTCGGTGATGGACTCGGTCCAATCCTTCTCGCCGGTGATGTAGTCCTTCACATAGCCATCCACGCTCAGGATCATGTAATCGAAGTTCTTTTCGGACGATACCTTCCAATGGTAGGCGAGCCTCGCGGGGCCATTCACCGTGAATTCGATGCCAGAGTACTGCTCATCACCCACGCTGGCCGTCTCGATGGCATCGACGCCATCATGCTTGATGCTCGTCTGACTCACCGGATCGCCAAAACCGAACGGGATGATCTTTTTCGTCGGCGGCTGCTCGACCGCCGTGGAGAGCATGGGCTCGGCTCCAAGGACATAAAAGTAGCTGTACTCACTGCTGGTGCCGGTGGCATTCGTCACGTCTTGAAAACCATCCGTGAGGCCGATTTCCGTCGGCATGCCGGTGATGCGATTCGTGGTCGGGCTGAAGGTCCAGCCGGTGGGCAGGCCGCTGAAGAAATAGCGGCCGACGGAGTAACTCGCGGCAAAATTGGAGGCTGTAAGCTGATGATCTGTGGCCCAATCCTCGCGGCCCACGATGATCCAGCTCGATGTGAGCACAGGATAAGGCAGCGCGGGCGACGTGGACGTTCCGTGGAAGGTGATCGTGACCTCATCGAGCGTACCAGCGTGGTCCACCATGCGGTCAAAGACCTCCAGCTTCCAATCGCCATGTGAACGCTCGCCCCAGAAGTGCGTGCTCATGAAGGTCCAGTCGAGGTTGGCGCTGTTGTCGTTGAAGCGGGCACGAGCGAGACGCGACTTCACGCCGCTGGGCGAGGTGAGGCGAAACTCCAAATTCCCCATGTAAGGATGCGTGGCCTTGATGTTCACCGTCACATGTTCGAGCCGCAGATTATCCAACAAAGGCACGGTAAAGGTTCTCGAAGTGCCGGTGGTGTCAAAATCCGGGATTGGCTGGGCGAGTGCCGTCTGCGCGTAAGTCTTCTTTTGCAGCGGGGCCACGGTCGTCCATGTCGCCGCCGTGGCAGTGGCGGTTTGAGCATTCACGAGGCCAGCGCCATAGCGCACATTGAAGTGGAAGCCCGCGCCGTTTTGCACCCAATCACCGTCAAACTCATCATTCTTCACCGCCGTTCGCACGAGGATCTCCTGCACATCGCGGTAAGTGAGGTTCGGGTTTGCCTGAAGCATCAGGGCGATCACGCCCGCGACGGTCGGCGTGGAGGATGAGGTGCCGCCAAAGCCATTGGTGTAGTCGAAGCTCGTGAAATCGGGATGCTCCACGGTACCGCCATCCTCGTTGTAGCCATTCGCTCCGGTGATGTCGGTCGTGGTGATGCCTTGATTACCCGCGCTCGATGGGGCGCAGACGAGGATGTTCGATCCCGGCTCGCTGTAGTAGGACGGCCGGCCTTTTTCATTGATGGCGGAAACGGCGATGGCGAGGGGCGAATTGGCCCAGCCGTCGTAGTTCGAGTCATCACCGGAGTAGTTTCCATTGCCCGCCGCCCACAGGAAGATCGTGCCTTTACCACCGCGACCATTGGTGACGGCATCTTCCATCGCCGCCAGGCTCAGCGGACCGGGACCGCCCTGACCGTAAGCTCTGTCGTAGGGGCCCCAGGAGTTGCTCTTGATATGGACGAGGTCCTTTTTGAAGCCAAACGCGTCCGCCTCATCCGCATCCGTCGTCGGTGCGGCGATCAGTTTGAGTCCCACAATCGTCGCTTCGGGTGCGGAGCCAGTCACGCCGAGGCCGTTGTTCCCGCGAGCGGCTGCCACACCGGCGCAGGCGGTGCCGTGGAAGTCTTTTACGCCAGGCGAGGGATCATCATCGAGGCCGTTGAAGTCGCGGTCGTTCACCGTGTCCACATTCGCGATGAGATCGGGATGCGTGACCTCCAAACCATCATCCACAATGCCGATGCGGATGCCCGTGCCTTTGTAGGTATCCCAGGCCGGGACCACATTCACATCGACACCCACCGTGCCGCCGCTCTGGCCGGTGTTCCGCAGATGCCATTGGTAACCGGCATTGGCGGGATTGTAGGCGAAGAAAGGATCATCCGGCACCCACTTGCCGAAGAGCTGCCGCGCCAACATCGGCTCCGCGGAACGCACGCCGGGCTGTTTTTGAAGCGTTTTCGCCCCGACGAGCGCGGCATCGGCACTGCCAGCAAACTCAACGACGGCATATTTCCCGCGTGCCTCAGCCTTTACCACGCCCGCGAGACCTTGCAGGTCCGCAGCCGCCTTGCCGGGTTGTAGCTCGACGAACACGCGGCTGGTCAGCCAGCGCCGCGTGCCCTCATTTTGCGGAGCTCCTTTTTCATACATCACCCACTCGCCCTTCGTTCCCGCCTCCGCCATCGACCTCACATACGGTTTTCCACCAATCGCCACCTGCCCACGCAGCACGGCGCAGCTGGAAAGAAAGAGGATGAGGAAGGCAAAACGCATCGGGGCACTGACAACGAGGAGCGGATGATGCACGGATTCCGTCGCGAACCAAAGGCAAAAGCGTTCCTTGCGCCGCGAAACGGCCTTTCCATCATCGGGATTCTTCTTTCTCCCAACCCCTTCCCTTTCCATGGAAAACGTCATCATCATCGGCACCGGCTGTGCGGGCTACACCGCCGCCATCTACACTGGACGAGCCAATCTGAAGCCCCTTATCCTCTCCGGCAATCTTCCCGGCGGCCAGCTCACCACCACCACCGAGGTGGAAAACTTCCCCGGCTTCCCGAAAGGCATCATGGGGCCCGAATTGATGATGAACATGCAGGCGCAGGCCGAGCGTTTCGGTGCTCGCATCGAGTACACCCTCGTCACGAGCGTGAAAAAGACCGCCGCAGGCCACTTCGAGGTCATTTCCGAAAACGGAACCGTCTTGGAGGCACACACCGTCATCATCGCCACCGGTGCCTCGCCGCGTCACCTCGGCCTGCCGAATGAAAAAAGCCTCATCGGCCATGGTTTGACGAGCTGTGCCACCTGCGACGGTGCTTTCTACCGCAACGTCCCCGTCTGCGTCATCGGCGGCGGCGATTCTGCGTGCGAGGAGGCCTCCTTCCTCACCAAATTCGCTTCCAAGGTTTATCTCATCCATCGCCGGGAGGCCCTCCGCGCCTCGAAGATCATGGCCGACCGCGCTCTCGCGAATCCCAAGATCGAACCCGTCTGGAACTCCACCGTCAGCGAATACCTCACCGATGAAAAAGGCGAGATGCGAGCTGTGACACTCAAAAACCTCGTCGATGGCTCCGAAAAGGAGCTGGAAGTGGCCTGCGTCTTCGTGGCCATCGGTCACATCCCCAATGCCGGCTTCCTCGGCGACCTCGTGGACACTGATGAGAACGGCTACATCATCCAAACCAAAGGCACGCTCACCAAGACGGAAGGCCTTTTCGCCGCCGGGGACGTGGCTGACCACGTTTATCGCCAGGCCATCACCGCCGCCGGCCAGGGTTGCGCTGCGGGCCTCGAAGCGGAGCGCTACCTTGCCGACAAAGGTGTTCATTAAACAGCCTCAGAACGGCCTAGTTTCCGGTTGACACTCTGGGTCAGACCCCTATTCTCCCCGCCCTTTCGCCCCCAAGGGGTGGAAACTCCCCTCCTGTTAGAATCCCCCATGAAGACCTTTTCAGCCAAAGCCCAAGAGCAGACCAACCGCCAGTGGTATGTCATCGATGCCAAGGACCAAATCCTCGGTGATGTGGCCGTTGCCGCCGCGAACATTATCCGCGGTAAAACCAAGCCCATTTTCACCCCGCATGTCGATACCGGTGATTTCGTGGTCGTGCTCAACGCCGCCGAAGTCCGCCTCAGCGGCAAGAAGGAGCAGCAGAAGATTTACACCTCCAAGCGTGGTTTCATTGGCAATCAGAAGGTCGAAAACGTCGAGCGCGTCCGCCAGCGCCGTCCGGAACTTCTCATCGAGCGTGCGGTGAAGGGCATGGTCCCCCACAACCGCCTCGGCCGCGCCGTGATGAAGAAGCTTAAAATCTACACCGGCACCGAGCATCCCCATGAGGCTCAGAACCCGAAGCCCTTCGCCGTCGCCTGATTCCCTCTCCGTAGTCTCTCCCTAGCAGCATTTTCATGAGCAAGCCCATCGCCAACTCCACCGGCCGCCGCAAGACCGCCATCGCCCGCGTTTTCATCCGCGAAGGCAGCGGTAGCATCACCGTCAACGGCCGCGACTTCGAGGAATACTTCCCCATCGTCGCCCATCAGAATCAGGTCCTCTTCCCTCTCGCGCTGACCAACAGCCGCATGACCTACGACTTCACCGTGACTGCCAATGGCGGCGGCATCACCGGCCAAGTCGGTGCAGTCCGTCTCGGCATCGCCCGCGCTCTCATCCGCGTGAATCCTGAAAATCGCGCCGCCCTTAAATCCAACGGCATGCTCACCCGCGACAGCCGTGCGAAAGAGCGTAAGAAACCAGGCCGTCCAGGTGCCCGCAAGCGCTTCCAGTTCTCCAAGCGCTAATTGCGCTGGATGTGCATCGTGTGTTGTTTGCACAAAGCCCCGCAGAAACGCGGGGCTTTGTCTTTCCTACCTCAAAACTTTTTTCCGGGTTGCGCCCCTGTGGTGTCCCCTCATACTCCGCCCCCCGCAATATGTCCGCATCAGTCAAAGTCGCCGTCGTTGGAGCCAGTGGTTATTCAGGAGCCGAGCTTCTGCGCTTGCTGCTGCGTCACCCGAATGCGGAACTCGTTGCCGTCACCTCCCGCTCTCTGGCAGGAAAGGCGCTTTCGAAGGAGTTTCCGCGCTTTCGCGGTGTCGGCGTCGCGGATTCGCTCACGTTCACCGCGCCCGATGCGAAGGCATTGAAAGCCGCTGGAGCCGAGGTCGCCTTCCTCGCCGTGCCGCATGGCGTGGCCTCGGAGTATGCCAAACCCTTGCTCGAACTTGGTTTGAAGGTCATCGACTTGAGCGCCGACTTTCGCCTTCGCAGCGCCGCACTGTATGAGGAGTTTTACGGCCATGCGCATCCCGCAACGGAGTTGCTCGACGAGGCTGTTTATGCGCTCCCCGAGGTTCGTGCGACTCAAATCAAGACCGCACGGCTCATCGCCTGCCCGGGTTGTTATCCCACGAGCATCCTGCTACCGCTGATTCCCCTTTTGAAGGCTGGTTTGCTGGCCGATTCGCCACTTTCCGTCGCCAGCATGAGCGGCGCGAGCGGTGCTGGACGCAAGGAAAGCATTCCCCTGCTCTTCTGCGAAGTGCAAAACAGCGTGCGCAGCTACTCCGTGCCGCTGCACCGCCATTTAAGCGAGATCGGCCAGGAACTTGCTTTGGCGGCAAACCGCGAAGTGAAGCTCTCCTTCGTCCCTCACCTCATGCCCACGCACTCCGGCATCTGCACCACGACTTTTGCGCAGCTCGCGCCCGGCACGACGATTGAGCAGGTCGGCGCGACTCTGCACGCCGCCTATGATGCGCAGCCTTTTGTGCGTCTGCTCGGCCAGAACCAGTCTCCCGATACCAAAAACGTCACCGGCACCAACTTCGTCGATATCGGCTGGTCTTTCGACGCCCGCGCGGGACAACTCATTTTGATGAGCACGGAAGACAACATCGGCAAGGGCGCTTCCGGACAGGCCGTTCAGAACATGAACCTCATTTGCGGGTTTGAAGCCACCGCCGGACTCCTCAACATCTGATCACCATGGCCGTCAAAGCTCACGACGAACGCGAATGCCGCGTTCCATTCAAAATCATCGAAGGTGGCGTCACCGCTCCCAAGGGTTTCCGTGCCTCCGCCGTCACCTGCGGCATCAAAAACCCGGAAGCCACCCGTCTCGATCTCGCGCTGATCGTTTCCGACACGCCGACTATCACCGATGCCGTCTTCACCACCAACAAAGTTCGTGCCGGCTGCGTCCGCGTGTGCCAGCAGCACATCAAGGAGAGCGATACCCGCGCCATTATCGCCAACAGCGGCAATGCGAACGCCTGCACCGGCGTCCAGGGCATCCAGGATGCCAAGGCGATGACCAAAGCTGTGGCCGAGGAGATCGGCGTGAAGATGCGTCAGGTGCTCGTGTGCTCCACTGGCATCATCGGCATGCCTCTGCCCATCGAGCGCATCCTTCCCAAAGTTCCTGATGCCGTCGCCAAATTGAACGACAAGGGCAGCGAGGCCGCCATGCGGGCCATCATGACGAGCGATACGCAGCCGAAGACCTTCGCGGTCGAGGTGCCCGTGGGTAAAAGTGGCAGCTTCCGCATCGGCGGCATCTGCAAAGGTGCCGGCATGATCTGCCCGAACATGGCCACCATGCTCTGCTTCATCACCACCGATGCCAAAATCGGCAAGGACGAGATGAAGCGCAGCATGCGCTACGCCGTCGAGAAGAGCTTCAACTGCATCACCATTGATGGCGATACCTCCACGAACGACACCGTGATCGTGATGAGCAATGGCCAGAGCGGCCTGCCCACCATCAAAAAGAACTCACCCGAGGCCGAGCTCTTCCGCTGCGCCTTGCACAAAGTCATGCTCGAACTCGCCAAGATGATCGTGTGCGATGGCGAGCGTGTGACGAAGTTCGTCGAGATCCGCGTGCGCAATGCCCGCACCCTCACTGATGCCCGCAAAGTGGCCGAAACCGTCGCCAAGAGCCTTCTCGTGAAATGCAGCTTCCACGGCTGCGATCCGAACTGGGGACGCATCATCCACGCTGTCGGTTATTCCGGTGCCCGAATCCGCGAAGAACTCATCGATATCTACTTCGGCGGCCTCCTGGCCTGCAAAGGCGGCCTCGTCACCAAAACGCCCGTTTCCGAGATGGAGAAGGTCGTCAAAGAGCCGAAATTCACCGTCACCATCGACCTGAATCTCGGCACCAGCGGCTACACCGTTTACACCAGCGACCTCTCAGAAGAGTACGTCGATTTCAACAGCGCCGAGTACTCCGCTGCGATTCACGCGAAACGCCAAAAAGGCTTCGCGTAACCCTCTCCGCAGGCCGCTTGCGCTTTTCGGGGCCTTGCTCCATTTTCGCGGCCCTCACCCTGAACCCAACCTCACCTCCCTTTCTTTTTTTATGAGCCGGAAAATTCGTTATGGCATGATCGGCGGCGGACGCGGCGCCTTCATCGGCGGCGTTCATCGCATCGCGGCATCTATCGACCAGCAGCTTGAACTCGTCTGCGGTGCTTTCTCGTCCAACCCCGAGAAGTCGAAGGCCAGCGGCGCGGATTTCTACCTGTCGCCGGATCGTTGCTACGGCACCTTCGAGGAGATGATCAAGGCGGAGGCGGCCCTGCCTGCGGACAAGCGCATGGACTTCGTTTCCATCGTGACGCCGAATCACATGCACTTCCCCGCTGCCAAGCTGGCCCTCGAAAGCGGCTTCCATGTGCTCTCGGACAAGCCCGCCACCTTTAACCTCGCGCAGGCGAAGGAGCTGGCGCAGATCGTGAAGAAGAGCGGCCGTCTCTATGGCGTGACCTACAATTACACCGGCTATCCTTTGATCCGCCACGCCCGCCAGATGATCGAGCAGGGCAAACTGGGCAAAATCCGCAAAGTCGTCGCCGAATACCCGCAGGGCTGGCTGGCAACGATGCTGGAAAACACCGGCCAGAAGCAGGCCTCCTGGCGTGTCGATCCCGCCATCTGCGGTGCGGCCGGCTGCATGGGCGACATCGGCACGCACGCCATGAACCTCGCCGAATATGTCACCGGCCTGCATGTCAAAGAACTCGCCGCTGACCTCACCCACTTCCTCGGCGACCAAGGCCGCCGCCTTGAGGACGACGGCAATGTGCTCCTGCGCTTCACCAACGGTGCCAAAGGCGTGCTGCACTCCAGCCAGATCAGCGTCGGCTGCGAAAACAACCTCACTCTCCGCGTCTATGGCGAGCTGGGCGGCATCGAATGGAGCCAGCTCGATCCGAACACCCTTATCGTCACCTCACTGGACCAGCCGAAGCAGATTCTCCGCACGAGTATGGGCTACCTGGGCACCGCTGCCGCTGCGGCCACCCGCACGCCCGCCGGCCATCCCGAGGGCTACCTCGAAGGCTTCGCCAACGTGTATCGGAACTTCATCAATCACGTTCGCGCCTTCGAGTCCGGCACGCCCGCCAACCCGCTCGACATGGACTACCCGACCATCGAGGACGGCGTGGCCGGCATGGCCTTCATCGAGGCCGTGGTGAAATCCTCCGCCAACAACGCCGCCTGGACCCCGCTCGACTTCACGCCCTCGCCGCGTGCCAAGTATGGCGATGCCTCGCTGAACAGCGATCGTGGCGGACTGAGCTGAGTGGGCTCAATGCCATTCGTGGGCACAAAAACGCCGCGTGAGTCACCTCACGCGGCGTTTTGGCTTTATTGAAGATTACTTCGCGGGTGCTGGCGCAGGCACTGGTGCGGGAGCAGCGGCTCCGGGAGCACCTGGGGAATCAGGCGCCTTGGTGATAGGCTCGCCCTCATGATGGTGACTCAGAACGAAGGCGGTGACCTCGCTGACCTTCTGCACGCCGAGCACGGCCTCCCATGCTGCCATGCCCTTAGTGATGTCCGGCGAGCCTTTGCGGACGATGTTGAAGATCTCTTTGGGAGTCCCACCGTATTTCCACTGTTGATCATTCAATGGCAGACCGGGTAGTTTGGCTCCCGCGAGCATGCCATTGAGCTCGGTGCCATGACAGGTGACGCACATGCCGGGTGTCATGAAGACAGCTTTGCCAGCCTCGACGACCTTGGCATCGCGGGACATGGCCCAAAGCTGCTCGTCGGTGATGTTTTCGGTCTGCTTGTCACGGGCGGCTTTCTGCTCGGCGATGACTTTGTCCATCTCGTCCTGATCGGAGCTGCCGATGCCGAGCTGGTAGTAGCAGAGCCAGTGACCGATGAACCAGACGATGGTGATGTAGAGCGTGAAAAGCCACCAGTTCGGGAGCTTCTGATCATACTCCTGGATGCCGTCATAGACGTGATCGCGGAGTTTCGGCTCGTTGGAGGAGGATGTGGGATGAGGGTCCATGGCAAAAATTAATCGTCGAGTGGCAGAAGTGACATTTGTTCGGACTTTTCCTTGCGGAGGAGCATGCCGCGCACGGTCATGATGCCAAAGACCACGCCAGCAGTGGCAAAGGCGACGAGGGGGATGATCGCGTGCCAGTTTTCGTAGATGATGCGCTTGTACATCGGAAGAAGGGATGAGAGATGAGCGATCAGGGCTTGGCCATGGCGCTGCGGGCCTTGTCGGGATTCACCGGGGTAAGCGGGAATGGCACGCCGCCTCCGCTCTTTTTGGTGAGGGTTTCCTCGATGGCGGGTGTCTCGAACTGGCCGAGCTTTTGCAGGTAGGCGATGATGGCGACCATCTCGCTATCGGGGCGGACGACGATGTTGGCCTTCTTGAGGTCCTCGGCGATGGCAGCACCTTGTTCGAGAGCCTTCATCTTGATGCTGGTGGCATCCATGACGGGATAAGGCACGCCGAGCTGCGTGAGGACGGCGATTTTTTTCGGCAAGGCGTTTTGATCGAATGGCTTGTCCTTGAGATGAGTGTAGGAGGGCATGTTGGACTGCGGGGACATGGAACGCGGGTCCATCATGTGCTCGTAGTGCCAGGAGTTGGGGCGGGCACCACCTTCACGGGCGAGATCGGGACCGGTGCGCTTGGAGCCCCACTGGTAAGGATGGTCGTAGATGCTTTCACCGAGACGGGAGTATTCACCGTAGCGCATCACATCGGGAACGAGGGTGCGGATCATCTGCGAGTGGCAGTTGTAGCAGCCTTCGGAGACGTAGATGTCGCGTCCGGCGAGTTCGAGAGGCTCGTAGAGCTTCTGAATGCGGTCTTCCATGTTCTTCGCGGTATTGACCGTGATCGTTGGGATGAGCTGGATGAGCCCACCAATGACCACGGCGACGAAGGTGAGAAGGGTGAAGGGCAGATAGTTGTGCAGGAGCTTGTCATACCAGAAGGACCAGGTCTGATGCGCCTTCTGGAAGCGCTTTACGGCCATGAAGGCGAAGATGCAGGCGCAGATGAGGGAGGCGACATCGGCACCGGGAGGGAGGAAGAGCCAGCCGCAGACCAGTAGGAGACCGCCGATGGAATAGGTGAGCGGGTCGTTGAAGAAGGTCTCGCCGAGGCCCATGACCTGACTGCTGTCCCGCTGGAGAAGGGCAACCTCACGAACCTCGTTCGTGGCTTTTCCGGAGCGGATCGTCTTCCAGAGATTGATGCACATGACTAGCCAGCCGACGAGGAACATGGCACCGCCGATGACACGCAGCCCCATGAGCGGGCGGATGGCCTGGAGGGTATCGAGGAAGGTGTTTTTCAGCGCGAGACCATCTGCGGTGACCTGATTGAGCATGAGACCCTGCATGATGCCGCTGATCCACATGGCGACGACGTAAAGCAGGATGCCAAAGGTGCCGATCCAGAAGTGGAAATTCGCCATCGGAACGGAGTAGAGCTTCGTATTCCAGAGGCGCGGAGCCAGCCAGTAGAAGAGACCAGCGGCCATGAAGCCATTCAAGCCGAGAGCACCACTGTGGACGTGACCGATGGTCCAGTCGGAGTAGTGGGAGAGCGCATTGACGGCGCGAATGGAAAGAAGCGGGCCTTCAAAGGTGGACATACCGTAGAAGGTGACGGCGGCGATGAAGAACTTGATCACGGGATCCGTGCGGAGCTTGTCCCAGGCACCGCGGAGGGTGAGGAGACCATTGAGCATGCCGCCCCAGGATGGAGCCCAGAGCATGAGGCTGAAGAACATGCCGAGCATTTGCAGCCACTTTGGCAGGGCGGTGATC
>Ga0114981_10001869_pt1 | contig 13676 bp, 11 predicted proteins | sample S_140806_MF_Meta_FD_87028 | JGI IMG/M metagenome (GOLD analysis project Ga0114981, IMG submission 87028) | Freshwater microbial communities from Lake Simoncouche, Canada to study carbon cycling - S_140806_MF_MetaG | ecosystem: Environmental > Aquatic > Freshwater > Lake | place: Lake...
CTACGATCAACATTGGGAGGCCGGAACCTATGTGTGCAAAGGCTGTGGGGCCGAACTTTTTCGTTCCGAAACCAAGTTTGATGCCGGTTGCGGTTGGCCTTCTTTTTACGAGGGTATTGCCAAGGACCGTATCCGTGAATTACGCGATATCAGCCATGGGATGATCCGAATTGAGGTGCGTTGCGCCCGCTGTGATGGGCATTTGGGGCATGTTTTTGATGACGGACCACGTCCAACCGGTTTACGGTATTGCATTAATTCGGTGAGCCTGGGCTTCCAGAAGGCCAAGCCCTAAAGGCTGCGTGGTTTAGCGAGGGTTAGCGTGGACTAGTGTCCGTGTTCGTGGAGTTCCTGGTCATGGAGCTCCTGGTCGTACAGGCCGCCCAGGTCTTCGCAGTGGTACATGCGTCGGCCGCGGCGGTAGGCAGGGCCGGTGGCAGCCCCTTCGTTTTTGGCGCGTAGGGCCTTGTCCAATAATTTTTTGCGGAGATTTTCCCGAGCCGTTTGGGCAGCTTTGTCGGCTTCGTATTCGTAGGCGGTTCGGCCTTCAACGATGGTGTGCAAGGGATGGCTGTAAACCGAAAGAGGGTGACCGTTCCATAACACCAGATCCGCGTCTTTGCCCAATTCAATGCTACCAATGCGCTGGTCCACCCGCAGCATGCGGGCTGGATTGATCGTCACCATGTTCAGGGCAGATTCTTCGTCCAGCCCACCGTAACGGACGGCTTTGGCGGCTTCTTGGTTCAATCGACGGGCCATTTCGGCATCATCGGAATTGATGGCCACATTGACCCCCATCCGGTGCAGAATGGCTGCGTTGTAGGGAATGGCATCAATGACTTCGTATTTGTAGGCCCACCAATCGGCAAAACTGCTGGCGTTTACGCCGTGGGCTTTCATTTTATCAGCGACCTTGAATCCTTCCAAAATGTGGGTAAAGGTGTTGACCTTGAAGCCTACCGAGTCGGCCACCTTCATCAACATATTGATTTCGGATTGAACGTAGGAATGGCAGGTGATGTGGCGCTGGTTGAGACGAATTTCCTGAAGGGCTTCCATCGTCAAGTCTTTGCGGTGAAGGTGAGCCGCTTTCTGACGGTTTTTTTGGTACTCGATGGAACGAAGAAATCCGTCCAAGATGGTTTGTTCAACGCCCATTCGGGTTTGTGGAAAACGGACGGTGTTACGATCGCCCCAGTTGGACTGTTTGACGTTTTCTCCGAGCGCAAACTTGATAAAGCCGGGGGCTCCTTCAAACTTAAGTTGCTCGGGATCGGTAACGCCCCAACGCATGCGGATTAATTGGGTTTGGCCACCAATGGAATTGGCGGAGCCGTGGAGGAGGTGGCTGGTGGTGACGCCGCCGGCCAGTTGTCGGTAGATGTTGGGATCATCGGGATCGAGGGCATCACCGATGCGTACTTCGGAGGTAATGGATCGGGTGCCTTCGTTCACGCCCCTGGTGATGGCAATGTGGCTGTGTTCATCGATCAGGCCCGGGGTGAGGTGGAGGCCGGCGGCGTAGAGGGTTCGGTACGGGGCCTTGGCGAAGAGTTTTTTGGCATCAAGGCCGGTCCCGACGGCGATGATTTTGCCTCCCACAACAGCGACATCGGTGTTTTCGAGGCGGCCTTGGGGCCCACAGGTCCAGACCGTGGCTTCGCGGATGAGCCAATTTTGGGCGGTGGATCGCAGGCTGGCGGGCAGGCTCGGGTTGCTTGGCAGGCCCAGATCGGAAACGGGCTCGATGCGCAGACTATCCCAGGGCTCGGGAAGGTGGAGGCTTGCTGAGTTTGTGTTTGCTTTGGTAGAATCGGAAGCCGTTTCGTTTTTGGCCGTTTGTTCACTGCTGCTGCTTGAACGGGATGAATCGGTGATTCGTTCGGCCCAAAAATTTTGGGGGGCTTGGTTGGCATCGTTGGTGGTTCCGTAAAGACGACCGTCGCGGTACCACACCAAAGCCTGCAGGGGGGAAGGATAGCGGGAATCCTTGTGTTTCCAGGAAAGACGAAGAAAAGTACCGGAAATTTCGGATTGAGCCTCCACGCGGTTGGTGTCGTTCAGGTGCAGGACCAAAACAGGGAGGGAGGCTTTGGGGCCCAGGGATTTGTTACGGATTTCCAAAACCTTTCCGGCGAGCATATCGCCTTGGATACGGTAGCGGCCGCTGGCCATGGTTGGGGTGGCCGGCCAAGGCTTGACAGGATAGGCCTGGCCCTGGATCCAAACAGTGCGAATTTCACAGTCGGCTTTGAAGAGGGTATCGCTGGCCACAATCAAGTGGGCGTATTGGCCAGGGGCAATGGAGCCAAGCACCGAATCCATGCCGAGGAGCCGTGCGGGTGTTGTGGTCATTGCGGCCAGGGCATCGTCAAACGAAAGGCCGGCGGCGATGGCTTTGCGAACAGCGGCCGCGAATGCGTCCATTTTGTCCAAACCGTTGGAGGTGAGGGCGATGGGGACGCCGGCTTTGCGAAGCAAAGCGGCATTGGCCGGGGCCTGGTCCCAATGGACCAGGGAGCCCAGGCCCATGCGACGGGCCTCGACGGGATCGCTGAGATCGGGAACCTCCGGGAAGAGCAGGGGCAATACGACGGGGCGACCCAAGGCCCGTACGGCGTCCAAGTACATGTACTCCTCTCCGCTTCCTTTGTAGACAAACGAACGATTAAACTCTTTGGCAATTCGTTCAGCCCGAAGAATATCGTATTTGTTGTTGGTAACAAAAAATTGTGGAAGGACGGAGAGACGACCTATGTTGTCGAGGTTCAAGTCTGTGAAATCCCTGCGATTCCCCAAGCCCCGGTACCATTGTTCGTCGTAAAGGGTTTGGCGTAACAAGGCAATGCAGCCCATCAGCGATGATGGATAATCCTGCGTGCTGCTGCCTTTTTCAAAGCTCCAATAGGCCCCGCTTTCTTTGCGGAGAACCGAACGCTGTGCGCCAGGGCCTTCGGTTTGATGAGCCTCCACCGCTGCCGGGGTCTCGGGACCCAGGGGGGCCAGCAATACCGAAGAACCGCGGGCAAGCCCATCCGCAACATGCGCGTTGATGGCTCCAAAACCCGCTTGCCGATATGATTCGGCCCATTTGGCATCCGGTTTGAATTCGTTGGCGGCCACTTGATCCGCCCGAATGGCGTCGTTGGCCCCGTAGGCCCCCAAACGCGTTGGGGTCATTTGCGGGTTATCCCTCCACACCCGGTTGTTCGCTGGGCCGCTACGACCGGTAGGCACCTCCGCAAAAAGTTCCACCAGGGCCGGAAACAACCAATGACCTTGCAGGTCCACGACGGTGGCATCTGCAGGTCGATTTAGGTTGGCACTCACCGCTGCAATACGCCCGTTGCGCTCCAGCAACATGGCTGAATCCAGAACACGACCGGGCCCCAAATAAATGCGGGCGTTGATAAACAAATGGGCACCGGATCGCTGATCCCTGACCCCGTTGTATGGTAAATGAGACTGGGCCTGCGCAGAATCAACGGCGCCTGACACCATGCAAAACAAGAGAGCTACGAACGTAGGTCTCCTCAAAAAGTCCAAAAGGTTTGTTCTAAACATGCACCAAATTAAGGGGAACGGGTTGAAATTTGCCCTATAAACCAACCTTTTTCCGCCATGATGACCGGACTGCTTCATACCCACACCCTTAGCGTCGTACTGTTTTTGCTGATCTATCTGATCAAATGCGTTCTTTTGTGGACCAATACGGCCCGTCTGGATGCCTTTGCCCAAAAAATTCACGTTCCTGAAATGATTGTCTCGGCCCTCTTTTTGATCACCGGATTGGCCCTGGCTTATAACAATGCAAGCATCGGCGTCGGCTCTTGGTTTTGGGTTAAACTCGGCGCGGTCTTTGCCGCTATTCCCGTTGCAGTCGTGGGTTACCGTCGCCATAACAAATATTTAGCAACCCTATCCCTGCTTTTGATTCTGTATGCCTACGGTGTTTCCGAAACCAAATCAGCTCGCATGAACAAAAAGGACTTTGCTGAAGCGGGAAGGCAAATGGCGTTGGCCAATCATCCCGAACTCTCGGCGGTGGTAACCGATCCCATGGATAGCAGTGGAAAAACCAACGCCAACTACGATTTGGTTGCCCACGGCAAGTCGGTTTTCTTGGCTCAATGCGCCCTTTGCCACGGCGAAGACGGAAAAAAGGGCCTTGGTGGTGCCAAAAACCTGGAAGAAACCCGCTTGGACAAAAACCAAATCATGGACCTCCTGCTGAAAGGAAAGAACACCATGCCTTCCTATCGAAATGTGTTAAGCGAACAAGAAATGATGGCCGTAGTGGCTTATGTCAAAATTCGTTTTGCGTCCAAAGGCCACTAAAAAGGCGTGATGCCTTCGCGAGAGGCCCTCTAAATTTTTAAATGGTTAGCGAATGGGTTTTGCGCCGGCTGAACGTCTGGAATTAAATTGGTCCTACAGCGGACCTCGGTGGGGGCACCAAGACCCACTCTTGCTGATGGGTTCATGTTTTGCGGAGCGTATGGGGGCTCGCCTTCAGCGTCATTTGTTTGATGTCGTTTGGCAACCAGCCGGCACCCTTTTTGACCCTTTATCCTTGCAACATCATTTGCAGGCCTTTCTTCGCCTGGCCCGCGATGGTGATCACGGTTTGGATCTTTTGGATTGGGTCCAAAGGGAAGGCGTCTGGCATCGCTGGGACATGCATTCGGACTGTTCCGATACCGACCAAGAGAGGGCAATGCAAAAACTAAAAAAAGCCCTGCAACGAGGAGCTGACCAATTATCGAGGGCCCATACCCTTGTTTTGACCCTGGGAACGGCCTATGTCTATTTTTTGGCCAGCAACGGTCGCCCGGTGGCCAATTGCCATCGATTTCCGTCTTCCAATTTTGAGCGCCGATTGGTAACGGTGGAGGAAATGCAAACCCTTTGGGAAGAAGTCTTGGAAAATCTCCGTGCCTGGAGGCCTGACCTTCAGGTTTGGTTTACGGTGAGTCCGGTTCGTCATGCCCGCGATGGTTTGGTTGAAAACAATCGGAGCAAAGCGCGTTTGTTGGAATTAGCGCATCGCCTGTGCGATGGCCACGATGGCCGAACCTATTTCCCTTCGTACGAATGGCAAATCGATGTGTTGCGGGATTATCGTTATTACGACACGGACTTGGTTCATCCCAACTATGCGGCCACTGCCTTTATGTACGATCGTCTCGTTCAATACGCCATGAAACCCGATGCCGTGGCTCTTTTGCCGCGTTTAGAGTCCTTGGTTACAGCCGATGCCCATCGTTCCAGACTGCCACAAAGTCCTGGTAATCAAGATTTTGAAAAGCAACGTGAAAAGCAATGGCAGGAACTTTTCCAAGAGCATCCGTATCTGGCTCAACGCCGCCATACGCCTTGGAAATGATGGCTCGATTTTTGATTTTAGCTATCTTGGTCTGCGGTTCGGCGTCGGCTCAATCCCTGCATGGCTTTGATCTCCAAGGCCATCGAGGCTATCGAGCGCGCTGGCCCGAGAATACCTGGGTCGGCATGAAAGCTGCCTTGGATGCGGGAGTGACCACCCTCGAAATGGATGTGGTCATCAGCAAGGATCGTCAAGTTGTTTTATCCCACGAGCCCTGGATGAATACTGAAATTTGTGGAACATCGACGGCTTTGAATTTGTATCAATTGGATTACGCCCAAATCCGTTCCTACGATTGCGGTAGTCCAAAAGGCCATCCCCGTTTTCCAAAGCAACAGATAGGGCCATCCCCCAAGCCCCTGCTCTCGGAGATATTTGATTCGGTACGGGTTTATTGCGATGCTAAGGGACGGGTTTTGCCGCTATGGAATATCGAAATCAAGTCAAGAGCGGATTGGGACGGGGTTTTTCATCCCCACCCCGAAGAATATGTGCGCTTGGTACTGGGTGTTGTGGCAGCATCCGGCATGAAGGACCGCTGCATGATCCAAAGTTTTGACCGCAGAATTCCACGTTGGGTCTATGCGGTCGATTCCACGTTGGAGTTGGTGGTTTTGGAGGAATACCGTCGGACTCCCTTCAAAACCAAGGTAGCCCAGCGCTCTTTGGGCGATGTGGGTGTTGAGGTGGGAACCTATTCCCCGCATTACCGGATGGTAACCAGGCGTTTGGTTCGTCGGATGCACCAAAGAGGGATCCGTGTTGTACCGTGGACGGTTAACGAGCCACGGGTCATGTGCGGGCTCGTTCAAAAGGGCGTGGATGGATTGATTACCGATGACCCGGGCATTTTCATGGAACTTAAACACCCAAGGGCAGGCCAAACGCCTTAGTTTTGTTCGGCAAATAGAACTATTTGCCATGCTGGATTTTACACAGAGAATTGTCGGAGAGGGGTTGACCTACGACGATGTCCTTTTGTTACCCTCTTATTCCGAAGTTTTACCCCGGGATGTCAATATCACCGGTCGATTGAGTCGGAATATTGAACTCAAAGTGCCCATCGTTGCGGCGGCCATGGATACGGTCACCGAGTTTGAGATGGCCATCGCCATTGCCCAAAACGGGGGGCTCGGCATGATTCATAAGAATATGAGCATCGAGCGTCAGGCCCAGGAGGTCCGCAAGGTTAAGCGTTCCGAGAGCGGCTTGATTGTGGACCCGATTGTTCTTTCGCGCAATGCGCTGATTGAAGAGGCCCTGCGCTTGATGGCGGAGAATCGTATCGGAGGCATTCCTGTGGTGGACGAAAACCGCAAATTGGTGGGCATTCTGACCAACCGGGATTTGCGCTTTGAAACCGATCCCCAAAAGCCGGTTTGGGAGGTGATGACCAAGGAAAACCTGATTACAACCCCTGAAGGCACCTCCTTGAGGCAGGCCGAGGGGATTTTGCAGGAACACAAAATCGAAAAACTCCCGGTTGTGGATGCCGAGGGCCGTTTGGTGGGTTTGATTACCTACAAAGACATTCTCAAAATCAAGGATTTCCCCATGGCCTGCAAGGATCGGATGGGCCGTCTCCGGGTTGGTGCTGCGGTGGGGGTGACGGCGGATTTGTCCGAGAGGGTTCAGGCTTTGGTCCAAGCCGGAGTGGATGTGCTGACCGTGGACACGGCGCATGCGCATTCGCGGGGTGTTTTGGAGGCCTTGTCAATGGTCAAAAAAATCACCGGCGACCGGGTGGATGTGGTGGTTGGTAACATTGCTACCGGTCAAGCGGCCAAAATGTTGGTGGATGCCGGGGCCGATGCGGTCAAGGTCGGTGTTGGACCGGGCAGTATCTGTACAACACGGGTTGTCGCTGGCGTTGGTGTTCCCCAATTGACGGCGGTGATGGAAGTTGCGGATGTGTTACGGGGAACGGGAGTGACGCTGATTGCCGACGGAGGGATTCGTTATTCTGGAGATATTGTCAAAGCATTGGCGGCCGGTGCGGATTGCATTATGGCGGGTTCGATGTTTGCAGGCGTGGAGGAATCGCCCGGCGAGACCATCATTTTTGAAGGTCGCAAATTCAAGACCTACCGAGGCATGGGTTCGATTGAGGCCATGAAAGAGGGCTCCAAAGACCGTTATTTTCAGGATGCCGAAGACGAAATCAAGAAATTGGTTCCCGAAGGCATCGTGGGCCGGGTTCCCTTCAAGGGCAACCTATCGGAGGTGATGTACCAATACATTGGAGGACTCAAAGCGGGGATGGGGTATTGCGGCGCTGTGAATTTGGAAGCGTTGCGCCAAGCCCGGATGATCAAAATCACCAATGCCGGATTACGCGAAAGTCATCCACATGGAATCGACATCACTCGCGAGGCGCCCAACTATTCTCGTTAATCCTTGTTGTAACATTCCTATAACAAACCCCGCATGAATCCAGAACAAGAACCTGTGGCACCCCTTTCCTGGGACGAAACTTTGGAAAGCCTGCGCCGCGAAGCGGCGGCCTTTGAGATGGGGGATGCGGCGGCGGCCGAAGCCTACCGCTTGCGTTTTCTCAGCAAGAAGGGCGAGGTCACCCGCTTGTTCGAGGCCTTCAGGGCCCTCAGCGGTCCCGAAAAAAAATCCGTGGGGCAGGCCCTGAACGCCCTTCGCACCGAAGTCGAAGAGCGCTGGAAGGAGGCTTCGGCAGGCACAGCCCAGGCGGCCGCCGCCTCCGGCGCGACCGCCCCCGCCGCCGCCCATCTCCCGGCTCCTGTCTGGGGTCGCGGTTCCCGGCATCCTTTGTCCCTGACCCGCCGGCTCATGCTGGATTTCTTTGGGGAATTGGGCTTTCGCTGGTCCGAAGGCCCCGAAATCGTGGACGATTGGCACAATTTTGGGGCTTTGCACTTTGAAGCCGACCACCCCGCCCGCGATATGCAGGATACCTTTTTTGTATCCCTCGATCCGGTGTACTTGTTGAGAACCCATACTTCCTCGGTGCAGGTCAAGGAGATGATGAAGGGCCTTCTGCCCCTTCGGACGGTATCCCCGGGACGGGTCTATCGCAACGAAACCGTATCGGCCCGTTCCCACATGCAATTCCATCAGGTCGAAGGACTCTATATCGATCGTGATGTAAGCTTTGCAGACCTCAAAAAGGTTCTTTACGATTTTGCCATTCATCTTTTTGGACCCGAGGTTCAAATTCGTTTTCGTCCTTCCTATTTTCCGTTCACCGAGCCTTCCGCCGAAATGGATGTTACATGCTTCTTGTGTTCTGGACAGGGATGCAATGTTTGCAAACACAGCGGTTGGGTTGAAATTCTGGGTTGTGGGATGGTCGATCCACAAGTTCTTGAAAACTGCGGTATCGACTCCAATGAATACAATGGGTATGCCTTTGGTATTGGTATAGAGCGACTTACAATGCTTCGGCATCGTATTCCGGATATCCGACTCTTTTACGAAAACGATCTACGTTTTGTTAAACAATTTGGGGTTTGAGTACCGAACATGGTTTTGAAAGAGTCATGGTTGCCGGCGCCGGCACCATGGGGCAGGGAATCGCTCAACTCTGCGTGGAGGCGGGTTTACCTACCTTGGTCTACGATGTTTCGGTTGGCATGCTCCAAAAAGCAAAGGCCGGCATCGAAGCCGCTTGGGATGTCCGGGTTGCCAAAGGCAAATTAAACGAATCCGAGGCAAAACGTTTCAAATCCATGCTCCAATACAGCGACCGCACCGAAGATCTCCGTGGGGATTTGCTGATCGAAGCGGTGGTTGAATCGGCCGAGATCAAACGTGCACTCTTTGCAACCGTCGAAGCCCAGAACGGACCGCAAACAGTCCTGGCCAGCAACACTTCCTCCATTCCGATGGAGCAACTTGCCGAGGGCCTGGCCCGACCCGAGCGGGTGGTCGGTTTGCATTTTTTTAATCCCGCCCCGGTCATGAAACTGGTGGAAGTGATTCGAGGGCCTATGACCAAGCCTGATGTGGCTCAACGGGTGCATGCCTTGGCACAGACTATGGGCAAAATCGTGGTTCATGCGCAGGATTCCCCTGGTTTTATCGTCAACAGGGTCGCCCGGCCTTACTATGCAGAGAGCCTGCGCATTGTGGGCGAAGGAGGGGTTCAATCCCAGGACCTGGATCGTTTGATGGAATCGGTGGGTTTTCGGATGGGTCCGTTCCGACTCATGGATTTGATAGGGGTGGATACCAATTTGGCGGTGACTACCTCGGTGTACGAGGGTTTGGGCCGTCCACCCCGCTTTGAGCCCCACCCGGTTCAAATAAACAAAGTCGCCCAGGGGCACAACGGCCGTAAATCCGGACAGGGCTTTTACGATTATACCCAATCCCCCGCCTGATGGTTCATCCCGCCGGCTCGTCGGCCTGCCGCCCCCCTCGCCCATCCCGCCCCCCTCGCCCATCCCGCCGCCCCGCCGGCCGCCCATCCCGCCGCCCCGCCGGCCGCCCCGCCGGCCGCCCCGCCGCCCCTCTCGCTTCCTTCCTCCGCTGGATGGCCTCGGCTCTGGTCTTGACCGCCCTCCTTTTGCCAACCGAAGGCTGCAGGGGACGGGTTCCGGCCGACCAAATCCCCCAGGTTCCGGTGGATTTTAGCCTCAATCTCTTTCTGCCCACTTACAGCCACCTGCAATTGGTGGGTCAATACGCTTATTTGGATGCCGGCTACCGGGGAATCTTGCTGTACCGCTCGGGTTTGGATCAATTGCAAGCTTACGATCGCGCCTGCACCTACGCCCCCAGCCAAACCTGCCACCGGGTTTCGGTGATTGATTCCCTGATGATAACCCAATGCGCCTGCTGTGATTCCCGTTTTGGACTCCAAGATGGTCAGGCCATCCGAGGCCCGGCTGGTTGGCCTCTGCGACGTTATCGGGTCTTTTTTAACGAAACCAGCGGCTCGGTGCGAATTACCAACTGAACCTGATTAAACCTTGGGCTGGTCCGGTAGTCAACTAGGCATGAAAATCAGCCAGAACATTGCCATCTCCGAAAACGGATTTTTGTTTAACCCCGCCACCGGGGACTCTTTTAGCACCAACGATACGGGCAAAGAAATCGTCCGACTCCTGCAGGAAGGCAAAAACCAAGCCCAGATTCTGGACGCCATGGAGGGCCTTTTTGCAACCGATCGTGCTTCCCTCGAAAAGGACCTGGCCGATTTCCTCTACATGCTGGGTAATTACCGCATTCTGGACGCCAACACCGCCCAGTCCCGCTAATTCCTGACCCAGTCTCGATCCATCCCGACCCAGTCCTCTTATGGTATTAACCCCCAACGCCTCCGGGCGCATTCCCTGCACCGTGGCCGTCAGCGGCTTGAACAATGTGGATTCACCCGGTCCCGGCATGCCCGTCATCCGGTCCCTCCGACAAAGCCAGCGTTATGATTTCCGCATCGTGGGCTTGAGTTACGACAGCTTGGAGCCCGGCCTGTATATGCACGATTTGGTGGACAAATCCTACCAAGTACCACTGCCCTCGGCAGGGACCGGCGCCCTTATGGAACGCCTGCGTTACCTGCAATCGGTCGAAAAAATCGATGTTCTGATTCCCAATTTTGACGCCGAACTCCACAATTTTATTCGTTTGGCCCCAGCCCTGGAATCGGAATTGGGCATTCGAACTTTTTTGCCCAGCTTGCAGGAATTCGATGCCCGTCACAAAGCCGTGCTCCACGAATACGGTCAAATGCACGGAGTCAAAGTCCCGGTATCAAGCACCGTTTTTACCATCAACGAATTTCACCGAGCCCTCGAAGTCTCGGTTTATCCGCTGGTGGTCAAAGGCAAGTATTACGACGCCCAAATTGCCCACAGCGCCGACGAAGCCCTGTCTGCTTTTTACAAAATTTCGGCCAAATGGGGTTTACCCGTTTTGGTGCAACAATATGTTCGCGGCACCGAAGTCAATGTGACGGCACTGGGCGATGGAGCTGGCCAATGCATAGGGGCGGTCCCCATGCGCAAGCTTTATATCACCGACAAAGGCAAAGCCTGGGCCGGGGTTTCCATCGAAGACCCTGAATTGATGCGGCTCTCCGCAGAGCTGGTAGCATCGGCGCGTTGGAGGGGTCCCTGTGAATTGGAATACATGCGCACCGAAGAAGGCGAATATTACCTGATGGAAATGAATCCCCGTTTTCCGGCTTGGGTTTACCTGGCGGTCGGTTGTGGACAGAACCATCCCGAAGCTTTGGTGGATTTGGCCCTTGGCCAAAAACCCCAAGCCATGAACGACTACGAAGTCGGCAAAATGTTCATCCGTTATTCCCAAGACCTGGTGGTCCCCATGCAGGAATTCGAAAAAATATCCACCCTCGGCGAATTATAATTTTCGCTCCTTCATCCATCTCCTTCATCCATCTCCTTCATCCATCCCCTTAGCCCAATTCCTCCCCATGAGCAAACGAACCTACGAACGCCCCTACTTACGCAAGCTCAATGCGGGCCTAGGTAACAAATTTGGCACACGTCATTCCCAACTCCCTGTTACCGAAATAGATGGGGTACCGGTAGCCTCCATCATGGAGGAATACGGTTCGCCGTGTTTTGTGTTATCTGAACAAACCATTCGCCAAACCTACCGCAACGCGGTTCGCGCTTTTGGCACCCGTTATCCCAAAGTGCAGATGGCCTGGTCCTACAAAACCAACTACCTCAACGCGGTTTGCCGGATTTTTCACGAAGAAGGGTCCTGGGCCGAAGTGGTCAGCATCTTTGAATACCGCAAAGCCTTGGGGAACGGAGTACCCGGCAACCAAATCATCTTCAACGGCCCCGATAAATCGGCCGATGACCTGCGTTTTGCGGTGCAGAACGGGTCGCTTATTCACATGGACCATTTGGACGAATTGTACCAACTCTCTGAAATCCTGGCCACCGAGGACCTCAAGGCCCGGGTCGCCTTGCGCATCAACATGGACACCGGCGTCTATCCCCTCTGGGATCGTTTTGGCTTCAATTACGAAAACGGGTCGGCCTGGACGGCCGTTACCAAAGTCATGGCCCAACCGCGTATGCAATTGGTGGGTTTGCATTGCCATATTGGAACCTATATGCTCAGCGCCCAGGCTTATGCTGTTGCCGCTAACAAATTATGCGACCTGGCCTTGGAAATACGCAACCAGTACCAACACCGGATTGAATACCTGGATTTGGGCGGGGGATTTGCTTCGGGCAATACCCTCAAAGGATCCTATTTGCAGGGCTCGGATGTGATTCCAACCATGGATGATTATGCCGAAGCCATTTCAGGGGCTATCCTCCAGCATCCCTTTGGGATGAGCGGGGAATTACCCACCCTCTTTTTGGAATCAGGTAGGGCCTTGATTGACGATGCCGGGTACTTGCTGGGCACGGTTTTGGCCCTCAAACGCTTGGGCGACGGTCGCCGAGCCACCATTATGGACTTTGGGGTTAATTTGTTGTTCACTTCTTTTTGGTACGAACACCGGATATCCCCTGCTCAGGATTATTCAAGCCATCACGAAGACATGGTTTTGTACGGACCTTTGTGCATGAACATTGATGTGGTCCGCGAAAATGTTTCCCTGCCTTTGCTCCAGAAAGGCGATTGCGTTGTGGTACATCGGGTCGGGGCTTATAACATGACCCAGTGGATGCAGTTTATTCAAATGCGACCCAACGTTGTTTTGATAGACACCCGCGGTCAGGTGCATTTGATTCGACGCAAAGAAGACGTACAAACGCTTAACAGTCAGGAACTTACTCCTGCTTACCTGGAGGCGAACAAGGGGTCGTAACATGGCCCTATCGACTGGAATTCTGCGGTTATGGAACGGCCCGATACGGGGCGTCCTTAACAGCTATGCCCAGTTGTTTTTTGCTCTCAATCCCATGTTGGGTTTGTTAGCCTTGGGGGTTAGTTTTTTGGATCCCGTGATGGGGGCTTGTGGTTTGTTTTCGGTGGTGGTCGTGCAGGCCTTGGGTCGGTTGACTGGTCAAAACCAAGAACTTTTGCAGGAAGGCATGTACGGTTTTAATGCCTTGCTCTTGGGGTTGGCGATGGCCCATCGATACCAGGTGGAGGCTCCAATGTTGCTGGTTCTCATGGCTGGTTTGGTGCTGTTGTTGACGTTGATTGTTTGGTGGAATCGGCATTTGGGTCGTTACGGTCTCCCTTACCTGACCCTCCCCTTTGTTTTCACCTATTGGGTCCTTATGGAAGGTTCGGATAGCCTTGCAGCGGTGGTTTTGCGGTTTCCGGGAGTGGCAGGGAGCGGTATGGCGGGCGCCGCAGGGATTGTTCAAGC
>Ga0114981_10001877_pt1 | contig 13660 bp, 16 predicted proteins | sample S_140806_MF_Meta_FD_87028 | JGI IMG/M metagenome (GOLD analysis project Ga0114981, IMG submission 87028) | Freshwater microbial communities from Lake Simoncouche, Canada to study carbon cycling - S_140806_MF_MetaG | ecosystem: Environmental > Aquatic > Freshwater > Lake | place: Lake...
AGACGGAAGGCGATCGTGAGCACCCCGGCCTGGGTGTCGTTGAGGTTGAGCAGGCGGGCCAGCAGGATCGGCCCCAGCTCGGAGATGGTGGCCCGCAGCGGATGGCCCTGCTCGCCCAGCACATCCCAGAACTCCACCGGACAGGCGGCGAAGGTGGCTGGCTCCAAGCCCAGCTGCTCGCGCCGCTGGCTGAACACCGCTTTCTCCTGGCCCGCGGCGGCCAGGCCGGAGAGGTCGCCCTTCACGTCGGCCAGCAGGGTGGGCACGCCGATCCGGCTGAACTGCTCCACAATCCGCTGCAGCGTCACCGTTTTACCGGTGCCGGTGGCGCCGGTGATCAGCCCGTGGCGGTTGGCGAGGGCAGGAAGCAACATCCCGTCCACCAACCCCGGGGTGTCGCCGGCGGGGGCCGGCCGAGCGATCAACAGGGGCTCGAGGGCCATCGCGGCGGCAGCTTGATTCGCCGGAGTGTAGGGGTGGCGGGCGATCGGCTTGTTCAAAGGATCGGATGAATCAGAATGCGCAGCTTCGACTTCAATTTTGCTACTTGCTGGTGTGGTCATCCAATCTGAGTTGTGTATCGCTCCAAACAGGTGGTTATCGGACCCGCAAACCACGCCTATGGTTTGGCGGCCTTTGTTGAGGGACACTGAACTGCAATGGTTTTGCGGGTAACCAGCCCGATACCGCAGGGTGGTGGTTCACGGAAACGGGGGACATTCGGGGCGTGGTTCTCGGAACCGCCCAATAAAGAGTTAGCCATATTGGCGATGGCATGTAGACTGGCTTGGCCTACAGAGTAAAGATGTCGTATTCAGAATACATATCGAGCAGGACCAGGTCCATCTTGAGATGCATATCAGACTTGGGGTGTCAGCCGGTTGTATTCGCAGGGGCGGGCCTGTCAAAGCGATATCTCGGCGCCCCTTCATGGATAGAACTACTTGACGCAATATGCAATTTAAATCCCAAGATCGAGCACTCCCTGGCATATTATCGACAGAAATATGGAAGCCTCCTTGATGTCGGTGAAGAGCTCATTCCAGCCTTCCACTCTTGGGCATGGGAAGAGGGGAGGTCCAATTTTGAGGTTGCACTTTTCGATCCAGACACCAGCCAGTGTGATTTCCTCAAGTACTTTGTCGCTAAGTTTTTAATCGATAAACTTCCAGACGGATTTGAAAATCTTCAGCCCACAGATCTAGTAGATGAAATAGACTTGCTAAAGGGCATCCGGCCACATTCCGTTGTAACCACAAACTACGATACTCTATGCGAAAGGATATTCCCTGATTACAAGCGAATCGTTGGGCAGAAGATCATTCGTTCTCAAGGGCTTTCCGTAGGGGAGATTTTTAAGATTCATGGATGCGTTTCAGCGCCTCAGGAGATTGTGCTAACTAGAAGCGACTACGAATCATGGTCAAACAAGAAAAAGTATTTATCCGCAAAGCTACTGACATACTTCTTGGAGCATCCAGTTCTAATTATTGGCTAAGGCGCTCAAGATCCCAACGTGCTTGCAATACTTCGCGATATTGATGAAATCTTATCAAGTCCTGGCAGTCTCGTTTCCAACATCTATTATGTAATCTATGACAGTCAGATCACTGATGACTCGGAGCCTCCATCAGACATGCTGCTTGATCTTGGCGAAGGAGCAAGCATGCGAGTTAATGCTCTATATGCTCGTGATTTCAGGTGGATCTATCAGGCTTTCGCTGCCAATGCAAGCCTGGAGAATGTTAATCCCAAAATACTTCGCGCCCTGATGTCACGCACTTACAATCTGATTCGGCATGACATACCACGAATGAGAGTACAGGTTGACTTTGCTACACTAGAGCAGGCCGTTTCCAGTGATGACACTCTACCCAAGTTGCTAGGGATCACTGGACTTGGCGATCCTGATATGTTCAATGCAGTGTATCCCTATAGCCTCACTGCAGTTGCAAAGAAGCTTGGCTACGGACACTGGAATCCCGCAAATCAATTATACAACCAAATTGTTCGCGAAAAGGGCTCTGACATCAAGGCAAGCGATAATCAGTATCACATTAAGGTCAAGGCTGGAGACAAAGGTGAATTCCATAAGTATTCAGAGGCATTCGTCGAGCTTTTGCGTAAGGTCAAGGACAAAGAAGACTATGACGTAGTTCTCAACCAAGGCGTGGCCAGTAGCAATTAGCTCAATCTCACCAAGGTGGCTGAACAGGAGCAAATGGCTAACAATCTCCTACAGCAGACGGGCCACCTAACTTTCCTTGACTATCTATTAGCATCTTGCCCGCTGCTGAGGAGAAGCGTTCGAATGATCTCAATCTATGTGTTGAAGTATTAGTTACCATATCTATATCCGCGAACTCTTGCGGTTTAAAGGTAGGATTAAGCTCGTCTCGCGGGAGTAAAGCAAAGGCTGCCCAATACAAAGAGCTTGAGGGTTCCGCGAACTACTTGCAACCATTGCCGAGTAAAACACTTATTCTACAAGCAATAAAAGCAATCAAAAGATGATCGCGCGACATTAGTCTTCAACGTTTGCGAATCCCCCGTTGTAATCTTTCGCACCCTGATAGTGAGCTGGCTCGTAGGGTACAAGTTTCAACCAGGACGAGATATGATCCGAGCTATCGCGGTTCACCGAGACAGACACCAGAAATGGGCATCGCAGCTACTGGCCAGCATGGGATAAAAGTCTTCATTTCCTACTCCCGAAGTGATCTTGACTTTGTTCAGCAGTTGGTTCCTGCGCTTGAAGCCCTTAACTATGCCATCACGATCGATACCACAGATATTTCCGGGGCTGAACTTTGGAAGGATCGCCTTAGCCAGATGATTCGCGAAGCGGATACTGTTATCTTTGTACTTTCCCCGGCCTCAGCGAAGTCAAAAGTTTGCGCTTGGGAGGTTGATCAAGCCGTAGACTACCGGAAGCGCATTATACCTATCGTGGCCAAGCCTCTGGACGACATAACACCCCATGAAACACTAAGGAGTCTAAACTATATCTTCTTTTGCCAGAATCCTTCTGCTGCTGCCTCAGGTTGGGGTGCTGGCCTGGCAGTCCTCCACTCCACTCTATCGGTTGATGTTGAGTGGATACGAGATCACACAAGACTCACGGGAATTGCTACTCAGTGGAATTCTAAAAAAGAAGATTCTGATTTGCTATTGCGGGGCTCGGAACTAGCCAAATATCAAGATTGGCGCCACCGCCGCTTATCCAACGCACCAGAGCTAACACCATTACAACGAATGTTTCTTGAGGCTAGTGAGCAAGCTCAACAGGCAAGAAATCACGCAGAACGACAACAGCTTGAGAAGATCCATCAAAGTCAGAATGACCGCGAAAAGGCTCTTCAAGAGAAAAGCAAGGCTCAGGAAGACCGTGCCAAGGCTCTTGCATTAGTTTGGCGGCGCACCATGGCTGGGATCGTGGCCAGCCTCATATTGTTTCTCGGCCTCGCCATTGCGTCAATGGAGGTAATCCGACGCGGTCAGGCTAATGAAAGAGCGCTGAGACGCATCGAGGACGAACAGCTATTGTTTGGCCGTCTCCTGAAGTTGACGAGTGCTCGGGAGACACTCCCTGTCAGTGAAGATGTCTATATTCTGGCAAGCCGCTATGAAGGAGAGACTGTGGATCACATCGGTACCGACTTTGTTGGCGGAAGATATTATGGCATTTACAGAATAAAGGCTGGCAAGCAGATGGATGATTATGTGTTGTTCCTGAGGCAGTACTATCATGGGCTTTATAAGCGCCTGAAGCTTGCTGTGGACAATCCTGGCAAAGACTTTGATTCTTCCTGGCTATCTTTAGCGAGGGATAGCAACGAGAGCGAGACATTCGCCATCTCACAAAGGGAATTCATAGAACAGACCTCCTATACCCAGCTGTTGAGGAAGGTGCATGGACAGTCGTGTACCAAGCCCGACGGCAAGCCCTTAAACTTGGCAACTCCAATAAAGCTAAACTTTTCTGGACGTTCTAGGGCGCTTCAGCAAGTGATGTTTTCGATCGCAGTGCAATATGGCCCCGAAACGTGCCTCGTCCATGATGCCCTTAGTACTATGCCAGGCCTCGCCAGCGAAAGCGATTTGGCAATTATAAAGAAACTCTATGAGTTTCGAAACCGTGTCGAGAAGTACTTTCCTGAAGTCCAGCAGAAAAGTAGAAACTTCGCAAGCCTGATAAAGTTGCGTAATGAGTTGGAGCTTCGGGATGCCCTTCGCCATCTCTCCCCTTCATAAACACGCGATGCGTCAACACTTCTCTTCATCTGCTGTAATTTGTGGATGCTGTTTGTTTTTATTCATAAACTCAGTGGCTGCTCCGGCTAAGACCAGGAATGTTCTTTCTTGCAATTTAACCAAGCCACTAGTGAAACCACAGGGGTCCACTCTTAAGTTCCAAATTACGCTTGCTTGCGACGGGAAATCGGGCCGTAATCAATTTCCTTCCGAGTCTGATGTATTGATTGGTCTTACTCTCTATAATCCTTCGGAGGGTGATGCCATGCCTTCTTCGAAACCTTCATGGAAAAGCATAGTCGATCAATTTACCCCAAAGTTTGATTTGCCAGTGCAAGTGGCAAGGCCCCGGCAATCCCCAGGTACTACCGTCGTGACGTTTACTGCTAAATCATCTGATATCGTAGGCAAGACCCATCTGCTTTTCGCCGCTTGGCCGCTTTCCGCACGAAAGCAATGCAACATGAGGGATAAATTTGCACGCAGTGGATGCAAACGATATGGCTATGTGCTTGAATCTCCCGAAGGATCCGATGGCATTAAACCATTGGCATCTTATCCGGGTCTTGTAGTAGATAGATCAAGCGGAAACCGTTCTGGAGGCAGCAATAACCAGCCTCGCTGGATCGTGGAACGTTTTCGCAACTAGCCTTTTCAAATAATTGACACTCCTCGGACATCCATCATGCTATCCACCGCTCTCCTCTTCAGCGGGGAGAGCCTCCTATTGATCCTATGGCTGCGACTGGGCGGGCTGTGGCTGCTGGGCTTAATGTTCCTGCGCCGAAGCCATGTTCCGGCTACCTCCTACGAAGGGCCGGCAAGGGTTTCTGTGTTGATCCCAGCTTTCCAGGAAGAAGCACTTATCGGCGACACACTGAAAGCTCTCCAGCTCAGTTCAATGCCTCCCTGGGAGGTGATTGTGGTCGATGACGGTTCTACTGATTGCACCGCAGCTGTTGCAAATCAAGCCTTGCAAACCTTTCCACGTGGCTTCGTGCTGTGCCATGACAAAAACCGTGGTAAAGCTGCAGCAATCAACTCAGGCTTGGCGGCGTGCCGAGGTGACCTTGTTTTGGTTCTGGATGCTGATACCCGACTCTTGCCTGGTGCACTCTCTATTGCCATGGCCGAGCAAGATCGCGTCAATGCAGATGCAGTCGCGTTCTGGATCGATGTCGAGCAAAACCATGGTCTTCTTGTCCGATTACAACACCAAGAATATTTGGCGGCCTTTAACCTCGAGCGTTCAGGGCAGTCGGCACTAGGTATTATGGCAATTCTTCCTGGTTCCGCCACTCTGTTGAATCGATCCGTGTTCGAGGCGAATCACTTTTCAAGTCGCACCTATACTGAAGATGCCGACTTCACTCTGACCCTTTCCAGAGCCGGGGTCCGGCTCACTCTGGCACCGGGTGCACGTGCCAAGACAGTCGTTCCCTGCTCCTGGCGAGCGATCATCAACCAGCGAACTCGCTGGCAGAGTGGGCACCTCCAGTGCATTTGGCTACATCTGCCCAGGATCGGGGATGGCTCGCTTCGTCATCGCCTGCTGACACTGCCCAACTTCATGACCTCGACCTTAGTCTTATGTCTCGGGCTGTTAGTTATAGTCTGCTTCGCCAGAGAAGGGCGAAGTCCTCTAATGCATCTGGATTTGACCATGGTCATACTGCTTACAACAGCTCTTGTTTATTTGCAGCGGATTTCTAGTTGGCTGCTTTGCAGTGATGGAAATCTTCTGTTTTGGGAAGTACTTCTTGAGCCGCTGGTAAGTAGTATATGTGGGGGTATTGCTTTCCTGCTGGCGTTAAAGCGTCTTGCTCTGGATCATCGTCGCTTGCCATGGCAAGGCACTTGGTCTCCACCACGCTAAGTCGTTTTGGCATGCGCCTGTGAGGCTAAGGTTGAGCGCAAGTGCTAAGGATGTGGGCGAGGCAGCATGAATGTTCGATGCGAACCGGAAGGTCGCGGCCGCTGCTTGTGGCAAACACCAATTCGAACAAGCCCTTCGCGTGGACAGGCGCCACCTGCACTCAGTTCCGCCACCCCATGCTCACGGCCTGCCACTCAAGGCCAGCGTTAGGCTTCACCCATCATTCCCAAACAATGCAAGGTGGTTTAAGTGGCGATGCTGGGTGTGCTGGCCTGGTGGATGTGGCTGGTGCTGAGCTGGGCCTTCTTCTTGCTGATGCCCTGGCTGATCAATCACTCCTTCGCCAGGTTTTATCCTCAGACTCGAATCGATCCCGTTTGGCGGATAGTGGTGGTCTTGCAGGAGGCAAGGAAGGGACGCTGGAAGTCTCTGATCGGTCTCCATTTGATCAATTCCGGAATCATCGGCCTGTGCATCGCAGCAGGCGGCTGGCTGCAGGCTGCGGGTATAGGACACCTTCATGGAGGTCCGCTGGGATTGCGCGGCTGGTTGCTATTTGTGCCTCAAGTGCTGTTGGTGCTGATAGTTTTCGACACCCAGTTCTACTGGGTTCACCGCGCCGCCCATGCCTGGCCACTGTTGTACCGAAGGCTGCATCGCGACCACCATGTAGATCGCTTCCCGGACACATGGAGCGCAATGAAGCAGCATCCCCTCGATCTGTTTCTCACCACAGCGATGCCGATGGCCTGGGTCGTGTTGCTGCCGATCCACGAGGCCGCTTGGCTGGCTGCACTGCTGCTTGCCAATTACATCAATCTGGCGGGCCACAGCGGCTTCGAGGTCACGCGCTACCTACCGGGCCTGGTGACACCAAACGGATTGGCATTAAGGCACGATCCCTACCGGTCCGGCATCGCTCGTTGGGTCAACACAGTGATGCACCATGACATTCATCACCAGTTGGTTCACAGCAACTACTCGCTGTACTTCACCCACTGGGACCGATGGATGGGCACGCAGGCCATGGACCAATCCTGCCCGTGAATCCCTTGGCGAAGCCTAACATCAAGATTCAACGGGCGTGTGCGAAAAAACCTGATGAATGCATTGATCTATTGCCCGCCGCTGATCTGGAGCGTTGGGCTCTTGCTCAAAGCACTATAATTTACACACACCACCAAGCTACTCCCTATATGTCCCGGACTACTTGCCCGCCGCTGATCTCGGCGATGGATGGATGCATGCAAACTTATCAGATTTCAGGACAGTTAATCTCTTTCATAGACCTTGCTAAAGAGATACAGTGCCTTCGATATGAAAATACCGCACTTCTCCGATGTTTGATCCAATTTCATGGGCAATTGGATTTGTAGCCACGATGAAATCCGAATTGCCCCTGCCCAGTTAATGGATTCGACCGGAGTTGAACCATCTCGAGAAAAACTGCAAATACGCCTCTTTCTGCATCTAAATGCGAATTTTTCAACCTGTCGATCATCTCCTTGGTGATGAGCACCGTGCCCTTTTCGGTCAGGCGGAAGCACTTCGCATCGAGCACCGCATCCTCCCCGTCATCTCTCCCCTCAAGCACACAATTGAAAGTGAGACCGGACTGATGAGGCTGACGTGACCGTCTCTGTCGGTCCAGGCTTGTTGATGTGGGTGGTTGTGGGTTGTGGTCATGCTGAGCTGTCTCCACAGGCCTATGCCTCTGGATGGCCGAGGGCGGCCTGTGGGTGCTGTACCTTCACATCCAGCGATCGGCAAGGAGTTCAGCATCAGGAGACGTGTGGAGTCACGAGCCAAGGCTGGCCGGCTGAGGACTCTCATTCACTCTGGACCGGTTTCCGGGGTCAACGTCACCGGCGTCACCGGCCGGCACACGTTCATGAACGCCTGGGCAACGCCCTTGCCGTCGCGCGCGATCAGCAGCGGCAAACCATGCGTCATCGCCATGTTCGGCTGGGCAACAGGGCAGACGGCGCGATCAACACCGGCAGGCGTTTGAAAACCGTCCTCAAGTCGGCCGCGAAATGATCGGGGGAGGTGTAAACAATGGACGGATTTTCGCGCATTGTGCCGCTGGCCGGCTTACGAGCAGCCGCTGCCAACTTCCACTGGCCGGGCGTGGGGCGACAAGGCCTGAGATTATACTATTCCATTCAGATTCCCATCCAACTGCTTGCCCGTCAATTCGGCGATCTGCTCACATGCGCTGACCAATAGACCGGCCGGTTGGCGGCATGCGTGTTGAAGCCGTGAATGCGCAGTGTCCAGGTGCCTGGCGTGATCGGCCCGCTTATCTGCACGCGTTCGAAAATGCTGTTCACCATCAGGCTGGATGCTCGGGTGGCCCCCGATGGGTCAATCAGGCGGATGTCGATGTCGCTATGCTCCTCAAACATGCCCAAAAAGCCTCCGAGCCCTTCTGGCCACCACAAGGCGGCATCGAACAACACATGACCGGCGCCGACATTCAACGGAATGTCGATGGTTTCCCGGTTGGACACACTGGTTTTGCCCCACCAAGCCCAGCCGTTTATCGGCAAGCTCAGCAGGCCGGCGCCATTGGTGTTGTTCACTGCGCCGCTGCGCCGGCCGGAGATGATCATCTGGGCATAGACCTGCCCCGGATCGATCGCACCGAACTGCCGCAACCAGTTGCGCAGCAGCGCAGCCGCGCCAGCGGCATAGGGGGTTGCGCCCGATGTGCCGTTGAAGCGCGCAAAGCTGTTGTCGGCATTGCCGCGCGCGGTTTCGGTATTGCTGGGCGCGTGGATATCGGGCTTGATGCGATTGTCGGGCGCAGGCCCGCGCAGGGAGCCCGGATGCGGCCCGGCATCTCCCAGATCGGTGCGGCCTACCCCCAGCGCTTTGTGCGCGATCGCTGGCGACGAAACGCTGGTGCCGCCATCGGGATCATTGCCATTGGCCGATACCACCACGGCACCGGAATCGAACGCCGCATCGGCCGCCACCCCCAGCGCATCGAAGGCATTGGTGCTGGGCAGCTGGATTTCGGCGACGATCACCCGATCGCCCACCGCCACCGCACGCTGGAACCCTCGAACCGCCGCCGACACGTTCAGCCCGCCGCGCGTGCCATCGGCTGCACCATAGATACGGAACGAATCCAGCGTGATATCAGTCACACCGCGAAACGCCGCGCCGCCGCCGCTGCCGGCCGAAATGATCGCCGCCGAAGCCGTGCCGTGCGGCCAAGGATCGGTGGTGGTGATGGCCCCTGTGTTGCAATCAGCCCCGCCGCCCACGCAATCGCGCAGAAAATCTAGATTGTCAGGCGATGCGAACACGGCATGCGTATCGCGAACCCCGGTATCGAGCAGCCCGATGAAACCCGTATTTAGCCCGGTGTTGAAATAGAAATCAGACCGGATGACTGCACGGCCATCATCCACATCGTCGGTGGTGTTGGCGTTCTGCGGCGGCGGAATATCGGTGGCTGTGGGATCGACCGACAGCACGCGCCGTTCCTGCACCAGCTTGGCAATCGCACTGGCCGGGATCTGCACGGTGTAGGCGTTGATCAGCCAGAAACGCTCGACGATCTCCGCGCCGCTTTTGCGCAGCAGCAGTTGCGGCTCCCGATCCTCGGCGCGCCGCGCTTCAATAGCCTTGATGATCTCCGCACGCCGGGCGCCATATTTGCGATCTTCGCCGCGGCCGCCGCGTTCACCGGTGGCAGGCTCTGGAAAGCGCGGAATGCCCACCGGATCGCTGAACACCACGATCACTTCGATGAGGGCATCCGGATTGCCGGCAATCGCCTTGCGCACCAGCGGATTGATCTTTGCCTGCGGAATGGCAGGGCGAGGCGGCACATTGTCTAGCTGGGAAATCGGCTTTTTCAATGTCACACTGGCCCGGCGCGCGGTCGCAGGCTCATTGACCACCCTGAACGATACAGGCTTAAACTCTCGTATTTCTACGCCATAGATGACGCGATCAGGGTCTGCCCGTTCGCTGCCGTCAAGCGCGGACTGTCGTTGGATTACGCTGCGCAAGCTGCGTTCCACCAGTTCTGGTGTGGGCTGCAATGGCCGCGGCACCGGCTGGGCCGTCGCCGTACCCACCAGCAGCCCGGCAAACAGTAGGCTGGATACTTGAAGCACTGATCTCCTCACTGTCAGCTCCTAGCTTATTCACCTCCTAATTTACCCAAATCCAGAACTTATCCCTTGTAAGTTAACATTTCTTTAAGCTTTCACAGGTCGGGACGGCTCGTGATGAACACCGACCCTGTTGAACGCTTTTTTGACGTTCCGGAGGTCTTGATGCTGTCCCCCGTGGTGGCCGCCCTAGGTTTCTGGTTAGAATGTTCGGAGGAGGTGTATCATGTCAGTCCTCATTGGCGAGAAGCTTGAAGAGATCGCCGCAGCTTGCCAGCGATATGGGATTGAGAGGCTGTTTGTCTTTGGTTCAGCTTTGAGAGACGACTTTAAGCCTGGGGAAAGCGACATCGATCTTCTTGTTGAGTTTGGCCCATTGGATATTGCAAAGCGCTTCCACATCTTTCTTGACGCTCGCGAGGCCTTTAGAAACATCCTTGAAGCCGACGTTGATTTAGTGATGCAGGGAGCTGTGAAAAACAAAATAATTGCCAACGAGATCAATCGAATAAATAAGTTGGTCTATGGCGCGTGACCCATCTGCCTACTTGCAGGATATCCTTGAAGCATGCACTGCAATTGAAGAGGTGATGAGCGGCGTCTCGTTAAAAGAATACCGAATCAAACGTGCCGTGAGATCTGCTGTCGAGCGAGAGTTCGTCATTATTGGGGAGGCGCTTAGAAGGTCAGCACTGGCCGAGGTTGGGGAGCTTTTGCATGACTCCCAAGACGCCAACTAACCATGCCATTCACTGATGGCGAGCGTTAACCCCTCCCCAGCCGGTCAGCTCTCCGCTGTGGAGGCGGCCAAACCGCAGGCGGGGCAGTAGGGAAAGAAGCTCAGATGGTGGTGGTTGCAGCGGGGGCAGTCGCAGTGGATCTGCAGGCCCCAGTGCATGCAGAAGTTGGGCAGCTGGCCGTCACTGCGGCTCAGGGAGCGTTCACAGCTGAGGCACTGGCTGCGGCCCAGCGTCTGCAGCGCAGTCTCGTAGCGGATCTGGCTTTGGCGCTCCTGCTGGGGAGCGGCCTGCTCCGCCTGCTTGCGCAACAGGTAGGCGTTCAGCCAGCGGATCAGGGCCCGGCCGCCGAGGAAGGTGAGCAGGGCCCCACGCCGTAGCGGATGTAGGCCCCAAAGCTGGGCAATTAGGGCACCAGCTCAAAGAAGAAGGCGAACAGGCCGAACAGCAGGAAGCCCCAGAAAGGGCCACTGGTCGGTGCCGCGGAAGCGGCGGAACTGCCAAATCGCCAGGGCCAGCAGGGGTCCCACGAACAGCAGCCGAACCAGGAAGGCCCGCCCTTCAGCCCCCTGGCGGGCCTTCTCCCAGCGGGCCTGGGCCTCGGACTGGAGCTGGCGCAGCTGGCGCTGGGGACCGCGGATCCGGCTCTGCAGGTCGCCGAGCTGCTGTTCCAGCCCCTGTCGTTCACGACTGAGCCGCCGTTGCTGGTCGAGCTGGGTGTCGAGTTGGCGCACCCGGGCGATCACCTGCGGGTTCTGACCCAACTGGTCGGTGGCCCTGCAAGCTTGTGTGGCAAGGTCGTCCGGGAGGGGCGTCAGCCTGGGGTTTAACCATGATGGGCTGGATGGAGGGGGCACTGATCATCGGAGCGGCGGCTCTGGCCGGCGCCCTCAACGTGCTGGTGGGGGGAGGCTCCCTGATCACCTACCCCACCCTGCTGGCCCTCGGCTATCCGCCTGTGCTGGCGAATGTGTCCAACAACCTCGGCCTGATCCCAGGCAACGCGGCCGGAGTGCTGGCCTACCGCCCCCTACTGGCGGGCCAGCGCTCCCGCCTGCTGGCCCTGGTGCCCGCCTCCCTGCTGGGGGGCCTGAGCGGCGCGTTCCTGCTGTTGGCCCTGCCCGCAAAGATGTTCGCTGCTGTGGTGCCGATGCTGATCGCCCTGGCCTCGCTGCTGATGGCCCTGCAGCCCCGCCTCAAGTCCTGGATCGAACGGCGCCAAGGACCGCGACAGGAGGGCATCGGCCTTCCCCTCCTGGCCGGGGTGTATGTTGCCGGCCTTTATGGCGGTTACTTCGGGGCCGCCCAAGGGATGCTGCTGCTAGCCGTGATGGCCGTGGGTCTCGATGAAGGCCTGCAGCGGCTGAATGGCTTCAAGAACGCCCTGGTGCTGATCGTGAATGCCACGGCCGCCCTGGTGTTCATCGGCTTCACCCGCGTCGACTGGCGGGTGGCGGCCCTGATCGCCGTGGGCACCGCCGCGGGCGGCTGGCTGGGCGGGCGGTACGGCCGGCGGATCCCGGAGCCCCTGCTGCGCCGCGGCATCGTGGTCACCGGGTTGGTGGTGGCCGTGGTGCTGTCGCTGCGGCTCGGTTGAAGCCGGCGAGAGGGGCCTGAGCGAGCCGAACAAACAGCTCCCCTAGCCTGAGTTCCAGGGCACTGGAGCGGAATGGCAGCAGCACGAATGATTTCAGCCACGGATCGACCCGCGCCGATGCGGGTGGCCGGCTTTGACATCCAGGCCCTGGTCAGCGGCGATCAGGCCCAGTGCTTCGAGGCCTTCTACACCAGCGGCACCAACAGCACCGGACCTGCACCCCACTGCCATCCCTGGGATGAAACCTTCTTCGTGATCCGGGGGCCGGTGGTATTTGGCGTGGGCGATCAGGAGCACCCGGTCGAAGCGGGCACCCTGCTCCATGTGCCGGGGGGCGAGTGGCACTGGTGGCGCTTCGAGGTGGAGGGAGAGTTCCTCTCGTTCACCTCCGGCAAAGAAGCGGCGGCGATGTACCGGGACCTCGCGACCTTGCCGCCCGATGCGCCGAAGACGGACTACCGGGCCATGGCGATCCACCATGGTCAGGAGGCCCGGCCGGAGGGTTGAGCCGCCCAAGCCAAGACCCCCTAGCCATCTTGAACGGGCCAGCCCTGCGGATGCTCAGCCAGCTCCGCGTGGCGCTGAATCGCCTGGTCATGGCCACCATCCCGCACCAACCGTTCGCGGTGGCAGCTGCCCAGCAGATCAGCGAGGCAGGCGGTGCGATCCCCCTGCCCTGGGCCTCCCCAGTGAGCCAGTAGCCAACCAGGCTCACTCGTCGCAGCGATCAGCCCCCTCCAGGGCCAGCCCCTCCACCTCCCAGGCCCGCAGGCCGCCCCGCAGGTTTGCCACCTGCTCCCGACCGGACTTGATCAACACCTGGGTGGCCAGGGCTGAGCGGGAACCGGAATGGCAGAGCAGCACCACGGGCCGCTCCTGGGGAATCTCCGCCAGCCGCTCCTGGAGCTCCGGCAGGGGAATCAGCAGGCTGCCGGCCACGTGACCATCGGGACCCTTGAACTCCTCAGTGCCGCGCACATCCACCAGGGTGAGGGCGTGGCGATGGTCCGCAACCCAGGCAGGCTCCAGCTCCGGCAGGCCGGCATAGCTGCGCTGCACGGGC
>Ga0114981_10001878_pt1 | contig 13656 bp, 9 predicted proteins | sample S_140806_MF_Meta_FD_87028 | JGI IMG/M metagenome (GOLD analysis project Ga0114981, IMG submission 87028) | Freshwater microbial communities from Lake Simoncouche, Canada to study carbon cycling - S_140806_MF_MetaG | ecosystem: Environmental > Aquatic > Freshwater > Lake | place: Lake...
GACCCCCATACGGAAAACGCCGCACGTATGGTGATTGAAAGCGCCGATGCAATTTACGAAGAAGTACACCAACTGGTGAGCCAGTTGCGCTCACTTGCGCTGGACCGCTTTGGGCTGCAAGATGCATTGCAAGATTTGGTGGAAGATGCGCGTAGCCGCCACCCCGAGACACGTATCCATTTGGAACTGCACACACCGTTGGAAGACATTGAGCCCAGTTTGGCCACCGCCACTTACCGTATCGTGCAAGAGTCACTGAACAACGCGTTGCGTCATGCAAAAGCCAGCCAGATCACCATCTTGCTTTCTGCGATTGAACATCAACTGCACATCGACGTCAGCGATAACGGCATAGGTGCCACCCCCGACTGGGCAGACTCAGGCCAATTTGGTGTCATCGGTATGCGCGAGCGAGCCCAAGGCTTGGGAGGTACTTTTCGCTTTGAATCTTTGCACCCCTCAGGCGTACGCGTGTGGGCAGTGCTGCCGCTGGGCCACAATCCATCTCATGGCTAAATTGACACTTCTTTTGGTAGACGACCACGCAGTGGTGCGCAGTGGCTTTAAAGTCCTGCTGCAAACTTGGGACGATGTGGAGGTTGTGGCCGAGGCCAACAGCGGCGAGGAGGCCTTGGCGCTTTACACCCTGCACCGGCCCGAGGTGGTGGTGATGGACATCGCCATGGCGGGTATGGGCGGCATTGAAGCGGCCAAACGCTTGTTGGCGCTTGACCCGCAGGTTCGCGTCTTGGCCCTGTCGGCACATGAGGACAGCAGTTACGCCAAACGTGCTTTGCAAGCCGGTGCTTTGGGCTATTTATCCAAGCGCAGCGCCCCCGAGGTGCTGATCGACGCCTTGCGCATGGTGGCGCGTCACCAGCGCTTTATCGATCCCATCATTGCGCAACGCATGGCGAACCAGCGAAACGACAGCGATACCCAAGACATCGATAAACTTTCCCCGCGCGAATTCGAAGTCTTTATTTTGCTGGCCAAAGGGCGCTCGGTGCTGGACATTTCCCAAGCTTTGGGCTTGTCGGCCTCAACGGTAGGTACGCATTTGTATAAGGTCAAACAAAAACTTCAACTCAGCAACCAATCCGAGATGACCTTGCTGGCCATGCGCCACGGTTTGCTCGACGAGACAGCCCCATGAACCCCAGCCAATCCTCTGCGCACACTGAACGTGTTGCCCTCATCACCGGCGCCAATATTGGCATTGGCCGCATCACCGCTTTGCGCTTGGCGCAAGCGGGCTTCACCGTTTTTTTGGCGGGCCGCTCCGCACAGCGGACACAATCCGTGATCGACGAGATTCACGCCAGCACCAAAACCACCCACAAGGCGTTTTACCTGCCGCTGCAACTTGACGACTTGAACTCGGTACGTGAATGTGCAGCACTGTTTTTGTCGCGTCAACTGCCGTTGCACTTGCTTGTCAACAACGCGGGTTTGGCCGGTGACAAGGGGCAAACCCGACAAGGCTTCGAAATGGCTTTCGGGGTGAATCACCTTGGGCATTTTTTGCTGACCCAACTGTTGCTCGATACCCTCAAGGCCTCTGCACCAGCAAAGGTGGTGACGGTGGCCAGTCGTGCCCACCTGATGGCTTTCCAAGGCTTGGATTGGCCTGCCCTGCAGCAAGCTACGCGCAGCCTTACCGGCACCCGTGAATATGGTGTGTCCAAGCTGGCTAATATTTTGTTCAGCGCCCATTTGGCCAAGGTCTTGGAAGGCTCGGGAGTGTCGACCTATTCCCTCCACCCTGGCGTGGTTGATACCGAGGTGTGGCGTGAAGTGCCTGGTTTTTTCAGGCCCTTGTTACGCCTGCGTGGACTGCTCACACCCGAAGAAGGGGCGCAAACCACGCTCTACTGCGCCTTGCAAGCACCGGCGAGTGAAAGCGGTTTGTACTTTGATAAATGCTGCGTCAAAACCCCATCGCGTGTCGCTCAAGACGCACAATTGGCAGAACAACTTTGGCAAAAATCCCTGCAATGGGTGAAAGCGCAATCATGAAAAAACGCCTGTCGATGCTACTCCTGTGTTGTCTGTGCGGCCTAGCGCATGCTGAATGGCAAAGCCTATCTAAAGCCGACGACGGTGATTGGTATGTCGACCGCCAGTTGGTGCAACCCAGCCCTTTGGTCCGCGTCTGGACATTGTTCGACCACCACGCACCTGTGGGCGCCTTCGGCGTTTTATCGGTAAAAACCATGCACGAATTCGATTGTGTGCAACAGCGTATGCGAGACATCAACATCGTGGTCTTTAACGATCACATGGCACGTGGCTCCATTCTTCGCAACACCTACCCTGGCACGCAGCAGATGCACCCCCCGCCAGGCAGTGTGTTCGAGCAACTCATGACCCAACTTTGCAAACCATGAGTACCTCACCCATTCTCCGCATCGAGCCCTTGGGCTTTCCTTGGCAAACCATCGACCCCTTTTTGTTTTGTGTTCACCACCTAGACCACTACCCGCAAGGTAATGCAAGCATGGGACCAGCGGCATCTTTAACGGGGCGCAACCTAGGCCAAGACTTTGCGGGCAAGGACGGTTGGAGCATGTACCACGGCATGACCATCCCAGGATTTCCAGCCCATCCGCACCGCGGCTTCGAGACGGTCACCATCGTGCGTCAAGGGCATATCGATCACTCAGATTCGCTGGGTGCCACCGCCCGCTTTGGCCCAGGCGATGTTCAATGGCTCACCGCTGGCCAAGGCATCGTGCATTGCGAAATGTTTCCCTTGCGCCATACCGACCAAGCCAACACCGCCGAGCTCTTTCAAATCTGGCTCAACCTGCCTGCCAGCCACAAAATGGTCAAGCCGCACTTCACCATGCTGTGGGGCGAAAACATTCAAGACGTGCGACACCTTGATGCGCAAGGCTTGGTGACCGACATCCGCGTGGTCGCTGGTAGCTTGCAAGAGGCCAAGGGCTTGCCCCCACCGCCCGATTCTTGGGCCAGCCAGCACAACGCTGATGTTGCCATCTTCACGGTGCGCATCGCCGCAGGTGCGCGCTGGACAGCACCGCCTGCTCAAGCAGGAACACGTCGCCAGTGGTACGTGTTTCAAGGTCAGGGATTGCACATGGCTGGGCAGACGGTTGCAGTGAAATCAGTGGTGGAGGTTCGTGCGCAGGATGCCATTGAAATTGCCAACGGCGACACTCCCAGCGAGTTGTTGATGCTGCAAGGCCGCCCCCTTAACGAACCAGTGGCGCAATACGGTCCCTTTGTAATGAATACGCGGGCTGAAATAGAACAAGCGTTTGAGGACTACCGCCGCACAGAATTTGGTGGCTGGTCTTGGCAAGGCCCTGACCCCGTCCATGCCCGCGAAAAAGGGCGTTTTGCCCTGCATGCTGACGGGAAGCTTGAAGAGCGTTAAGTTTTACCTACTTTTGGGGTAGAGGAGATTTCAGTGAGCGTGACATCTTCCAAGACTTCTAACTCTCTTTGGGCTTGCAACGCCGCTTTGCGACGCGCCAAGATATCTTCGCGCGCAGCAGTTTGGAAGAGCAACCAATCAGTACGGTCCTTGGAACGCGGCAAGCCTACAAAAAGCAATAAAAGACCCAAATAGCTTAAGAGGTAGCTGACAACGATTCCTACAGCTTGCAAACCTACGGCCCAAGTGTTTTCATCTTGCCAAACTTCAGGAAAGGGAAAGACTGACCATTGGTCAATCCAGCCTTCTCGCCAAAGGTAAGCGCACCAAGCCACAAAAATGCCCCACGCCATGATGTGCAAAAGCCGTTTTTCTAAGCGACCCAGCACCTGACACCAATCAGGCTCGTGAAATTCCATCTGCTGCTCCGAAATCTAAGCGTCTATCTTAGTTCATCAAATATCGCCACCGCTCGGGTCCAACCTGTCTTATGGCCTTCCCATGTCAAAGCAGCGTTGCAACGGCCATGCTTGATGAAGGTGCTGTGGAATCAGTTGCCATGGGAATTTGTATTGCTTTTGACCCGCACCATTGCCAAAGCTAAGCCGGCCAAATAGGCAGTCACTTGCTCAAGGCTTAATCGCCCATTGGCACGAAACCATACAGGTGCCCAACCCACGATGCCGCCTATGGCCAAAGCGGTGAGTTGCACATCGTCGGCTTGGAACTCGCCCGATTTCACACCCATTTCAATCAACTCCACCAAACGCTGATCGAATCCACGGCGCAGTTGGTTGATGGCATCACGGTCTTTTTGCTCCAACTCTTTTTCTTCTCGGCTGTAAATCATCGCGTGAGGTTGATGCGTCAATACGGCAGTCAAAAAATCACGCACCACCGTTTCCAAACGTTCGGTGGCCGATGCATCTTGGGCCATGGCGCGGTTCAAGGACTCATGGGCCAGATGAATCGCACGCGAGCAAATTTCCACCAACAACTCATTTTTGGATGCAAAGTGTGCATAGATAAAGGGCTTGGTGACTTGCAACTCATTAGCGACCTGCTCCAAGGTGGTTTGGCCATAGCCTTGGCGGTAGAAAAGGTCGGCCGCGGCCGCCAAAATACGCTCGCGCTTAAGGTGTGAAATCGCTTCACGCATGTCGTGGGTTTCTGCGGTGCTTGCCATTCAATGAATTCAGCAAAGGTAATTAATTTTTTTGTTTCACGGCTGCTCCACGCACTTCAAAACGGACTGTGTCTTGAATCACTCCCTTTCCATCCAAAAGATTGACGACATGACGACCAGGCCAAGGAACATATTGAACAGATGACCCTTTTGCAAAGAATTTGCCATCAACAATCCAACGCACAGACGATCCGGTAGAGGTGAATATCAAACGCTGTTTTTCAGGCGGAATATCCGGATCTAAAGCAATAATGCTTCCGTTAGCTGGGGAAGTAATGCGAACTGAGGCAGGAGTGGCAGAGGACGGATATGAGTGGCGGATTCCGACATCAGACAAAGTAAATTCAGCTTGCTCAGTCCCCTTTATGAACCATTCCATTCTTGACGGTTCGTTTGCAAACAATGAAGTGCGATGAACGACATTTTTCATGCCCACTGCATGACTTTGATTATTGGAAATTTGTTCTGACGGCACATTAAACCGTACAAGTTGTTGAGTCAGACCAGGTGGTATTTTTTTCGGACCCTTACTTGGAATTGAACGATGCAAATAATTCATCACATGAGCCCAGATTGGTGCCGCACCGCTGGTTCCACTGACATTCCACATGGGTGATCCACTGGCATTGCCGACCCAAACTCCGACAGTAAAACGCTCAGAAAAACCAATCGCCCAGTTGTCTCTCATGTCTTTGCTGGTGCCGGTCTTTACGGCCGACCAAAAACGTGTTGACAACACACTATCAATACCGAAAGTTCGTGCTCTTGCATTACTATCGGCAAGAATGTCAGTCACTATGAAGCTGGCACGCTCGTCCAAAATCTGTTTAGGTGGAGAAGATTCACCAGGCGCGAAATTGACAGGACTCCAACGACCTCCATTTGCAAGAGTTCGATAAGCATTGGTCAGTTGAAGCAAGGAAACATCAGAACTGCCCAATGCCAAACTGTATCCATAGTAGTCGCCAGTTTCACGCATTGAAAAACCAAGTGCATCCAGTTGTTTATGGAACGCATCAGGTGAGACCATCACCAAAGTACGCACAGCAGGTACATTGAGTGAAGAGCCCAAAGCAGTACGCGTTGATACCCACCCTCTGAACTGATGATCGTAGTTTTGCGGGATGTATAAACCGCCAGCGGTATGAATTTGAATATTGGAATCGTCTAACAAAGTGGCCGCTGTGATACGTTGCTGCGCAATAGCCTGTGTATAAAGAAAAGGCTTAAGTGTTGAGCCAGGTTGGCGCATAGCCATAACACTGTCCACCTCACCCGCAGCGCTGAGTTGACCTGAAGAGCCTACCCAACACAATATTTCACCACTGGCGTTATCTAATACCAGTACGGCTCCATCTTCCACATGACGTGAACTCAATTCACGCAATTGTTGTGTCAGGCTTTGCAAAGTCACGCGCTGCAAGGAAGCATCCAAAGTTGATTTAACTCTTGGTGTTGCAGGTTTTTTTTGATTTAACAAAAATTGACGTGCAAAATGCGGTGCAATCCCTTCACTTGCTGGAAACTCTCTCTTTGACAGACTAATTTCCGTTAGCAAAGACAAGTCACTGCAATCGCTATGTTGAAGATTGGACTCAAGCATCTTCAAAACACTACATGCACGGGAGGCGACTTGGGTGACTGAACTATTGGGCGAACGAACCAGGGCAGCAGCAATTGCTGCTTCGCGGTTATTTAATCCAGAAGCATGCTTGCCAAACAGCGTGCGGCTCAGGGCATCAATACCGACAAGTTCACCGCGAAAAGGAACTAAGTTCAGATAGGCTTCCAAAATTTGATCTTTTTGCCATCTTTGCTCTAGCCGTTGAGCAGAAATAACTTGACCTAATTTTTGAACCATGCTTCGGCGACCATTTTCCCGTTTAAGCTCTTCTTCCAATAGCCCTGAAAGTTGCATAGTGATGGTCGAGGCTCCACGCGTTTTTTTATTCCATAAATTAGCCCAAGCAGCCGCCGGTACAGCTTGCCAATCAACGCCACTGTGCTCATAAAAGCGTTTATCCTCACTAAGAACCAAGGCGGTAAGCAAAGCTGGTGACATATCCTGCAAGAAAACCCACTGCCCTTTACGGACCTGGTGATCGGTTCGCATACGTTGAACTACTTCACCATATCTATCCAGTAGCTGTATATCTGATGCGCTGTGAGCAGATTTAATTTGCTCAAAAGTAGTTTGAGAAAAGACCATGCCACTGCATAGCAGCAAAGCAATGGTCGTCGATAAAAATCTAAATTTGAATTCAGTAAATGCAAAAGGGAGCACAGTCAATTTGCCCATTTATTTATTTGCCTGCACTTTCACTCGTGCGAAAGGGGTAGCTCCAAAAATCTCTGGGGCGTACATGGCTTCAATTCGGGACCCAGGCATTGAAAAATCACCAACATTGTTCAGACGTAAGGTGTATTCCAGCTTGATCAAGCCTTTGGGCAGGTATTCATAGTAGGCTTTGTATGATTCAAAACCACGCTCTTCATACGCAGCCCAACTGGCACCTTGCCTTTTTTCACTTTGTGTGGCGATTTCAGAGTCGCGCCCCAGTCCACCACCCAATATTGTTGCACCTGCTGGAACTGGATCTGTGATGGCAACCCAACTCATATCCGTTTTGGCATTAACTTCTAAAGTCACCCGAATTACGTCTCCTCGCGTGTAATGATCTGGAGGTAGGTTTTTATTTGCTTGCTCTACAGGCGTGATTGTTTTTTTGATTTGGTAACCTGCATTGACAGGCTGCTTTAGGCGTACTGCCGCCAAAGTTTGCAAGCTCAGCCAAGGTTTACCCAAGCCTTGATGACTCAACTTAACCGTGTCTGATGAAGCAGTATTACCCCATGGCAAGAACATGCTTTTTTCGGTCTCTGATTTTTTCCAGTCGACACTTGCATTATTGGCTCCCATGCTTGCGCGAGTGCTGCCTGTCACAGCCACAGATTCGTATTTATTGGAGAATTTTTTCAGCGCAATGCTGCCCCAAAAATTGGCTGTAGTGGTGAGCCAGGCACCGTTCTTTTGACGTCCTATCAATCCGCTGGCAACACGGCCTACATCGCTTTCCCAAGTCGGGTCACCCAAGACGGTCAATAACAATCTTGCTGTGTTGGCGTCCCCGTTTTGCATTAACCACCACCAATAATCGTCGGATTCTGAGTTAAATATCAACTTTGTTCCTTGATAACTGATGCGACTACGCAAGATCTGAGTCGCCTGCGTCAGTCGTTTTTCGCGATCTGGCACATCATCTAACCTCTGCAGAATATTGATCCAGTCAATGACTGCGTGTGTAGGCCATTGATTGGGGGCAATGGTAATGCTGTTGACCATATTAGCTTGAGCTTTTCCATACCGCGAAAGAGCCTCAATTGCCGCAAGTTTACGAATATCCAGATCTTTGCGTGGACTCCAGAAATCTCTTTGTACACGCCCGTTTACAAATGCTGTCAAGCCACGCTCCAAGGATGCACGGGCTTCTTCATGAAGTTCAAAATCTTTGCTAAGCGTTGAGGCCTCGTAGGCAGCAGCCAATACATAAGCAGTTAGTACATCACTGCCTCGATTGCCTTCGCCTTCACTTAATGGAAAGTAGGTTAGTAAACCATCTGCATCTGTGTAGCCAGGTAACTCAGCGATTACCAACTTCCAGGCCTTGGTATCTTGCAGCACCAAGGCTTTGCTGATTTTTTGCTCCAAGCAAGAAAATGGATAGTTGATAAACCAATCTTGAACACTTGGTAAACCGTCGCTAAGACGGGACTGCAAAGCCATCTTCACACCACCACGACCAGCCAAGGCATTTGCAGAATTCGTGACATCCATATTGAAGGTACTGTCAAGCTGAACCAAGGTCGCATGCTGAACAGTTAATGGAACAGCAGGAATAATTCGCTGCCTAATCTTTAAGCTATCGCGCGCACCACTTACATTGTCTTTTGCTTCAATGTCCCATGAGATGGACTCTGCACGTGTGAAAGTCAATTGAGCTGGTGCCGATACAGTCCACGATACCTCTTTGGCCTCACCCGCAGGAATTTCTAAAATTTGCGGTGTCAATTTCAGCATTGTTGCGCGAGGAGATACCACCACCTTCATAGCCTGTTTGGTTGTATTGCGCAGCGTGAATTGAGCTTGAAACACATCTTCCTCACGGACCAAAGGAGGGATTCCACTGATGATTTGCAAATCCTGGGTGGAACGAATGGTGGTTGAACCTGACCCGAACAATCCAGTTGATACGTCAGCAAGTGCCACTATTTTGAAAGTACTTAATGCATCATTAAGTGGCACAGTCACTAAAGCCTGACCTTGACTGTCTAATTGGATTTTCGGATTCCATAAAAGCAAGGTATCTAGCAGCTCACGGGTGCCACTGTGCCCTCCTCCACCGCCAGCAGGTACAGCCTTTAGACCAAAATGACGGCGCCCGATGATTTCCATGTGGGCAGTAGAGGTCTCAACTCCCCATCCACGTCTTTGCATCATGGCTTCTAACAAATTCCAACTCTCATTGGGCCATAGTTCCAACAGTGCTTGATCAACAGCGGCCAAGGCCACCTCTGCGTTTGCAGCTGGTTTTCCATTGGGCAATTTGACTTGAATTTGAACTTGTGCTTTACCACGCACAGGATAGTTTTCTTGGTCAGCTTTAACCGTTACATCGAGTTTGTGTGCTTGCGTACCCACGCGTATTTCAGCCACTCCAAGCCTAAATGCGGGTTTGCTTAAATCAACCAAAGAGGTTGGCGCCGTGTATTCTTGCCCCTCATACCAAAACGACAACCACCATTCTTTGGGTGCTTGGTAGCCCCAAGTAAAAAAGCTGTACCAAGGAACCTCACGCAAACGTCCACGCAAAGCCAACACACTGACATAGACATTAGGGCCCCAGTTTTCTTGCACCTTAACTTCTACCGTGGGGTCTTGGCCTTGAAGTTGCACTACTTTGGAATCAAAAATACCTTCACGCTCAATAGTGACCAAAGCAGTTGCTAATCTGAAAGGCATCCGAACCTGAAATTTTGCAGTTTCCCCCGGCTCATAACTTTTCTTCTCGGGTAGCAGGTCAATTCTGTCGTGATTTTCACCGCCAAACCATAACTCACCTTGGCGCGTGACATAAATCGAATCAGCTGCTTGAATACTATTTCCTGATTCATCTTTTGCTGTAACCACCAACTCTATCTGACCTGATTCGGATAATGTGGTTTCACACAAAAGCAAACCACGACTGTCACTCTTGCCGGAACAGATACGTCCTAAGTCCTTAACACTTGTTTTATTGTCATAGGTGTAAAAACCTCCCACCATCCTTTTGCGGGAGCTGGTAACAATCTTTGCTATCGCTCTGACCTCTAAAGGAATACCCTGCTGAGGTTTGCCAGTGAGGTCCAAGACCAACGTTTGAAATTTAATTTGCTTGCCACTTGACAACCAATCTTCACTCTTAATTCCTACGACAACTTCAGCGGGCCAGATGGTACGGGTATTTCGCAGTGTTTGAATCTCCCCATTGGGGTCTGCATAGCTTGCTTCAAGCAACAATTCTTGCGGTACTTTTGATTGCACAACGCCCGTCAAAGAGGTTTGACCTGCACCATTTTTATCAAGCCGCAGAGGCAATTTATCGGCAATCAAACGTGAATCGTTATTTGCGATTTCAGCTTCTTGGTCGTTTGCTAAGGCCTTTTCGTTTAAATCATCCGGGGGCTGAAAATTAAACTCGGCATGGTCCTTGAAGTTGATTATTTTGGGCTTCAAGTATGCAGAAAGTCTGACTGATAAATTGGAGGCAGGGCCTCCCGCCACATAATTCACCTGCATGTCGACAGGGACAGATTTAGGGTTGATCAACTCACCTTTTTCAGAGGTTTTGATTTGGCCTTCAAACACGGGAAGCCTGAATTCTTCTACGCGGAATTGCCCACTAAAAAAGGTTTTACCTTCTGGTTTATGCAATGAAATTTCGTACAAACCCAATTTGGCAGATTTTGGAATCTGAAAAATACTTTCTGCACTTTGCCCACCAGTGGCTGTTTTTCGCCAATTCAAAGGCTGCTCGTACTGCTGTCCACTGCCAATATGCGTGAGAACCAGTTTGTTGGGAGGAGTAGCAGTAAGACCAAACCCTTGAGCACTCAAGCTACGTATCAGATGCTTCATTGAAACACGATCACCTGCCCGCAACAAATTGCGATCCAAAATGGTGTGTGCATGCTCCACATTGTCAGTCTCATAAATAACAGGCAAATTGAATCGCCACGCTTCAATACCACGCGTCCAATCACTCCATGTGAATGCCAAGTCTTCTACTGAACCTTTGCCGTTAGCCAATGGTTGCTGGGCTCTGGCGCTGACAAAGTAAGCTCGGCTGTAGTTACCATCAGATTTACACACTGGCGCTGTATGTGAAATGCCGTCCAGTTTGGCAACACCCATGGCATCGGTTATTGCAGTAGCTATCTCCTTACCCCTGCAGTCTGAAACCTTAACGCTGGCATTTTTTACAGGTAATCCTTTGTCCAAGGTGGTGACCCAAGCTATGGCATTTTCCCGGCCCAGTTTGAAGTGAACAGCTAAGTTAGTCACCAAAGCTGAGGTGCGCACATACATGGTTCTGCTGTTGCCATGTCTTGAATCTAATAACTTTGAACCAAGTTGTTGTGATTCAATCTCCAAGACATGAAAACCGGGATCCAATGGAATGCCAACCACTTCGAATGGTCGAGTTTTCCCTTTATTGTTGATTTTTGGTAGCTCTAGGATTTTTACGCCCTCCTGCCCTTTCAGCAGTGACAGCATTCGGGTCTGCACTTCTTGTGCATCGTCCTTTTCTAGCGCTTTGGGAGCTCGATGCTTAATTTCAGTTTCAGCAACGCGACGGTCAATATTGCTTGCGTGATACCTCTGCACTTTATGAAACCAAGCAATGATCTGCGCATCACTGTTGGGCCTTAGGTCGCTGACAATTCTTGGTTGCAGGCCTTTGATGACCAAAGATTCTTCGACATTACGCAAAGTAACGGGCAACACGCCCTGCCCTTCAGGCTCTGCAAAGCGTTCAACGACACCGAAAGGTGAAGCTGAAAATTTAACCAATGGGGGAAGTGCGGCAGTTGCAACTTTTAATGGAAAGTTTGATGCATTTCGCAACAATCTTCCACTTTCATCTTTAAAGTCTTTAGGCAATTCAATTAGAAATGAGCTTAGCTCTGGAAGGATAGTTGGAAATTTCACAGAGGCTATGTTTTCTTCATCAGCTTGATCCAGTCCTTCAAAAACAGGTTTGAAGGTTTCTTTTTCAGAAACCAGACGAATCCCTTCAAGGTATTTTTTGGGTACTGCTGAACTGAAAGTTAAAGTGATAGGTTGAATAGGAAGGCATGCACTTTGCGCGTTTTCTCTGTTGCAACTGAAACTTGCTTCAAACGGTTCTCTGACTTGGAATGAATACCGTGTTTCTATAGAGTTTGTTACCCCGCTAGGAGTGGCAACGCCTTTACCAAATACAAGTTGAACCTTCGCAGAAGGGGTAAATCGCCGTTGGCAAGTTAAAGTAACAATTGCCAAAGGGTTTTCCTCAGCATCTTTTTCCCATCCCCGAGCTTTAATCAATTCGGCTCGATCTTTACCGTTCAAAAGTTTTACTGCAATACGCTCGCCCACACCATCTGCAATGCACCATGTATTGGCTTGCACACTGGATAAACTGGCTGCGCCTGATAAGCGAAGTGCAAAATACTGATCTTCGTCAATGCGACTGGAATCATAAGGTTGAACAGACTTTACAAAAGGTCCGCCTGTGGTAAATCGAAATTGATTGATCCCCTTGTATTCATCACCCTGCGCTGATTTAAGACCTGGCGTAATCAACAACTTGCAATTGATCCCAGGCGGCAGAACTTGTTCAAAGTCAAAAACCCATGACTTATCATCAATCCATCTTCCTTTGCCTTTGATTACCTTTGGATCACTACAACGGACGCTGACTGGTGCCTGACCTTTGTCTTCCCCCAGAGGTACACCAGACTCGTCAAACCTCACAACAACCTGACTTACTTTTGCAACTTCACCTTGAGGCGACAGGCTTACAATTTCAAAAGCCTGAAGAGTATTGCTTAATAATACAAAAAAGCAGTAAATAATTAATTTAGTTAAGTTCATTTAATTAACACCATGGCGTTAGATTATTAGTAAATATTGTTATGGAGTGGATCCCAAGAGCAAAAGAAAATTGATGCCAGCTTAAGTTGTACTCAGATTTAATGCAACTGGTCGGCGTCACCCCTTCCCAAGAATTCTATTCCTGTATTCTTTTCAAAACTGTCTTTTTCATCTGAAGTCGCAGCAGCAGTAAACCTGCAGTGCTGGAAATATCGGCGTAAGTGATGGTTGTGATGGCTTAGCCCATTCAAGCGAACATTTAGCATTTATAATTTGAACAACTTAAAGGATACTCATGAAACATATATTTTTAATTTTTGCATCACTCTCTTTATCTGCATGTAGCACAGTATTAGCTGTTGCAGATGTTGCGGGAACTACTGTTGTTTATGGTGTAAAGACTGTTGTCAATACAATTGATGCAATAACACCTGATATTGTAAATAAAGAAAAATAATTTTGAAATGTATGCTTATTTCACGGAAAGATTGCAAATTAATTTAAATTTTAAGCAATAGTTAGAAGTTTCATTTTTTCAATACGTTTATGAACCATGGGCGAAACCGACTGCCTGTTACCGGATAGCTTGGACTGTTTGGGCGGTTTAACATCCAAAAAGCAAGAATAATCCACCCAACCACAGGAACACATAACAAAATTAATCCTATAACACCTATATTTAAAGCAAATTTAAAAATACCTGAAATAATTTTAAAACTGAAAACTGCATACAAAATGCTGTACTGAATAAACCACAATGGCAAAAGCCAAATGAGGTGTATGCTTCTTTTAAGCTCAATATTGTTCTCTGAGTTCATTTGTGTATATTCCGCAAAAGTGGGAGGTTTAAGGGCATCAAGTCTTACCTGTTCATTATTTACCTGTTCATTA
>Ga0114981_10001881_pt1 | contig 13650 bp, 10 predicted proteins | sample S_140806_MF_Meta_FD_87028 | JGI IMG/M metagenome (GOLD analysis project Ga0114981, IMG submission 87028) | Freshwater microbial communities from Lake Simoncouche, Canada to study carbon cycling - S_140806_MF_MetaG | ecosystem: Environmental > Aquatic > Freshwater > Lake | place: Lake...
CCGGCGCTATCTACAATGTAAATAACGGGCAATTTGTTCTCCATCGCAATTTCTTGCAAGCGCAAATTTTTCTTTCCGGTTAATGGGAACCAAGCACCGGCTTTTACCGTATTGTCATTAGCAATGATCATGCATAATTTTCCACTCACAAATCCTAAGCCACCTACCGTACCACCAGCCGGACAACCACCATGTTCTTGATACATTTCATAGGCTGTAAACGCTCCAATTTCTTGAAACTCCGTATCAGTATCTATTAAATAATCGATGCGCTCACGAGGACTTAACTTCCCTTTTTCTTTTGCTTTCTCTATAGCTTTTTTACCACCACCCAAACTAATTTGAGCATGGCGTTGACGCATTTGACTGATGATCAAACGCATTGCATCTTCATTCTTATTAAATTCTAAATTCATACTTCTGTTTTTAAATTATTCCCACTTAAATACTCGAGACGCTAATAAATAAATTCCCAATCCAAATAAACATAATACCAATATATCTGCTTTTACATCCCATAAATGTGCACCATCGAAAGCAATTTTACGCATAGCATCATTTAAATACGTCAGCGGCATTGCTTTGGTTATGGGTTGCAACCATTTAGGAAAATTATCTATGGAGAAAAAAGTACCCGCTAATAAAAACTGCGGCAAGGTAATCAAATTGGCAATAGGCGGAATGGTAGCATCTGTTTTTGCCAAGCCACTTACTACAAAGCCAAAACCCATGAAAACAATAATACCCAAGGCACTTAATAGTAACATCTCTAAGCCCGTCCAAAAACCATTTACTAACGTAAAGCCAAATGCAAAATGGCCAATCACGATAATTACCAATGAGGTTAATAATTGAAAAAGCATTCTAGCGATGCCTTCACTTACTACAATAATTTCTTTTCTAACTGGAGTTGCGAAAAAACGTTTCAACACAAGTGTTTGTCGCAAATTAAAAAATACAAAAGCAGTACCAAACACACTACCTGCCAATAAGGAAAAACCCAATTGACCGGGTAATATAAAATCAATTGATTTGTAGGCTCTAACTTGCTGAATGCGTATTTGAACATTAGCAACAGCAGCCATCTTTTGTTGTATTGATGGATCTTGCAATTGAATAACTTGTTTTACTATAGCTTGCAATGCTGGTAAATTTTTCGCACCAGAGGATGCAGCCTGTATCACTATTTGTGCCGGTTGCGATGCAATCGGTTGCTGTATAGCAATAGTAGCAGTAATGGTTCCATTTTGCAATGCAGCATCTATTTCATTTTGCGTAGCAAAGGTTTTCCATTTTAATTGCGGCACTTGGTGCAAAGATCTATTCAAGGAAACTGTGGTATCACTAGTTAATGCATCAGCCACTGAAAACACAGGATCTTTACCGCCTCCTAAAAAACCAAAAACCATGATAAATATTAATGGGAAGGCTACCCCAAAAACAATAGCTGATGGACTCTTAAAAATGGATTGCAAACTAGCTTTAATTAATGCCCTTAGTGCGGTAAGGTTACTATACGATTTCATAGCTGCAAATATAAGTTTTTAAATACGTATTTGAGGGTTTCGCTTTTAATTACAGATTTCTTGAAAAGGACAAATTGCACACTTAGTGGCATCCTCCGTTTTTTCAAAACAGGCCATTGGCTTTGGTTTATTTTCAGCTTCATCTTCAAGCAAGGCCAACATTTGTTGTTTACCCGCTGCAATGATGGCATAGGCTTCGTCAATATCCGCTTCTTCAATTAATCTCCCAACATCAGTGCCCGTTTGAATATAATGTGTATAAGCCTGAATACTTTTATCACTTGGAATAATACCATCCACTAACTGTAAACGCAAGGCATAAATTTTCAATTGGGGAGACAATTCCGTGTGTCGTTCTTTACCAGTTTTCCAATCTATCAATACCAATTGTCCGTCTTGGTTATAAAAACACAAATCGGGAATGGCATAAACACGCAACCCGTTTACATCAAATTGCATACTTTTAATATCATCGGCATCTACGTAAATAAATTGATTAGCAGGTATGGTTTTTAAGTGTTCATACCAAGTAGATTGTAAATAGGTCTTTAATAAAGATGCTCCTTTTTCAAACCAATAATGCTCATCAACAGGCAAACCTTTATAATGTTCTATCAATAATAAATTTTTGGCTTGAATAGGACCTTGTGCATTTTTAAATGACAGCGCTAAATCATGTGCTAATCTTTTTTGCAAACTATCTAAAAGGAAAGGCGCCTCTTTATCTTTATGAAGGATACTAAATTTAATACATCGATGTACCACATCACCCAACCACATGTCTAAGGCCGACATCTTTTTTAATTGATATATTTTTTTCTTCAAAGGCGGTGCATTCCACAACCAACCATCCCAATATTCGTAATAATTGTAGAAGTATTTTCTGGGGCAATAGTGAAACAATTCGTTTCTACTGAGCGACCAAGAAAATTCATTTTTAAATGTAGCCATGAGGGGTGTTTTCGCAACAAATATAAGCTCCTAAAGCCAAATCCATAGCTATTTATAGAATACCTTAGCACCAAACTAATCTTAACATCAATTTTCGGTTTTTAAATTAGCCTTTTTGACAAAAAATCAATAATTTCGCACAACTTTAATATTAAATATACCCTCATAATTATGGCTTTCGATTTAGACCTTATCAAAAAAGTATACCAACAACTACCTGAGCGAGTTGCTGCTACTAGAAACCTTTTAGGACATCCATTAACCCTAACAGAAAAAATCTTGTATGCACACCTTTGCAATACAAGTACTACCCCATTTGTAAGAGGCGAAAGTTATGTTGATTTTGCACCCGATCGCGTTGCGATGCAAGATGCCACTGCTCAAATGGCCTTGTTACAATTTATGACTTGCGGAAGAGATAAAGTAGCGGTGCCTTCTACGGTGCATTGCGACCATCTTATCCAAGCAAAAGTTGGAGCTAATACCGACTTAGCGTTTGCAAATGAAGAAAGTAAAGAAGTATTTGATTTCTTAGCTTCTGTATCTAACAAATATGGTATCGGGTTCTGGAAACCAGGAGCTGGTATTATTCACCAAATTGTTTTAGAAAATTATGCCTTCCCAGGTGGAATGATGATTGGTACCGATTCGCATACCGTTAATGCTGGCGGTTTGGGTATGGTGGCAATTGGTGTTGGCGGTGCTGATGCGGTGGATGTAATGGCTGGTTTACCATGGGAGTTGAAAATGCCAAAAGTAATTGGTGTAAAATTGACTGGTAAATTAAACGGATGGGCTGCAGCGAAAGATATTATTTTAAAAGTAGCGGGTATCTTAACCGTTAAAGGTGGAACTGGTGCTATTGTAGAATATTTTGGTGAAGGTGCCGATAGCTTAAGTGCAACAGGCAAAGGAACCATTTGTAATATGGGTGCTGAAGTAGGCGCTACTTGTTCTTTATTTGGCTATGATGAAAAAATGGCTGATTATTTAAGAGCAACAGGTAGAGCTGAAATCGCTGATGCAGCAACGGCAATCAAAGAACATTTACGTCCGGATGCTGAAGTATATGCACATCCTGAAAAATATTACGATCAAGTAATCGAAATCAATTTAGATGAATTAGAACCCTACGTAAATGGTCCTTTCACTCCAGATTTAGCTACTCCAATTTCTAAATTAAAAGAAGAAGCAATTAAAAACAATTGGCCTTTAAAAGTGGAGGCAGGTTTAATTGGTTCTTGCACCAACTCTTCTTACGAAGATATCAGCAGAGCGGTTTCATTAGCACAACAAGTTGCTGATAAGAACTTAAAAACAAAAGCTGAATTCATGATTACACCAGGTTCAGAAATGATTCGTTACACTATCGAAAGAGATGGTTTCTTATCAACTTTTGATCAAATTGGTGCTAAAGTATTTGCGAATGCTTGCGGACCATGTATTGGTATGTGGGCGAGAACAGGTGCAGAGAAAAAAGAAAAAAACACGATCATTCATTCGTTCAATAGAAATTTCCAAGCTCGCCAAGATGGCAATCCAAACACCTATGCATTTGTTGCATCTCCAGAGATCGTAACAGCCTTAGCTATTGCTGGTGATTTAGGATTCAATCCACTTACCGACACCTTAGTAAACGAAGCAGGTGAAGCAGTAAAATTAGACGCTCCTGTTGGAAACGAATTACCAACAAAAGGCTTTGACGTTGAAGATGCTGGCTTTATTGCACCTGCAGTTGATGGCAGTCAAGTACAAGTAAATGTAGCGCCTGATTCTGGACGCTTACAATTACTAGCTCCATTCACGGCATGGGAAGGCACTGACATAAATGGTTTGAAACTTTTGATCAAAGCAAAAGGAAAATGTACTACCGACCATATCTCTATGGCGGGACCATGGTTGAAATTAAGAGGTCACTTAGATAATATCTCTAACAATTTATTGATAGGTGCTACCAATTTCTTCAATGAAAAAATCAACAGTATAAAAAATCAACTTACTAGCGAATACGACGCCGTACCATCTGTTCAAAGAGCTTATAAAGCACAAGGTTTTGGATCTATTGTAATAGGTGATGAAAACTATGGCGAAGGTAGCTCTCGTGAGCATGCTGCTATGGAACCTCGTCATTTAGGTGTTCGTGCCATATTAGTAAAATCATTTGCTCGTATTCACGAAACCAATTTGAAAAAACAAGGTATGTTGGCATTGACCTTTGCTGACAAAGCAGACTACGATAAAATTAAAGAAGATGATCAATTTGACATTGTTGGATTAACCTCTTTCAATGCTAATACACCTTTAAGTTTAGTAATTCATCATGCTGATGGAAGCAATGAAACAATTCAAGTAAACCATAGCTATAACGACCAACAAATTGAATGGTTTAAAGCTGGTGGTGCATTGAATGTAATTCGTGCAGAATTTGCTAAAAGTTAATATCTAAAAGCTATAAAAAAATAAAGGACTGCCTATGCAGTCCTTTATTTTTTTATAGCTTTTAACATTCGCCAATTTTCAAAAACATCTTTGTAGATACTTACCGAAGTGTATCCTTCATTTTCAAACAATGCCTTCGTCTGCAAGGCAAAATCTTGATGGAGTTCGCAGTAAATAGCTATAGGACCATAGGTTTGCTGCATAGCATAGTGCGCTATAGCTTGATAAAATACTAAGGGTGTGTCATTAGGAACAAATAGTGCATTATCCGGCTCATGTTGAATCACATGTTGCTCCATCGTTACTTTTTCTTGTATGGGAATATAAGGCGGATTGGAAACAATGATATCAAACTTTGGAAAGGCTATATGCTCATCCAAATTTAAAAAGTCAACTAGCTGGAAATCTATGACACAATGATGCTGCTTGGCATTTTCTTTGGCAACAGCCAAAGCTGCTTCACTAATATCTATAGCCAATATATTAGCTGCTTTAAAATGTGCTTTAAGAGCAATGGCAATACATCCTGAACCTGTACCAATTTCTAAAATAGAGAGCGGTGCATCACTTGCATGATATTCTTTAATTAAGCTAATTAATTCTTCCGTTTCTGGTCTTGGTATCAATACCGCATTATTAACCACTAACTTTTTATTCATAAACCAAGCATAGCCCAATACATATTGAATAGGCTCTAATTGTTGCAATCGTTCTAAGGCAGCATGATACGCTTGCATTTGCGCTTCAAATAGCAATTCATTAGCATGCAATAAAACATCCAACTTAGCGTACTGCGTAATATGCTCTATTAATAGTTGACTAATTGCTCTTGCTTCTCGATCGTCGTAGCTTTTTTGCAAAGCCGCAATACTATCGTGTAAGGCTTGTTTAATTGTAATCATGATCAATCAAAAGTAATAATAAAGCCTGATTTTAAAATGAATAATCGAATTTAGAGGGTATATAAAATCTTTTATGCAATTTTACAGTTATGAATCATGAGTTGTTTATGCGTCGCTGTTTTGATCTTGCTCAAAAAGGAGCCGGCAAAGCGGCACCCAACCCTTTAGTGGGTGCGGTATTAGTATATAACAATCGCATTATTGGCGAAGGCTTTCATGCTTATTACGGCGGTCCGCATGCAGAAGTAAATTGTATCAATAGCGTTGCGGAACAAGACCAAGCACTGATTGCTCAAAGTTGCTTATATGTCAATTTAGAGCCTTGTGCTCATTTTGGCAAAACACCTCCCTGTTCTCATTTAGTGGTAGCCAGTGGCATCAAACAAGTTGTGATCTGCAACAAAGACCCTTTTGAGCAAGTAAACGGCAATGGTATTGACTATTTACAACAACATGGTATAGAAGTACGTTGCGGCATATTAGAGCAAGAAGGATTGCAATTAAACAAAGTATTTTTTACCAATATTATAAAAAAAAGGCCTTATATCTATTTGAAATGGGCCGCAACAAGCGATGGGTTTGTAGGTAATTCAAAGCAACGCATATCCATAAGCAATCGTTTGCATAAACTTTGGATGCAACAATTACGATCGCAAATTCCATCCATTTTAGTGGGGAGGAATACGGTTTCCATAGATAATCCCTTGCTTACTAGTAGCTATGCTACTGCGCAACAAGCAACGAGAATTGTAATTGACCCCTTATTAAAATTAGATTTACAAGCTAGTGTATTTAATAAAGAAAGCAACACAATTATTTTTAACTATTTAAAAAATGAAATACAAGAACATTTAAAATGGGTGCGATTAACAGAAGAACAACCTATACCTAATCAAATTGTAGATTACTTACATACCCAACAAATAAGCGCTGTGTTAATTGAAGGCGGACCATTTACCTTAAATGAATTTATTAAAAGTGATTTGTGGGACGAAGCCAATGTATGCGTAAGCAAGGCATCATTAAAAGAAGGAATTAAAGCACCCATCTTAAAAAAAGAGCGCTGCATAAATACATTTAAATTAAAAGACAATAATATTGCTATCTACAAACACCAAGACAATCAATTTATATAAATGATTTACTTTATACTCGTCATAGTTTTAAATACCCTTTTATCCGTTTTATTTAAAATATTCCCTAAATACAATATAGATACCTTTCAAGCTATTGTATTTAATTACATCACCTGTGTTATAACAGGTACTTGGTATTTGGGTGCCATGCCTTATACTACCACACAAATCCATGCAGCATGGCTGCCCTATGCCATTATTATGGGCATAGCATTTATAAGTGTATTTAATCTTATAGGATATTGCACAAAAACAATTGGCATAACAGCTACTACTATTTCCAATAAGCTATCCTTAATAATTCCTGTAATCATTTCTATAATCGCTTATAACGAAACATCTACTACATTGAGAATCATTGGGATTTTATTGGCTATCCCTGCTGTATATTTTTCGTCTAAAAAAACAGAAAAGGCAGAAAAGCAAAACTCTTGGAAACTCATTGCACTATTATTTTTACTAAGTGGCTTACTAGATAGTTTTGTAAAATTTGTAGAAACTACCTTCTTGAATAATACAGAGGATCAAGCCTACTTCACCATCTATGTATTTAGTACTGCTGCTATTATAGGCATGGGCATACTCATCCAAAATCTAATTCGTAAAAAAACCAAATTTGCATTTAAGAATATAGTGGCTGGCTGTATTTTGGGTATCCCCAACTACTTTTCAATTTATTTTTTTATAAAACTCCTCAACAGTCATATCATGAATAGCTCTGCAATCATTCCAATTGCCAATATTGGGGTTGTTGTTTGCGCAGCAATAGCAGCACTCTTTTTATTTAAAGAACGAATGAATAAAGTCAATACTATTGGACTTCTTTTGGGCATAGCGGCTATCCTACTGATTGCTTTCGAAGATTTATTTTAATCCATGTCAGAAAAAATTAACGCATATACAAGTATAGCAGATACTCAAATTGCCGAGTTTAAAGATAGAGGCAGTAGATTTATTGTTTACTCCTTTCCTTTTTCAGAGCTGCGTTTATTAAAACCTATTGTAGAACAATTGAAAAAAGAGCATTTTAAAGCTGTTCATTTTTGTTATGCCTTTAGAATGGGAACTAATGGATTGCAATATCGAGCTAATGACGATGGAGAACCCGGTGGAAGTGCCGGCAAGCCAATCTTAGGACAGATAGACAGTATGGAACTTACCGATGTACTTGTAGTGGTGGTTCGCTATTTTGGGGGCACCTTATTGGGTGTGCCAGGATTAATTAATGCCTACAAAACGGCTACTAGATTAGTGCTTCAAGAAAATAAATTAATAACAATAGAAATTACAAACGCGTACCAATTAGAAATTAATTATAATTACTATAATGATGCCTTGGTAGTTTTGAAAAAAAATAATTGCATCATTACGCACCAAGATTTACAATTATTCTGTATTATTGATTTCAAGGTCGCATTAGCTGTTGAAGAAACTGTGCTAAAGCAATTGCATCTAATGCCCCTATTACAACTCCATAAAATTTCCTAATATGCTAAGCAACAAACAACGCATTCAACAAGAAGCCTTACGATTAGGCTTTATGAGTGTTGGTTTTGCTAAAGCTGAATTTTTAGAACAAGATGCAGTTCGACTAGAATCCTTTTTAAAAAATAATTACCACGGCAAAATGAGTTATTTAGAAAATCATTTTGATCTACGTGTAGACCCTAGGAAATTAGTGCCTAATGCTAAAAGTGTTATTACTTTATTACTCAATTATTACCCTGAAGAAAATCAATCCAGCACAGCTCCTAAAATTGCCAAATATGCTTGGGGATATGATTATCATGAGGTGATAAAAGAGAAATTAAAAGCACTTTTCGCATTCATAAATAAACACATTGGACAAATAGACGGCAGAGGATTTGTAGATAGCGCACCCGTATTAGAGCGCACTTGGGCCAATAAAAGTGGTTTAGGTTGGATTGGTAAAAACGGAAATTTAATAAATAAACAAGCTGGATCTTTTTTCTTTATCGCCACCATTATTTGTGATTTAGAATTAGCGCCCGACCCGACTTTTAAAACGGATCATTGTGGCACTTGCACCAGATGTATCGATGCATGCCCAACAGACGCTATCATAGACAACAAAAGCATTGATGCCTCCAAATGTATTTCTTATCTAACTATTGAATTAAAAGATCAGTTAATTCCCAATGAGTTTGAGGGCAAAATGGATAACTGGCTTTTTGGATGCGATGTTTGTCAAGACGTTTGCCCTTGGAATCGATTTTCGAAACCACATACCGAACAAGCTTTCACAGCGCATAAAGAAATTCTTAATTTAAGCTCTCAAGAATGGGAAGCTATTGAAGAAAGTACGTTTAATACCCTATTCAAACATAGTCCATTAAAAAGAAGTAAATGGAAAGGATTGCATCGTAACATACAGTTTTTAAATAAAGCTAAGGATGTTTAATCCCGAGTAGAAAAGCCTTCATTAAATCTGCAAGTTCATACGCTTCCTTATAGGTATAAAACTGAAACATATTCTCGGTATAATGCAATAATAAACTTTCATTGGTATGAAATGGAAACTTATCTTTTTCAATGTTCACTTCTTGAGTTTTTAGAAAAGCATCAATTTCTTCCATAGAATAAATATCGCCAAGCAATGGATTTATAAAAAACTGAATGGATTCAATAGGTTTTTGCTCAGGATCTAGAAAAGAAATCTGACTATCAACATAAGCCAACAAATAATGATCTTCAACTTTAATTAGTTTTACTGGCAAATCTAATACTTGAGCCAATGCCATATATAATGCGCCCATAGAAAGCATGTTGCCTTTTTTGAACTGCAAAACAAACTCAATATTGAATAATTGCTCTTCTTTTGTCATATCTAACTCCCCTTTAAAATGCAGGTGATTAAAGAGCACACTATTAAGCGTAGTGATTTTCTCTAAGGATGTTAGATAATGATTTAATTCCAACCAACAGCTTTTACGCATTTGCTCGAACAATTGTAAGGTAGCCTCTTTGTCAAATTGCACATTGATAATAGAAGATACAATCATTAAACCGTCTATAATAGAAGGGGTCCTTAAAGATTGCCAATGTTTAAATTGCGCTATTGCATCTTTCAATTGAATCTGATGTATAATAATATCAATTCTTTCTTGCATTAAATCTGAAGTACTGGCATACTGTACTTGCAGCAAAGAAGGGACGAGTGCAGTGCCGTACTCCACTAATTTATTAGAGACCACTCCATATACTTCCTGATCTGGATCCTCTAATAATTGAATAATTGCATTTAATTCGTTGCGCTCGGTCATAGATTATTCAAAATAAAAACAAATGATTGGTATAATAAACAAAAAAACGAATGTGTTTTGCACATTCGTTTTTAAAGCTGTTGAAAAGTAATTATTTATTTTTTTACTGCTGTTGATTTTTTGGCAACTGCATTTTTAGTAACTGTTTTTTTAGCACTTGTTTTTTTAGCAACCGCTTTTTTGACACTCGCTTTTTTAGTAAAGGCATTTGGAATTTTCTCTTCAATCATCTTCTTCACATCTTCCAAACTAAGCGCTTGCAATAAGGCTTCTGTTTGTTTTTCTCCATTTGCTACCCTATCCAATTTGATCATTTGTTTCCCAAAACGAATGAAGGGGCCCCAACGTCCATTCTCAATAGCAATTTTTTCCGACTCCCAATGTTGAATATAGCGTTTAGATTCTTTTTCAATTTTTGCATTGATTAAGGTATCGATATCTGCTTTTGACAAATGTTCAAAATCAAATCTTCTAGGCACATTAATATACATATCATTCCATTTGATAAACGGACCAAAGCGACCTGTTCCTTTAGTAACAGGTTTCGAATCAAATGTAGCAATGGGTGCGTCTGCAGCTTGTTTCTCGCTAATGAGTTGTAACGCTTTAGAAAAATCTACCGTTAAAGGATCTAAGCCTTTAGGTAAAGAAACTTTCAATTCGCCCCAACTAATATAAGGGCCAAATCTGCCCGAATGTACAATGACATCTATATCTTCTTTTTTACCTACATGCATAGGCAACTTAAATAAATCTAAGGCTTCTTGCAGGGTAATTGTTTGTATGCTTTGATTAGGGTTTAGAGAAGCAAATTGTGGTTTTTCTTCCTCATCTGCAATGCCCATTTGTACCATAGCCCCATATTTTCCTAAACGAGCTATCACTGGCTTGCCCGACTTAGGATCTACACCTAACTCCCGCTCTCCAGTAACTCTTCCTTGCTGTGCCATAGAATCTTCTACAGTGGCATGAAAGGGCTTATAAAATTGGCGAAGCATTTCTTCCCATTCCAATTTCCCAATGGCAATCTCGTCAAATTCTTGTTCTATTTTTGCGGTAAAATTATAGTCCATAATTTTATCAAAACCTTCAGAAAGGAATTGTGTTACCACTAAACCTAAATCTGTTGGCACTAATTTACCTTTATTACCTCCCGTATTTTCCTTTTCAACACTTTCTTGAATCTGATTTTCTTTCAAAATCAATTGTTCAAAATTTCTAACAACCGACTCTTGCGTTCCTTTCTCCACATACGCTCTATCTACAATTGTTTTGATTGTAGGTGCGTAGGTAGATGGCCTGCCAATACCCAACTCTTCTAATTTTTTTACCAAAGCCGCCTCTGTATAGCGCGCAGGCGGACGAGAAAAGCGTTGCATAGCGCGCATTTCTTTAAAGTCTACTTGTTGACCAATTTTCAGTGGTGGTAAATTAGAGGTATTAGCATCCTTATCGTCTTCTTCATCATCCGTACTTTCTTGGTAAGCTTTCAAAAAGCCATAAAAAGTAATCACTTCACCACTTGCCGTAAGGAGCGCTTTATTAGTACTTACTTCAATCTTAGCAATGGTACGATCTATTTCTGCATCGGCCATTTGAGACGCCATCGTACGCTTCCAAATTAATTCATATAATCGTTGTCCATCGCTGTCCCCCACATCTTCTGTATGCATATCGGTTGGTCGTATCGCTTCATGCGCCTCTTGAGCCGATTCGTTTTTATTGGCATACTTTCTTCTTTGAAAATAAGAAGCTCCGTATTTATTCGTAACGGCATCTTTAATATTTTCAATAGCTGTTTCGGAAAGCGAAACAGAATCGGTACGCATATAACTAATATGGCCATTTTCATATAGCTTTTGTGCTACCGACATGGTTCGGGTAACAGAGTATCCTAATTTTCTACTTGCCTCTTGTTGTAAGGTAGAGGTAGTGAATGGAGCCGTAGGTGATTTTTTGGTAGGTTTTGTTTGCACATCTACCACTTGGTAGCTGGCATTCATACAAGATGCTAAAAATGCTTTAGCCTCTTCGTTTTTAGAAAACTTGTCACTAAGTTCTGCTTTAAATTGCAAGGGTCTTTTTTCGCTATCGGGAGCGATCAAATAGGCATCCACTTTGAAATTACTCTGTGAAGTAAAACCATTAATTTCTTGCTCTCTTTCTACTATTAATTTTACTGCTACAGATTGCACTCTACCGGCAGATAAATTAGCACCCACTCTTCTCCATAAAACGGGAGAAATTTCAAAACCAACAATTCTATCTAAAATGCGGCGTGCCTGCTGCGCATTTACTAAATCTATATTTACCGATCTTGGGTTTTTTACGGCCGACTGAATTGCTTTTGAGGTGATTTCATGGAAAACAATACGTTTTGTTTTTTGAATATTGAGCCCTAACACTTCGCAAAGGTGCCAAGAAATAGCTTCTCCTTCACGGTCCTCATCCGTCGCCAACCAAACTTCGTCACACTTTTTTAATTCGTCTTTCAGCTCCTTAACAACCTTTAATTTATCTTTTGAAATCTCGTAGGTAGGTTTAAAATTATTTTCAATATCAATACCCATATTCACTTTCGACAATTCACGAATATGACCAAAACTTGATTTTACTTTAAATTCTTTGCCTAATATCTTTTCAATTGTTTTAGCTTTCGCTGGCGATTCCACTATCAATAAATTCATCCTATACGTTTTAAAATTATAGATTCAACAAGTAAAGAAACCTAAAATTGCTGAAAGGTTGGTTGCAATAATAAAGTTTTGTTTTGTAAAAAAAAATTAAATCTCTTATAAATTTTATTATAACTAGGTCTTTATAAACTAAAAGCCCCGATAAATCGGGGCTTTAAATTTTTAATTTTTTTTATATTAATGAGCTACTACGAAACGGTTGCTAACTGTTTGGCCGTTTGAAGTGATGCTGTATAAATAAATACCAGCATTTAAATTTGCTACATTAAATACTACTTTGTTAGATGTATTTGCAACTGCTGAAACTGTTTTAGCATCCACTTCTTGACCCAACATATTCATGATAGCCACTTTAGTAGTTGCATTTTCAGTTGTATTGAAAGCAATTGATAAAACATCTGTAGCTGGATTTGGAGATGCTACTACTGATTCGATAGTAGATTTTACATCAGCAACACCAGTGATGTTACAAGTAGTACAAGATAATTTGATATCAACATATGGATATTCTAAACTATAAGCTGCAGTATATGCCCAAGTAGGGATATAATCACCAAACCAAGAACTTGAACCAGCTAATGGTTGAGGCGCTAAGAAACCAGTATTATATTCACCATCTACATAAGTAGGGAAACCACTTGCGTTTTGCTCATACCATAATCCAGTAAATGCATTATAATTATATGCAGTACCAGTATACATAGTGCTGTAAGCAG
>Ga0114981_10001885_pt1 | contig 13644 bp, 16 predicted proteins | sample S_140806_MF_Meta_FD_87028 | JGI IMG/M metagenome (GOLD analysis project Ga0114981, IMG submission 87028) | Freshwater microbial communities from Lake Simoncouche, Canada to study carbon cycling - S_140806_MF_MetaG | ecosystem: Environmental > Aquatic > Freshwater > Lake | place: Lake...
GGAAGCCTGCGTTACTCCACCGAGACCCGCTGCCGCAAAAAGCGCAACCTCAAGAAGAACAGCGTCTATCTCGCCCCAGCCAGCAAGCTCGCCCAGACCACCCTTGTGCTCACCGTCACCGGCAGCAACCCCTCCGAAGACATCGCCGACCTCCTCGTCACGCTCTCCAAAGACAACTGCAGCATCTTGAAAGAGCACCTCTCCCCGCCCACTCACCCACCGGCCATGCGCTCGATCCCTCTCGCCGCACTCCCCCGTAGCGCGACCGTCCCGGTTGCTTCCGGTTCTGACTCACCGCCCAGCCCTCCCGACGACGACACCCTCGCCCTGTTCCTCGACGCCGTCCGCGACGCCGGCAGCACCATCACCAAAGCCACCGCCGAGTCCCTCTCGCGCAAGCTCACCGGCGACACATTGCTCGTCACCGCCGCCCTGCAGGCCGAATACCTCGCTGGCTACAACAAGCTAATGCCGGGCCTCTACTCCATCACCATCGCCGGAGACGCCCTGCTCCGCCAAAAGATCGACAAGGCCGATGATGCGACAAAACCCGCAAGCGCCCCAGCGCCTTCCCAGTTCGAAGTTCTCAAGGGCTCCCTCCTCGCCGCCCGCGCGCGCCACGAACGGCTCAAACACGACCACGACACCCACAAAGCCCGCCGCACCCAGCTCGCCAACGACCACCGCCACGCCGACACCCTCTTGCAGGAAGCCCGCGGCGCCCTCGCCCGCGCCCAGGAACAAGCAGCCCTCGCCGAGCAAGCCCACACTCAGGCCCGCCAGCGCGTCCTCTCCATCGAGGAACAGCAGCGCAAACTCCCACCCGAAACCACCTCCGAATACATCGAAGCCGAGCGCACCCTCAAAGAAGCCGAAGCCGCTTACCAGCAACTCATCGCTTTGTAGGACGCTACCAAGGAATAACACGACCTGCCATGATCCCCTCACCCCAAACGAAACCACCGCCCAGGATGAACTACGCCGCCAGGCGCAAGGCTGGACTCGTGAAGGCCACGCCCCGCCAACGCATCAAGCCTGTCAGCGCCAAGCGGAATAGTGAAGGGGCGGAGTACACGCGACTGAGGAAAGAGTTCCTAGCCGCTCACCCCGTGTGCCAGTTCCCAGGCTGCACCTGCCGCGAAAAGTTGGAGATCCACCACAAGGCCAGACGTGGGCGCTTTTTCCTGCGCACAGATACCTGGATGGCCGTCTGCCGCTGGTGTCACACACAAATCGAACAGAACCCCACCTGGGCCAAAGAACACGGATACCTCGTCACCCCCGAACAACGCCGCGCCATCACTTAACCCCACCCCCATGAATACCCTCCTCAACGACCACCCCTGGATAGGCGTCGATCTCGACGCCACCCTCGCCCACTACGATGAATGGCACGGCATCGACCATATCGGAGAACCCATCCCCGCCATGCGCCAGCGCGTGCTGCAGTGGCTCTCCGAAGGCAAGCACGTCCGCATCCTCACCGCCCGTGTCGGCCCCCAGCGTCACGACGTGCCCCACACGATCGAGGAAATCACCCACCACATCGAGCAGTGGTGCCTCAAGCACCTCGGCCAGGTCCTCCCCGTCACCTGCGCCAAAGACTACAACATGGTTGCCTTCTACGACGACCGCTGCATGCAAGTCATCCCCAACAAGGGCACCTGCGTCGTGGACGACTTCAACCAGCGCCTCATCGACCGCACCACCGGCTTCAGGCAGACGCTCGGCCAGCAGTCCCTCGAAATCGCGCACCTGCGCTCCGCCCTCCAGCAAGCCTACGTGCACAACCAGAACATGCACTGCTTCGTCACCAAGGGCCGCCTCAACGACCAACTCAATGAGCAAACCCACGTCCTGCGCAAAGCCCTCGGCATCCCGGGAGCGCAGCCACCCGAGGCCGCAACGGTCCCGTATGCCGCCGAGAAGGCAGCGTCCGAGGCCGGGCGGAAGATTGAGTACACGCGGCTGTGTGTGGACAACGGCTGTGAATCATGGGCCTCATGGTGGGCAGAGGTCACAGACACAATGCCAGACTGGAACAACGAACGCCTACGTTTTCGCATAGCGGACGAGGCAACAGCAGATCCAGCATGAAAACCATCGGCACCATTCGCGAAGGAGATCAAGTAATCGGAATCATAAGTGGCCCAGACGCCTCAGATCAATCATTCGTCGTCAATGGTCGGACGTGGCGCTTCGACTTCGATGAATACGGCGGTCCTTTGTGGCTGCGCAAAGACGGCAACCCGAGAGCCTGCCAATGTCCGACCGTGAAAGCGGTCTGGGATAAGTTCCAAGAATGGCACGACAATTACACAGCGTCCAAACTCAACTCTTCAAATCCTTCAGCATCGTCTCCAGGTCCCGCAGCGTCAGCCCCGACTCCACCCGCGCCGGCTTCACAAACACTTTGCCCCCCTGAACCGACCACCCCACCCGGTCCACCTTCTTCAATCGGCCAGCCTCCTCCTGCCGCAGCAACCGTTTCGCCGCCTGATCCGCCAGCCAAACCTGCTGCTCCTCCACCGTCCGCACCGCACAGCCCTGCCCCGACACCCTGAAAACCTGCTTGCGCTGCTCTTCGCTCATGAGCACCACGTCCATCAAGCGCGTGTCGTACCTGCCACGCTTTACCTCCACCACCGGAATGCCATCCCGTAAAAACCGCTCCTGCTCCTCAATCGACAACTTGCCCAGGTACCGCGCCGCCAGGCCGGACACCGTCGCCAGCTGCGGGTGCAACGCACCCGCCCCCACCCGCTCCAGCTTGGCCCAGAAATCCCGCAAACTCGGCCTCGTCTGCTCCACGATCTTTGCCCGCGCCTTCTCCGGCAGCTCCACCCAGCGCGCAGCAGCCCTGCGGATACCGTCCAGGCTCCTCTTCACATCCGTCATGATGTCCAGCAGCACATCCTGCTCCGCCTTGGAAAGCCCTGTCACCTCCACCGGAATCGTCGTCGTAATCATGTTCATCGTGTTGTTCGTTTGGTTCCCGTTTTGTTTTTACCTCTCTTGGAAATGCTGCCTGCTCGACCGTCAGATTGCGCTAAACCGCGCAACAGTCCGCCTTCGGCGCTCGATCTCGCCGCTCTACGGCGCTCCCGCTGCTGCTGCATCCGCCACTCGTGGTTCTGAATCTCCCACAGCCGCTTGGCCTTCTTCACCGCCCCAGCCCGCGACTTCCGCGTCCGCTCCGCCGGTTTCGTCGCCTCACCCTTGCGCAGCCCAGCCCTCCACAGTCGGTGGTACTCCTTCATGTAGGCTCTCCGCGCTTCCGCACTCTTAAACGGCATCCCCAACCCTACCCCAACACAGCAACACGTCAAATCACCCCAAATTCTAACACCCCGCGTAACACTCCACCACCAAACCCCCATTTTCCCCAGTGAACTCCACTTTTTGAATCGTCCCAGTAGAACGTTCAAAGCCCTTTTTCAGCGTTCTCGAAAACCCCTAATCCAGCCCAAAAAGCCCGTTTTACGCAGGTAAATGCTATGTTGCTGCATTATGTGGCATTTTCTTGCTATGTTGACATTTGTAACACCAGGCGTAACATCCTTCCAATGAAAGAGGCCGTGAAAATCTACTCACATCCGGGATCGCCCTACCTCTTCGCACACTTCCCCGTGTGGGACGCGCAGCGCCAGAAATGGAAGGTCGCAGGCAAATCCACCCGCTGCACCGATCCCGCCAAGGCTCTCGAAATCGGACGCGAGTACTACCGTGTCGCGCTCGCCGCCGGCGGACCCGATGGCCGCACACGCCTATCCCGCGAGTTCGTCGAAGGCGTCATCGAGGACATCCTGCGCACCTCCGGACATCGCCCCGTCGCCCACACCAAGACCTGGGCAGCCTACTCCCAGGCATGGCTAGAGGCCCAAAAAAAGCGCATCCCCAAGACCCTCTCCCAGAAGACCTTCGACAACTACCGAGGCCCGCTCAAGAGTTTCAATGCCTGGCTCGGCAAAGACACTTCCCTACCCATCGCCGCCATCACGGGCGATCACCTGCAGGACTGGTACAGCCACGGCATCGAGGTCGGACTTTCCCCCGGCACCATGCTCAACGCCACCAAACTCCTCACCACCATCTTCCAGCGCGCCATCGACGAAGGATTCTGCACCCGGAACCCCGTGAACCTCATCACCCGCGACCCCGGCAGCGCCAACAAGCGCGACCCTTTCACCCTGGAGCAGATGGACCAGGTGCTCGACCACCTCCGCAAGACACGCCACCACGACTGGCTCACCGTCGCCCTGCTCGGCTTCTGCACCTCCCAGCGTCTGAACGACTGCGCCAATGCCCTCCGCTCCGGCTTCGAGTCCGGCGCCCAGTGGTGGACGTGGAACCTCGCCCAGGGCAAGACCGGCAAGACCCTGCGCATCCCCCTCGTGGAACCCCTCGCCTCACACCTCGCCGCCTTGATGGCAAAGCCCGCCTCCAGCCTCTTCCTGGCCCCTTCCTTGGCCAATACCGAGGTCGCAGGCTCCGAAGGGCTATCCGCCCAGTTCGCGCAGATCCTCGTTGATTGCGGCATTTCCGGCCGCAAAATTGAAGGACAAGGCCGAGGCCGATCGTTCCACAGTCTTACCTTCCACAGCACCCGCCACACCTGCAACACCCTGCTCGCCAACGCCGGCATCCCATTCGAGGTACGCAAGCTCATCACCGGCCACGCCGATCTCGCCACCAACATCACCTACACCCACCTCGACGACGCCACCAAAGGCAAAGCCCTCACCAAGGCCTTCAAGCGCACCACCACCACCAAAAAAACCGCATCATGAGCACGTTTTCCCCAGAAGTCCTAGAAGTCGGAACCACCCAGACCCAGGAATGGGATATGGAACGCCCCATAAAAATCGAATTCGACGACCTCGAAGGCCAGGTCACCATCGAATGCGGAGGCGCACAAATGCCGCGCTACAAGGTCACTGGCGACACACTGGCAGACGCAATCGCAGACCTTATCCGCAACGTCACCCGCGATGCCATCGCCGACGAAGCAGCCGCTTGGCGCAACCTCATCACCAACTGAAATAGTCCGCCCTCCCCACCATGAAAACACACCTGCTCACCCTCGCCGCCATCGCGGCCCTCACTACACTCGGCCTTGCCGATTCCCCGGACGCCATCCTCAAGGACTACCAGGCCAAAGCCACCGCCGCGCTTGAAAAGGTCAATGCCACGCTCGAAAAAGCCACCGTGCCGCTTATCGCGGATCTCGTGAAGGCCGGCGACACCACCGGAGCCGAAGAACTCAAAACGCAACTCAAGGCCAAACAGGACGGAGAGCCTGTGATGAAGCCACACGCCAAGGCTGTAAGTCTGTTCACACTCTACGATGCAGCAAGACTCAAAACGCTCGATCCCGCACAGAAAGCCGCCGTGGCCCGGATTGACGCCATGCTTGCCTCCAGCGATGGCAAAAAACTCGAGATCGTGGAAGCGCTAGGCAAGGTCAGAGCGGAAATCGAGGCAGGGAAAATGACCGATCCCGGCTCAATGCCCGTTCAATGGACCTACCACCAGACAATCGATGGCAAGCCAGACGCCAGCATCAAACTCAAACCTGATGGAGTCTTCGAAATTGACGATGGCGAAGGTGTGAAAACCGGGACTTGGAAAGCCAGCAAGAAAAACTCCTTTGTCACCATCGACTTCAACAACGACACTTGGAAAGTAACGGTAAAAGACGGCGTCGGTACCATCCAGCGGGACGTCGGCACTCGCTACATGCGGCTGATCACAAGTAGGTAACTTTTCCTGCCGCCCGAAGATCCTCAAACATATCGGCCTCGGCAGCTCCATCGTGTTCCGCCGGTTTTTTGAAAGCGCTGGGCACCCAGTAATGATGCTGACTGCTACGGTCCTTGGAAAAATGGTCAAACCCCAGCAACCGTACGTTTTTAACGTTTTTCACCCGCAGCAGCCAGACAACCAGCAACAGCCCACTGGTGGCTAGTAATTTTTCCCGCTCCGGAGCAAAACCGCTTTTCCACGAAGATCGCTCCTGGAGCTCACGCCGGACTTGATTGTAAAACCACCTCGGCAGCCTTTCACACGGCATGCTTTCTGCCTCGGCATGTTTTGCTTCTTCTCCATCGATTAGCAGACTGTGAGATGATGGAGATGTTGGGTCAAAATGAGAGCGCCCAATACCCACCGAACTCCATAAACTGGTGCGCGTGCCTACGTGTCGCTCAAAACCCGCCACCTTGTAATTATTGAACCTCACGACATGAGTGTGGGAATCTATAAGTGCCCCGTACTCAGAATTGAGAACACTGGGACCATTGCCCACCACGACCACAGTATCGGTCAGATTTACAGGCCAGCATTGCGTCTGCCAGTGACCTGTCAAAAAACGGCCTTCTTTGGCAATGTGCATTCCTCCCGCCTTCATGATTTTTTCAATCCACCAGGTCTCAGGCCTGACCGTCGGGTGCAAGGTTTGCCCCTGCCATTTATTGACGGAAGCCACATGGCTGATGCTAAAAATGAAAGCGGTGGACACCCGCGCCATCTCCGCCAAAGCGGCCTCCACCTCACATTCTGGCAGATGCTCTAGCATATCGAATGAGGTGACAACACTAAATTCCTTGGGCTGAAAAGGAAGTTTTACAGCTTCTGCAGCCACATCGGCCCCAGGGCAGGCAGGATCAACACCGCAAACTTTAGCATCTGGAATCTGCTGTCTGACCATGATGGCAAATTCATTAAAACCACAGCCTACATCCAGCACACTGCGTGTGTTCCATTTTTGCAAAATCCGGAGGGCACGCGCCCCATGATTGCTATGGCCATATCTCGGATAGGCGGTTGGGTTAGAATAAATGCCTTGGTATTTGGCGATCTCTTCGTTCATGGAGGCGGAGTAGGTGTCGGCGACGGTGGTGGTGTAGGAGGTGGCGTCGGCGTCGGTGGGGGTGTCGGCGTCGGCGTCGGCGTCGGTGGTGGTAGAGTTGGGGTCGGCGTTGGGGTTGGCGTCGGCGTCGGAGTTGGGGTTGGCGTCGGCGTCGGCGATGGTGTCGGCGATGGCGTCGGAGTTGAGGTCGGCACCGTCACCGTCACCCCATTATCCGTCAGCCACGCCGTCCACAGCGTTCCCGCAGGAGGAGGCAGGCTGGCAGGCCTGCTGGCCCTCTCCCCTCCCTTGAATTCATTCCGCCGGCGCTGCTCCACCACCGTCGTGCCGCCCTGCCCTTGGGTCACACGTACTCCTTTGCCCGCCACCGTGGTCGGAGGCTTGGGCATCGAGTAGCCAGCTTTCCATGGGGAGTTCTCAGGCATGGATCAAGTCACGTTCTTGAGTTTGCGGCGGCCGCGCGGCACCACCACCTCGCGGGTTTCCAGCATCCACACGCCGTTCACCTGCTGGTGGTTGACGCCAAAGATGTGGTCCCGCCAGTCCCTGTGGTTTGTCGCAGGAAACTCTGTTTTCTGCCCAAACTGGAAGGCCACCGTCGTCGTCCCTGCCCCATAGAGCAGCCCGCCGTTCTTGACGGTCTCTGGAAACTCCAGGTACGGGTGCAGGCAGGCTGGGATGCTTCCATCCTGATTCGGATGCAGATCCCACCAGATGCTGCCAGTCACTGGCACATCCAGGTTTAGCATGCTCTCAGGAAAGGGTTTGTGGCTTGCGTACACCTTCACGCGCACAAAACTCGGGTAGCTCCCTCCCTCGATCATGTTGAGCCGCCGTTTCAGCTTCGGAAGGTACGCCGCCTGCCCGTTCACCACCGTCTCGATCGGGTCGCCCAAATCCTGCACAAATCGCAGACTCAGGAGCACATCCGGCCACGGGTAAACATCGCTCGTCGTGTAGCTCAGCGCCGGAATGGGCTGCCCCGCCTCCGCCGCCGTGCGCACGGCCGTGAAAATGAAAGTATGGTACCCACCACCGCCCCCGTTGTGGTGGCTGTACACCCAGTTATCCCCCAGCGTCTTACCCGTGCCCGCAGGCTCCTCCACGCGCCCAGCTTCCATGCCTGGCAGCAGGGAAAACTCCCGGTACGTCGTCACCTGGGGCGTCAGCGCCGCCAGAATCGTCGCCGTCACCTTTTCCTGCAGGATCATGACCCCAAAGCTAAATTTGCTCGGGTCCACCTCCTCCAGGGGAATGTACGGACTGTTCGCTGGCTTGGAAAGGTTGCCTGCCATGGTGTTTTAAGGATTTGGATCCACCCACCAGCTTGGTGCCTGGTTGCTGAAGCCGTCGGGATATTGGTCCATGGAGATCAGCACAAACGTGGGGTCGCCCTCCACCGCAGCCACCACTGGCACACTCCAGTGGGTGAACTCCACCGGACTCTGTCGAAGATCAGCCCCCGCCACCTCATCACTCGGTGCCAACTCCAAAGTTGTCAGCCCAAACTGAGGAATGGTTGTGGGGATAACGCCTGCAACTCGGGTGACTTGATTAATCTCGGCCGCTTTGAGCGCGGTTCCCGGCATCGTTAAAGTGCCATTCCACGCACCCCCATTGTTGAGCTCAAAAGTTGTACTATAATTATGCTGGTTCCGGTAAGCCGCGCTCTGCCGGGTGATGTCCACTTGCGTCGGCTGCCCGTTGACGTTGTCCACCGGCCAGCAGCTCCGCAGTTCCTCATTCGCAAAGTACAGTTTTAAGGGCATGGCTCAGAATCGTGGTGGGTTGATCTTCCAGAACACCCAGCCCACAAACAGCAGCAGTCCGGCCGTCACCACCAAGGCGAGGCCCAGACCGTGCTGCAGGGGCATGGATGCAAAATAAAGCATGGCAGATCACATCGCCGTCGTGCGGCTCAGCTCGACAAAGTTAGTGCCGTCAAAAACGAAATGGATGGCAAAGGTTTTTGCCGAGACAGTCCCCGTCGCCAGAGTCCCCGTCACCTTAAAATTAGTGGAGAAGGTCAAAACGTAGCTCGAGGTACCACTCGTGAGCACCCGGACAGTGTACAGTCGCCCTTTCACCGCATTGGTCGTGGTCCCGTTGATCGTCTCAGCTTCCCCTGGAGTCAACGTGTAGAGGGTCGTCGTTGCATCAGGGGCAAAGGCCACCGTGGCACCCGCTGTCAGCGCCGCGACACCATTGGCGGTCGCGGAGGCATTCAGCCAGCGCCACTCGGTACCGTCCGCATGCAGGATCACCGAGGAATACCGGTTTCGCAGAACCACCGTCGCCGCGCCGTCAATGGTGTTACTGCCCGCCCCGTCGATGGTCACCGTGTTTGTGCTGCTGTCGATCTTTTTAACCACCAGGTAGGGGAACCGCTGGCTGCCCACCGCCGGCAGATTGATGGTCACCGCCGCCGTGGTCGCATTCACCAAGATGGTGTGGTCCTCCGGTTGCACCTTATAGCTGGCGATCACCGTTCGCGCATTTGCGTTGTAGGAGATGCCCGCCTTGCTGTCGGTGATGTTTTTGATCCCGCCCGCTGTTTGCGCAGGCGCCAGGGTGGCAAGAAAGCTAGCCATCGCCAGCAGGAGGAGTGTCGTTTTCGTTTTCATGGTCTATTTTGTGGTTTTGGGGTGGAAATTAGGGTTTTGTCGCATCACTGCGGATTCACAGGCACCCCGGGGTTTTTGGGGGCCGTGCTGTGGTTCTTCATCACCTGCGCCGTGGCGCCAGCCGCAGCACCCGCCCAGGTGCCCGTCGTCAGGCCTCCCACCAGCGCCGCATTGGCGTCCTTCAGGGCATTGGCGGAAAGCGTCGCCTTCTGCTCAGGCGTGAGGGAGCAGGAAGTGTGGAAAAGGGCAATCGCCACCGTGAAGGTCAGCAGGATGATGAGGTTCAGTTTCATAGGTTTGAGGGTCGTGGTGTTTTCAGTTACGGTTCAGCAGCATAAAGGGAGGGATGTCATCACTCGCCCCGAGCAGCAGCGGAGACACCGCCAGCTCACCTGGAGACACCTCTGCCGAGGGAATGCGCGCCAGCAGCCGGATGCCAGCCGCAGACAGCGCCTTATGCACCAGTTCCGAGCAAAACCACTTCCCGTTTTCGCGCGCCGGGCGTTTGGTCAAAAAGCGCGCCACACTCCAGTAATCGTAAGGCATGCCGATCTGCGCCCGCGCAAAGCTGAGGGCAATCTGCCAGGTGAGATGGTTCGCGCCAATCACGTCAAACAGATCCACCGCCGCCCATTCTTTAGGCGTGTACTCATGTTCACGCACGCCGGCAAACTCGCGTGACTCGATCACCGTGCGCTCAGTGCCAGGCAGCCAGATAGCCGCATGACTGTAAATGCTGCGAGTCTGCCACTGGATTAGGGAGGAAACAACGCCATTACCCTTAAACAGGGCCACTTTGGGCAGAACAGAAGGGATAGTGTTCATGTCTTATGGAAAGGTTGTGCGCTGGCGGCATCTCTCAAAGCATCGAAACTCAACGCTTCCAGTTTGTCCACACGTTTGGTCTGGATCTCGATTAGTTCCTCGATCTTCCCCGCCTGGTTGTTCAACGCATCGCTAAACCGGTTCACCGTCTCGATACCTTTGCCCCACACCGCCCGCAGAATCAGCACAATGAAAGCCGCCAGGGCGATGATGAAGCCGATCAGCACCACATGCAGCGGCTGCACTGCCAGCTCCTGCGGGTCGATGTTTGCCAGGCGCACATACCACCCAGCCACGGTCGCCCCAATGAGCCCCAGTGCGCTCACGGCAGCGCCAATGATGCAGGTCGCCAGAGAAATAGGCATATCGTAGTGGGACGGATCGAAGGGAAATTTCATATTGTGGCATCCAATTGCTGCGCCCGCGCAAAAACAGAATCAACTTCCGCAGCGGAAAGGCCAATGGCTGTCGCCAGTTGAATCACCAACGGGTGAGTGCGGGTGACGTTTGGAGATGTCAGAATGTATTGCTGCGCCTCCCACTTGGCATCTTCGTCGGTTATACCGGCAATCGCTGCCGCGATTCTTGTCCAAAGTGCTCGTCCGCACGCCAGTCGGAAAGAACGCATTGTAGGGGCGGGAGGTGGCAGCGGGATGTCTTCCACCACGACCCATCCGCGCAGAACGGTGCGGGCTTCGTGATCGACGGCCTCAGTGGCTTTGAGGTGATGCCCTGCAGGGATAGACGAAGGCGGGGCGTCTTGAAGGACTCCGAACTCTTGATAAATATCTTCAAGCCCAACCACATGCTCAGCATCCCCTGCTGGCCATGGCTGCAAAAAGCCCGTGGTTTTGTTGTATAGAAGTTTCATGTTATTTGATGGCTACTAATATTCCTACGGCATCGAAGATGTTGCTGTTAGCAGTCCATGTGAGGGTGGAATTATTGGCAGACAATAACTCAGCGAGGCCGCATCGAAAGTAAGTGCCAGAGCTATCAAGTCGCAAAGTCATGCCGCTAGGCTGCGTCAATGTTACGGTTGAATCTCGGTCATGGATCAGCGACAGTAAGAGCGAGCCTGATGATGAGGTGATTCCAGTGAAAGCCATGCTCGTTCCAGACTTTTGCTCGTAGCTGCCATTGGCATCTATAACAGAGGCATTCCGATAGGACACCATGTAGCCAATGCGCGTTCCACTACCAAAAGAATAGTTAGCTGGCTCAGACGACGCTACGCGGTAATAGGCTGCTGTGCCGTAACCCAGTGTCGTCCAAGTGTAAACTGAACCGATCCGCGTCCACCCCGAAGGCGTTGAGAGAAGACTCGGATTGCCATTGGTGATAAAGGCAACCATCAAATCACTATTCGCGGTGCCGCTTGGAACGGCAACATTGGCGTCGTTTGCGACAGCGGATACGGCGACAAACGTTGGGGTTGCTGCTGCTGCAAAGCGATATGGGTTGACTAGGTTCATGCGCGAAGTCCGATGATTGTAGCCTTAAATCCGGCTCCGGCTACCGTCGAGCCGATCTGATCTATGCTGAAAGTGAGCACCGCATTGTAGGCCAAGGCCGTGTCAGAAACTACGCCGGGGACCGCTCCGCCAACTGACGTTGTGGCTGAAATAGCAATCTGCGGTTTTGTGCTGAAAATAGTCGTTCCCGACTCTTTCAAATCAAGGATAGCTACAGAACCAGTAGGGGCCGTGATGCATTCAAAGTTAACGCTGCTGACCGTCATCGCCGCTGGGACGCGCCAAGTAAGCTTGGTCCCAGTTGTTGCCGCCGTCGTCTCATCCCCAAGTGCCACACTGTACTCGATAGGGAGACCAACGAAAGAACCTCCAGCGCGGTAGATGAGGTTGCCCTCGACTGTGACATTGCCAGCACTGCTGCGAGCCAAAGTTGTATCACTTGCATTGCCAAGCTCAAGACTACCAACACCCAGTGCGGTGGATGTGCTGGAGGTAATGCCCGAAACAGGAAGAGCCGTCCCATTGGTCAGATTGATGGCAGAAGGAGTGCCCCCTGCACCGCCGAGAAGTACAGGAGCCCCCGCTGTACCAACGTTAATGGCCAAGGCAGTTGCCACGCCTGTTCCAAGGCCGGTGATGCTGCCAACTGCGGGAGTAATTGTGTTCGTGCTCGCCGCCGTAATAAGCCCTTTGGCGTTGACGGTGAAAGCGGGAGCTGCTGTGGCGCTGCCGAAGTTACCGACGTTGCCGTTGACCGTTGCTAGAGTTAGCGCCGTTGCCCCCGTAGCATCTCCCGTGTGAGTGGCGTTCGTTACTTTGGAGGTATTGGCCTCGATGGCAGCAATGTGCGCCGCCGTGGCGAGTCCTTTTTGAGCATTGGTAGCGCTCTGAATGTCATCCGCACCGTTGGTGTGCGTGCCTGCGTGGGCAGTCGGGTCGCGTGAATCGGTTCCTTGGGCAGCAGTGGCGTAGAGCCCGTCAAAATAGGCTTTCAGCGTGTCTTTTATGCTACTGAACAGGGTTTTTTTATTTGTTCCGCTGCCCGCCATGGATGTGTCCGAAACATCGACCACCTCCAAGAGGTCGTTGTCGGCGAGGTTCCCGGTGGTAAGTTCCGTAAGTGATGAAAGTTCGCCGGCCATGGTGTTATGCCTCTAATCTTCTGGGTGTTCCGTCTTCTAGGTTGCGTGCGCTTCCGTTTTCACGGGTTCGTGGAGTGTTGGCGCTGGGCATGATTTGCGCCACATAGTGGACATTGCTTTCGCCGCTCTCAAATGACCCATTTTTGGCAATGACCTTGTGATACATGCCGGGGAAGTCAAAGCTGACCAACCACGAAGTCGCTGCCGTGTTGACGTACAGGCTGTACGTTGTGTTGTCACGGCTGGCGTAAAGATCATAAGAAGTTGCCCCTGCGATTGCTGTCCATGTGAGTGTGTAATCCGAAATAAATGCGCTGTCTGGCCCTGATAAAACAGGACCGTCAGACTCCCCCGGCAAAACAACACTCGCTGTATTGCTACTTGGCCCCTCCCCTACATCATTGAAAGGCACCACGTAAAACGAGTAGTTCCCACTTGTCAAAAAGACGGAAGTCGCGTCATAACTTAAGCCGGTGGTCGTGCTTAGTAGGCTACCAAAAGGCGAACTCCCACTGTAAACTCTGTAACCAAATCCAGGGCTTCCAGTTTTGTTGCTCGCGGTCCATGCCAGATTTGCAGTCGTGCTGGCCAGATCCGCGCTCACAATCAGCACAGGAGGCAGACTCGGCGCAGTAGGCGCAACCGGCCCAATCCTCGAAAAGATTGTTGCAAGATGAAAACTGTCAGGCCAGAAGGGCATGGGTGAA
>Ga0114981_10001890_pt1 | contig 13632 bp, 8 predicted proteins | sample S_140806_MF_Meta_FD_87028 | JGI IMG/M metagenome (GOLD analysis project Ga0114981, IMG submission 87028) | Freshwater microbial communities from Lake Simoncouche, Canada to study carbon cycling - S_140806_MF_MetaG | ecosystem: Environmental > Aquatic > Freshwater > Lake | place: Lake...
AACCCAAACACCGCGAGCGCGGGAAAGAGCAGGTGGTAGTTGTCGGGCGACCAGTCCATCGCCTTGCCGACCATGAAGCCCGCCGCCGCGAGGAACAGGCTCTGCACCGTCGCAAGCTTGCCCGCGATGGTCGCGCGGTTCGCGCCGGGATAGTTGTTGCGCCACACCGCCGCGCGCACCGTGATCACGCCGGTCCACGCCATGCGCGCAAGGCCGAGCGCGATGCAGACGCCGATCAGGCCCCAGCCGTTGCGCGGAAAGCACGCGATGGCCGCGACCATCACGCAGCATGCGATCTGCATCCACGAGATGAACGGCACCTTGGGCCGCCCGCGTGCCAGCGCCGACCAGACGAAGCTGGTCAGGTTCGCGACGTTTGGCGCCGCGAGCGCCCACGCGGTCGCAAGGTCGAGCCAGAACGGATCGACACCCGGCTGATCCGTGAACGCCTTCTTGACGACGATGGCGATCGTGCCGCCCTCGATCGCGCCGAGCATGAGCGGCAGGAACGCCCAGCTGACCAGCTCCCGCCCATATGTCCGCCGCAGCAACGGAGGCAGCGCAGCCGGATGAAAGCTCCGGGCAAACGCGCCAACGAAACGGACGGGGAGAAGCAGCGGGGCAAGCTCACGCATCGAAAACACGCCTATCGGCAGAAACGCCGACGATAGGCAGCGGTTTCGTCACGCCGCCGCCGCTGGACGCACCCCCCGTCCGAAGTCCGTTTGCAAAGCCCGGGCCCGCGAGCGAAGAAGTTGAAGGCTTCAGCCTGCAACGACAGTCACGCGCGAAAAACACGACGCGCGGTCCCCGAGAGGACCGCGCGTCGAAAGTTCGTTTGCACGACTCACACCCGACCAGCGAAGAAGTTGAAGGCTTCGCCTTCAACGACAGTCGCTGGTGAAAATTCAGGGATTTCCACCGGTCGGCATGATCGGATACGGGCTGAGGCGGCTCGGCTTGTCGGTGAGCCAGAAGCGGCCCATGTCCGACCACGCGCTGCGCATGTCCTGGTCGCGGTCCACGGCCCAGTCCATGCGGGACTCGTCCTTGGTCTGCGAGGTGTTGACGAGCTCGGGGGAGAGGTCGACCGAGAGCGAATCAAGGTCGGTCTTGTACTTGCGGTCCGGATCGGACTTGCAGCCAGCGAGGGTGAACATCGATGCGCCGATCGCGAGAACGGCGGCGGTCGAAGAGAGAGCGTTGATGCGAGTGATACGGGGCATGAATCTTCCTCTGTTGAGCGGGGCATCATGCGGGAATCCGCGGAGGTTGTCAATCACCTCGAAATCTTGGGGGTACACTCGATTCGTCACGCCCCGTGACCCCCTCGGGCGGGCTTCCAGGCACATCGCCTCGAACCTTGCTTGAACCCTAGGGATCGGCGACTACCGCGACGAAGATCAGGCCTCCTTTGCGCTCCGCGCTCTGAGTGGAAGGTCGGGATCGATGGACGCCGAACCCACCTTGCACTAGGGTTCGAGCGCTCGTCCCTGGATGGCGGTGGCGCCAGATTGGCGTCCCGTTTCCGGCTGCTTGCAGCTGCTTTCTCTCCCGAAGGGGTCACTGGGCGTGCTGCCTCGCTCACTGTGCCTGCGGCGCGACCTTCCACCGACGCGTCGGGCTCGGTCCCGCCATGCGTTCGACTGCCAGGGGGACCTCGACGGTGCCCGCAAACCATCCGCGCAGCGGGGGATCCGCGTCGGGAGCTCCTCGCAGTCCCGGGGGCTTGAGGATGTAGCGCGCGAGGCGCTCGTCGCCGGTCACGCGCAGCTTCCAGCGCCACGCGCCTTCGGGTTTCTCGTCGTAGAGGCGTTGCATCGCGCTCGCGTCCTCGATCGAGGTCAGCCACATCGGTATGCCTCTCGCGCTGCCGCCTGGCCACCACATGCGGCTGGTGCGGCGCACGATCCCCTCCTCGAGCAGCTCAACGCGGAGACCGACGGCCACGCCATTGAAGATCTCGCCGGTCGTGACCGTCGCGTTGAAGCGCATGCCGCCGCGGGGCGTGCCTTGCGCCCAGACCGAGAGGCCTTCTGCAAAGACGAGCGACACGTCGTGCCGCATCGCGTCGTCGTCGAGCGCCTCCCATTTCGGTGGCGGCACGACGTCGAGGGTCGGGATCGTGAGGCTCTGCGGCGCGAGTGGGACTGGATCGCCGCCGGGGCTTGCGTACGTGAACGCGCAGGTCACGGGATCGCCCGCCTTCGCGTCCTTTGGAAGTTCGACGATCAGGCTCGGGAAGCGCCCCTCGGGATGGAACTCCGCCGCACGCGTCGAGCCGTCGGCAAAGGTCAGCGTGAGCTGCGCGTCCGTCGATGGCGGCCACCACACATCGGCGTCGAGCGCGAGGAGCGCTGGCGTCGAACCCGCAGCGACCGCGAGCTTGATCGCGGGCGGAATCGCGAACAGCTTTCGCAGCGCTGGATCGGCCGGTCCCGCGCCGCCTCCGCCGAGCCGAGCGATGACCGCCGAGCCGAGGTCACGGTACTTCGCGCGCCACGCGTCGCTCGGCGGAAGCGCGTCGTCATCGCCTGCGACAAAGATGTCGAGCGCGTCGCGGACCTGCGCGTCGGAAGCGGTACCCGCGCGGACCCGCCACGCGAGCTCCCAACCGCTGGAGCGGTAGCCGCCGTCGGAAAAACGCGGCGTGACCGCCAGCAGCACCGACGTCGGCGCCATGCTCCACACCCCGCGATCGACCAGGCGAACGCGCATCGCCGCGATGATCAGCACCGCGCCCGAGATCGCCAGCGTCGCACGGATCGGCTGGCGTCGCGCGCGCGTGACCTCGCCCTCGCTCGCCGCGTGGTGGCCGCACTCGGTGCATTGCAGCGTGCGCCCCGCGTGCGTCGCGGGGCCGAGTTCATGCCAGCACTTTGGGCAGCGGCGTCGTCCGCGCGCGCCGTCTCCCGCGAGCGATCTCGCGGCGATCACGGTGCAGACGACCACGCCGGCGAACGCGCCGATCGAAAGGAGCCATGCCGCGAGTTCGTTCACGGCCGCAGTCTACGCGCGCGCCGACTTGCGGCTTACTTGACGAACGCCCACTTGATCAGCTCGCGCGGAGTCGGCGGCTTGCCCTGCATGAGCACGCCCACGCGGAAGATCCGCGCCGCGAGCCACAGCATGCCAAACGCGCACGCGAAGCCCCACACGATCGACAGCGCCGTCTGCCACAGCGGGATCGGTTCGGTCGCCGCGGTGAGCCGCAGGATCATGACGAACGGAATCGCCGGCGGGACGAATCCCGCCACCGTCGCCAGGGTGCCGTTGGGATTCTGGATGATCGGCATCCACAGCATGAGCGGCACGATCAGCAGCATCATCACGGGGCCGACCAGCGACTGCGCCTCGCGCAGGTCGCTGACCGCGCTGCCGACCGCCGCCATCATCGAGCTCACCATGAAGTACGCCATCACGAAGAAGATCACCAGGTACGCGATGTGCATCGGCGGCACGAGGTCCATCATCGCCACCGCGGAAAGTCCCGCGAGGCCGAGACCGCCGTACATCACGAGCATGACCGCGCTGACCATCGAGTAGCCGAGGATCTTGCCCGCGAGGAGCTGCATCGGGCTCGCCGCCGCGAGAAGCACCTCCATCACCTTGTTCGACTTCTCCTCGATCGTGGTGGTGAGCAGGTAGTTGGCGCTGGTGAACACGCAGATCCACAGGAGGAACATGAACGCGCCCGGCACGATGAAGCGGAGCTCGGTGTTCTCCTGCGCCTCGGTGCCCTTGGGCGAGACGCGCGTGGTCGTCGGGTCCGGCGGATTGTTGAGCCGCGAGAGCAGCTCCTTGTCGACGCCGCTGCGCGCGACGCGCTCGTCGGCCACGGCCTGGCGCAGCGCACGCGTGATCTGCTTGACATGCTTGGGCGACAGCGAGCTCGGGATGTAGAGCTCGAACGCCTTGGCGTCCTTGGACGGATCGAGCAACTCGCCGCCGATCGACGCGCCCGCGAGGATGCGGCCGTCCTTGAGCTCGGACTTGATGCCGTCGACGGCGTCGGGCGCCTTCTCCACGCGCCAGGTGACTTCGATCTTCTGCGCGCCGAGGCCGGCCATCTCCGAGGCGGCGTTGATCTGCGAGCCGGTGTCGGCGGGCGGATTCTTCGCGAATTCCTCCATCGCCTCCTTCGCAGTGGGCGGCTTCTCGAGGATCGCCTTCGCGCGCGGGACGATCGTGCCCGACGGGTCGACGACCACGATCGTGCCGACCAGCGCCGGGACTTCCTTGGACAGAAGCGCGGGCATGAGGCCGATCACGCCGAACATGAGCACAGGCATCGCGACCGCGCCGAAGATGAAGCCCTTCGTGAGCGCGGTGTGGCGGAACTCGCGCCACGCGATGAGGAAGATCTTTCCGAAGTACGACTGTTGCGGGCGCTCAGGCATCGATCCGCGCTCCCTTCTTCTGCTCGCCGTCGGACTTGCCGACAAGCTCCACGAATACGTCATCGAGATTCATGCGGCGGAGCGCCATCGAGCGCATCGGTGCGATCTCGAGCGCGGCGCGCATCGCGGCGTCCGCGTCGGTGCCGGGCGCGAGGTCGAGGTCGACGGTGCCGCCGTCATTCGTGCGCGCCGCGGTCGCGATGCCGCGCGCGACGGCGGCGTCGGCAAAGGTGCGCGCATCGGTGCGCGGCTCGCACACGAGGCCGCGGTCATCGTGCTTGGCGCGCAGCTCGGCGAGCGTCGCATCGAGCACCTTGTCGCCCTTGTTGATCAGGACGACCTTGTCGCACAGCGCTTCGGCCGTGTGCATCTGGTGCGTCGAGAAGATGATCGTCGCGCCGCGCGCCTGCTCGCTGCGGATGAGATCGGTCACGAGGCGGCCGTTGATCGGATCGAGTCCGCTGAACGGCTCGTCGAGGATCAGGAGATCGGGCGCGTGGATGATCGACGCGAGCAGCTGGATCCTCTGCTGCTGGCCCTTGGAGAGTTCCTCGCAGCGGCGCTTGGAGACGCCGGGCAGCGCGAGGCGCTCCAGCCAGTCGTCGATGCGGCGCGCGAGCCCGGTCGGATGCACGCCCTTGAGCTTGGCCATGTAGCCGACGAACTCGCCGACCTTCATCTTGCGGTAGAGGCCGCGTTCCTCGGGCAGGTAGCCGATGCGGTCCTTCATCGCGAGCGCGCTCGAGCCGAGCACCTCGACCGAGCCCGAGTCGGGCGAGATGATCGACATGATCATGCGGATCGTGGTGCTCTTTCCCGCGCCGTTTGGCCCGAGAAATCCGCAGAGCGAGCGCTCGGGGATCTCGAGCGAGATGCCCTTGACGGCCTGCACGCTGCCGAAGCGCTTCATGACGTTGTCGATGCGCACGGCGGCGTTGCCGGACGGACGCGCGCGCGACGGAGCGGCGGGCACGGATGAACTGGCGGATGACGTTCCAAAGGACATGGGGCGCGAGTGTAGCCATGCCGCGAGGGGCGATCGCGTTGGTTGTCGAAATATACAAAAAGACAACAACGTCGACTCTTGCGCCTTGCGGCGCGCGCTGCTGGTCGGCGACGACGGCGGAGATTTCTCGAGGTCACGCCTACTGCGCGCCGGGCGCGGGCTCGATCTTCGCAGGCACGCGGATCGCGTCCTTGGCGAGCGTGTTCACGGCGACCTTCTTGTAGGTCAGCGTGGTCTTGGCGCCGCCGGCCTCGACGGTCGCGGTGCGGAATGCGAGGATCTTCTCAAAGCTGGGGATCCTGGCGTCGGCAGTCTTCGCGTCGGCAGTCTTGGCGTCCGGCGCGACCGCATCGGCGCCGCGCGCGGCGGCCGGGAGTTCGACTGCATCCCAGCCTGCGAAGCGGATCTTCTGGCCATCTTCGTTCGCAGCGCCGTCTCCGCCTGGCGGTGCGGGAATGTCGACGCCGAGGATCGTGCCGTTGGAAGCGTCGAGGATCAGCGTCCACTTCTGCGCGGTGGTGGGATCGGCGCCGGGTCCCGCCTTCGGCGACATCGCGACGCGCCACGCTTCGTGTCCGTCGACGACCGTCTTCGCGAGCGTCTCGAACTTCTCAAAGCGCACGTCGATCGTGTGCACCAGCGTCTGCAGGTCGCCGCCGCCGGCGAGTTCCTCCGCCATGCGTGGATCGACCGCGCGCGCTTGACCGGGTTCGCCCATCCACGCCGTTCCGCCGACGGAGCCGAGCTCCATCACGCCGCGGCCGCCCGGCATCGTCTGGACCAGGCGATGCGCGTTGGGCGCGATGAACTGGTACTCGATGCGCGCGTCGCCCATGGCCGCGGAGATCTCCGCGATCGACTCGAAGCTCTTGATCTCGCGCCACGCCTTGCCGCCGATGCGATCGAGCGCCGTGCGAACGAGCGCGCTGCCATCGGGCGTGTCGCCGGCGGGAATCGTCGCCGCGTGCGGCGCCGAATCAGCGGGTTGCGTGAAGAGAAACGCCGCCGAGCTCAAGGCGACGGCGGCGGTCAGGCTGACGGTGAGGATTCGTTGGCGTGTGCGCATGGTGGAGCCTTTCGGGTGGCGCGACGGACGCGCACTGCGCAGCGGCTGTTCCAGCGCGCGTTACGACTTCGGCGTTGCGGGAGCAGCGGGTGTCGCGGGAGCAGCCGGCGTAGCGGGAGCTTTGGGCGCTTCCGCGGGCTTCGCTGGCGCGTCCTTTTCTTCATCCGTGTCCGCGGGTTCGGGCTCGAGCAGGGCCTTCACTTCGGACGGGAGCTCGAACGTCCTCGCGTCCACCGTGTCGAAGGTGATCGTCTCGTACGTGGTGACGATCTTCTGGCCCATCTGCGTCGCCTCGGTGCGCGTCGGCAGCTGCAGGCCGCCGAACTCCTTGTACTCGAGGATCACCGTCTTGACGGGAATCTTGCCGAGCTGCGTGTCGACGACCATGTCCATTCCGCGCTGAAGGCCGGTGGACTTCTCGTACCAGAGCGTGGCCTTCGATGGGGTCGCGGGTTCCTTCGCAGCCTCTTTCGCCGCGTCCTTCTCCTTGGAAGCAGGCGCGTTCTTGCTCGCCTCGATCTTCCAGCAGTCGAAGCCGCCGAGCTTGCCTTCGCCCGTGGTCTCAAACTTGTCCCAGCGGCGCATCGGGTCGGCTTCGCGCATGAACTCGGCGTCCTGCACCATGGTCTCGAGCTCGTGGCCCGTCATGAGGCGCGGTCCCGAGATCTTGTCCATCGCCCAGCCGACCGTGCCGTCGAATCCCGTGCGGATCATGCCGACGCCAGGAAAGTCGATGCTCATCGTCATCTTGTTGGGCGTCGCCATGCGCGACACCATCGGGCCCTTCATGCCCTGCGCGGGCATTTCCATCGTGCCCTTCATCTCCATCGAGGTGTGCTTGCTCCAGGCTTCGCGTCCGCCGGCGGCGGCGACGCCGCGCTCGATGATGGTCTTGGCGTCGGGCAGGGCGGCGGGAGTTGCAGCGGTCGGCGCCTTGGTGGGCTCAACTTTGGTGGGCGGTTCTTGCCCATGCGCGCCGAGCGTCGTGCAGCAGATCACCGCGAGCGAGAGGGCGAGCCGTGTCGAGAGTTTGGTGCAGATCGAGCGGGCGGGACGGAGGTTCATGGAGTGCGTCATCGGAGGGTCGGCTTTGCGGAGTTTCAGTTGAAGCGCGTGTCGGAGGTGGCGCGCGACGAGGCTGGCGTGTGCCGTATTCCGCGGCGTGATCGAAATCAGCTCAGTTTGGCGACGGAACCGGCGCGCTCGGCATCGACGACGGCGTGATCGTCGGTTCGGCCGAGGGGATCGTCGGGGTGGACGACGGCATCGACTTCGATGCGCGCGCCGTGACCGTGGTCCCGCGGATCCACTTGGCGGCCGCGAGGAACGCGGCGTCGTCGCCGCGCAGCAGCGCCTCGCGGGTCTGCGTGGTGCGCTCGTCGGGGATCACGCCGCGGCCTTCGAGGCGCGTGCCCTTGGAGGTCACGAAGTCCGCGACCGCGTGGAGGAAGACGTCGCCGTTCGCGAGCTCGGTCGCCTGCGCGGGCAGCGCCATGCCTGCGGTCGCCTCGCCAAACACGCGCGCGCGGCCGAGATCCTGCAGGCCGCCTGCGAACACCTCGCTGGTGCTCGCGCTGCGGCCGTCGACGAGGATCGCCAGCGGCTTGCTCGCGTACGGACGCACGCGCTTGCCGTCGGCCGAGACCTTGCGCGGCGTCGCGCGGAACTCCAGCGTGCTGTCGCGGCCGATCATCGAGCCGAGGCTCGCGGTCTCGCGAAGGAAGTGACCCGCCACGCCCATCGACATCGCGCCGACTCCGCCGGGATTTCCGCGGAGATCGATGACGATTCCGTCGCAGCCGCGCATCGAGTCGACGGCGGCGTCGATCGCGTCGGACGCGCCGGTCATCCAGATGTTGAACGCGATCACGCCGACGCGGACGGGCTTGTCCATCTCGATCGGGACTTCGACGATGCGCGTGTCGACCTCGATCGGAAACGGCGGGAGATTGCCGAACTTCGTGCTGCCGAGCGGCGCGGCCTCGAACGCGAGGCGCACCTGCTGCTCGGCGCCGCTGGCGTCGGCAAAGACCACGGTGCGCGTCTGTCCCGCGTCGCCGTGCATGAGCTCGCCGCTGGCGAATGCCAGCGCGGCGCGGAGCTGGCGCGCGCGCGGTGAGTCGGCGTCGCGTTCCGCGGCGAGCTGCGCGCGGACGCCGTCGAGCGCGTCCTTGGCCTTCACGCCGTCGACGGAGACGAGTTTCCAACCCACGAGCACGCCTGCGCGCGCCGCGGGAAGTCCCGGAGCAACGCGCAGCACGACGGGCTCGCCGTCGACAAGCGCGATGTCGATGCCTGCGATGCCTGGGCCGGAGGCTGCCTCGGTGGGCGATGCGTTCGACTTGTTGTGGTCCGCGGCGATGGCGCCGTCGAGTCCGCTGTCATCCTTCGCCGCGCCATCCTTCGCAGCGCCATGCTTCGCGAGCGCGTTGCCGGGGCCCGCGTCGGCTTCCGACGCCGCGACCGCGGGCGACTGGCTCGCGTCTTCCGCGGGAATGATCGCGAAATGGCTCTGGCCAAGCCGCGAGATCATCTCGTTGAGCACCGCGCGAAGCTCGGCTTCGTTGCGCGCGCTCGCCGCCTTCGGGCGCAGTTCCTTGCGCACCGCGATCCAGTCGACGCCGTGCAGCGTCGGATCGAAGTGCTGGTCGCGCACGATCGCCCACGCCTGGTCGAACGTCTCGGCCGGATGCACCGCGGGACGCGATGCAGCGGCGTTGGACGAAGCCACGGGCTTGGGTGCAGAAGAGCAGGCCACCGCGAGAAAGCTTGCAGCGAGAGGCGCAAGTGCTCGCGAGGCACGCCTCATGAAGAGGCTCAGGCAATCGGCTTGCGGAAAGTTCATGGTGGAGGCTCGGAGAGCCGCGATGGTAGAGTCGGTGCCGTTGCATCCCGACGCGCTGCGGGGAATCAGATTCAAATTGAAGCGATTCTCGGGCGGGCTTCATCCATTCATCCGGATGAATGGTTGAAGGTCTTCTGCGGTGCCCGTATCCTTCCGCGCCATGCAGCGATCGCTCCTCAAGGCCCTCGAGTCCCGCACCCTCGTCTTCGACGGAGGCATGGGCACGCAGATCCACGCGTGCACCGATTGCATGCCGAGCGATTACCTCGGCCGCGACAACTGCACCGACATCCTGGTCAAGTCGCGCCCCGACATCATCCAGCGCATCCACGAGAACTACCTCGCGGTCGGTGCGGACATCGTCGAGACCGACAGCTTTGGCGCGAACATCCTGGTTGGGCGCGAGTTCGACGAGGAGCTCGCCTCGTGGACCTTCGACCTCAACAAGCGCGCGGCCGAAGTCGCCCGCGCCGCCTGCGCCAAGTTCGAGACCTCCGAGCGCCCGCGCTTTGCGATCGGCTCGATGGGCCCGGGCACCAAGCTCGTCTCGCTCGGGCAGGTCACCTGGGAGGAGATGCACGCGAGCTACCTCGAGCAGGCGCGCGGCCTGATCGCGGGCGGCATCGACGGCTTCATGATCGAGACCTCGCAGGACCTCCTGCAGCAGAAGATCGCGATCAACGCCTGCATCGACGCGCTCAAGGAGGCGGGCCTCACGCCCGACGACCGCGCGATCTTCTCGAGCGTGACCATCGAGACCACGGGCACGATGCTGCTCGGCTCCGACATCGCGGCGGTCGTGAACGCGCTCAAGCCGTTCCCGATCGCGTCGCTCGGTCTCAACTGCGCCACGGGCCCGGTCGAGATGGCCGAGCACATCGCCTACATCTCCAAGAACTGGGACCGCTCGATCAGCGTGCTGCCGAACGCGGGCCTGCCGATCCTCGTCGACGGTCGCACCGAATATCCGCTGCAGGCCAAGCCGTTCCGCGAGGCGATGCGGCGTTTCCTCGAGGAATTCAAGGTGAATTCCGTCGGCGGCTGCTGCGGCACCACGCCCGAGCACATCCGCGAGCTGCGCGGCCTGGTCGAGGAACTCGGCCTGTCGAAGAAGCAGTCGATGAAGCCGCGCGAGCGCGCCGCCACGCCGCAGGCGCCCGGCTGCTCGAGCCTGTACGGATTCGTCGAGTTCGCGCAGGAGAACTCGTTCCTCATCGTCGCCGAGCGCACCAACGCCAACGGCTCGCGCAAGTTCAAGCGCCTGCTCGACGAGAGCGACTTCGACGGACTCGTGTCGATGGCGCGCGAGGAGATCAAGGACGGCGGCCAGGTGCTCGACGTGTGCGTCGACTTCGTCGGCCGCAGCGGCCCCAAGGACATGGCCGAGGTCGCGGCGCGCTACGTGCGCCAGGTCAACGCGCCGATCATGTTCGACTCGACCGATCCCGTCGTGATCGAGGAAGGCCTCAAGCGCCACGGCGGCAAGGCGATCGTCAACTCGATCAACCTCGAGGACGGCGAGGAGCGCCTCAACCGCATCTGCCCGCTGCTCAAGAAGTACGGCGCCGCGTGCGTCGCGCTCACGATCGACGAGGACCAGCAGGCGGGCATGGCCAAGACCCGCGCGAGGAAACTCGAGATCGCGTCGCGCATCCACGACCTGTACACCAAGAAGTGGGGGCTCCCCGAGGAGGACATCCTCTTCGACCCGCTCACCTTCACGATCGCCACCGGCAACGACGACGACCGCCGCCTCGGCCTCGAGACGCTCGATGGAATCGCCGAGATTTCCCGCGTGTTCCCGCGTTGCGGCATCATCCTCGGCCTCTCGAACATCTCCTTCGGCCTCAAGCCGTCGGCGCGCGCGGTGCTCAACTCGGTGTTCCTGCAGCACGCGCGCGAGCGCGGCCTCACCGCCGCGATCGTGCACGCGTCCAAGATCATGCCGCGCAACCGCATCGCGCCCGAGCACTGGGAAGCCGCGGAATGGCTCATCTTCGACAAGCGCGGCGCCGAGCGCCCCGCGGGCAAGCCGGAGAACTTCGATCCGCTGCTCCACTACATCTCGCTGTTCCCCGACGGCATGGAGGAGACCGCCGAGAAGAAGACGCTCGCCGACCTGCCCATCGAGCAGCGCCTCGCGCAGCACATCATCGACGGCGAGCTGCGTGATCTCGACAAGAGCCTCGTCGAGGCGATGGAGAAGTACCCGCCGCTCGCGATCATCAACGACCATCTGCTCGGCGGCATGAAGACCGTTGGCGAGCTCTTCGGCTCGGGTCAGATGCAGCTGCCGTTCGTGCTGCAATCGGCCGCGGTCATGAAGAAGGCCGTCGCGTTCCTCGAGCCGCACATGCCGAAGGCCGACGCAGGCGCGTCGAAGAAGGCGAAGATCGTCCTCGCGACCGTCGCCGGCGACGTGCACGACATCGGCAAGAACCTCGTCGACATCATCCTCTCGAACAACGGCTTCGAGATCCACAACATCGGCATCAAGCAGCCGCTGCAGTCGATCCTCGATGCCTGGCGCAAGACCGGCGCCGACGCGATCGGCATGAGCGGACTGCTCGTGAAGTCGGTCGCGATCATGGAGGAGAACCTCCACGAGATGAACCGCCTTGGCGTGACCGTGCCCGTGATCCTCGGCGGCGCCGCGCTCACGCGCCACTACGCCGAGAGCCACCTGCGCTCGATCTACAAGGGACCTCTGTACTACGGCCGCGACGCGTTCGAAGGCCTTTCGGTGTGCGACGCGCTCGCGTCGAAGTCGCTCGCGACGGTCGACGCCGAGATCGACGCGCGCCTCGCCAAGCGCGAGGAGGTCGACTCGAAGGTCGCCAAGGCACGCGCGGCTGCGCCGGTCATCGAGTTGCCCGCGCGTTCGAGCGTGTCGACGACGGTCGAGCTGCCGCGCGCGCCGTTCCTCGGCGATCGTCTGGTCGAGGACATTCCGCTCGAGCAGATCTATCCGTACATCAACCTCGTCGCGCTCTTCCGCGGCCAGTGGGGCCTCAAGAAGGGCGACATGGGCGAGGCCGAGTACGAGCGTTTCATCGAGGAAAAGGCGCGTCCGGTGTTCGACCGCCTCGCGAAGCAGTGCAAGGAGGAGAAGATCCTCCGCCCGCAGGTCGTGTACGGCTACTACCCGGTCAACTCCGACGGCGACGATCTCGTGGTCTACGACCCCAAGCAGCAGGACCGCGAGATCGAGCGCTTCAGCTTCCCGCGGCAGGGCGGGCGCGAAAGGCTGTGCATCAGCGACTTCTTCCGCCCCGTTTCCAGCGGCGAGAAGGATGTGCTCGGCCTCCACTGCGTGACCGTCGGCGCCGAGGTCAGCCATCGCGCCAAGCAGCTCTTCGAGCGGAACGAGTACACGGACTACCTGTATCTCCACGGCTTCGGCGTCGAGTGCGCCGAAGCGCTCGCCGAGATGTGGCACAAGCGCATGCGCGCGGAACTCGGCATCGGCAACGACGACAGCCCCGAGATCCGCAAGCTCTTCACGCAGAACTACCGCGGCTCGCGCTACAGCTTTGGCTATCCCGCGTGCCCGGACATGAGCGACCAGGAGAAGCTCTTCCGCCTGATCCGCCCCGAGCGCATCGGCTGCGTACTCACCGAGAACTGGCAGATCGTGCCCGAGCAGTCGACGAGCGCGATCATCGTGCACCATCCCGAGGCGAAGTACTTCGCCGTCGAGAGCGCGGCGCGGGTGCAGGGCTGACGCATGTCCGATTCCGCAACGACCGCGCATGCGCCGAGCGCGCTGCGCACCGCGAGCGCGTACGGCGCCGTCTACCTCATCTGGGGCTCGACATACCTTGCGATCAAGCTCGTGTCGCAGCACGGCGCGTTCGTGATGGCGAGCTCGCGCTTCCTGGTCGCGGGCGTGCTGCTGCTCGCGATCGCGTGGTCGCAGGGTCTGGTGCGGCGCAGTGATTTCAGTGTCAAATCGTGGGCAAACGCGGCGGTCGTCGGTACGTGCCTGATGCTCCTCGGCAACGGCGGCGTGGCGATCGCCACCAAGACCGTCGACTCCGGGCTGGTCGCGCTCATGACCGCGGTCACGCCGCTTTGGCTCGTGGGCCTCGACACGATGATGCACAAGTCGCATCACAAGCCTTCGCCGGTGGTGTGGGTCGGCATCGCGCTCGGCATCGCCGGCGTGATCGTGCTCAAGCTCGGCAACATCGGTCAGACGACCGCGGTCTCGACGGTCGGCGTGGTGGTGATGCTCGTCGCCACGCTTGGCTGGGCGCTCGGCAGCGTGTGGTCGAAGCGCCCGGGCGGCGCGCACTCGCCGATGGTTGCGACG
>Ga0114981_10001892_pt1 | contig 13621 bp, 12 predicted proteins | sample S_140806_MF_Meta_FD_87028 | JGI IMG/M metagenome (GOLD analysis project Ga0114981, IMG submission 87028) | Freshwater microbial communities from Lake Simoncouche, Canada to study carbon cycling - S_140806_MF_MetaG | ecosystem: Environmental > Aquatic > Freshwater > Lake | place: Lake...
AGCTTATGGTTTCGTTTGCTTGTCTTGCATACTTATCATGCCGGATCGGGAAATGTAGCAGCAGCGCTCAATGTAATCAAGCCAACTACAGGCGGAATCTGGCTGATTCAGAAACTCTGGGTCACAAAAGCGGCGAGTTTCGGTAATGCCTCTCAGAACTACTCTCAATTGGCGGTATCAGCTATGATTGAAATGGATCAAGCACTAAGAAAAGATCAAATGATAACATTACCACCGGAGTCGAATGGCAGAAACTAATTTGAATCCCTCCTTTATGGAGGGATTTTTTTTAATGCTCTGAAAACAATACATTTACATGTACATGACAAATCGACTAGCATGCGCCCGCCCCTAAAAGAATGGATATTCCCTGTGCTAATAGTTCTGGGAATTCTATCCACTAAAAAGATCTCCGCTCAAGTTGTAATCAACGAATTCTCCTGTGCGAACATGAGCGCTACCGTTGATAATTTCGGAGCTTACAGCGATTGGGTGGAATTGTATAACGCCGGAAGCACAACTGTAAATCTTACGGGTTATCACATGAGTGATAACGTGAACAACACCACCAAGTGGGCGTTTCCTAGTGGATCAATAGCACCTGGAGGATTTCTGCGCGTAATGTGTTCTGGGCGTAATTTAGTAAGTGGTATTTGGTATCACACTAATTACAAAATGACCCAGTGTAAGCCTGAAGAAATAGTGTTTGCAGATGCGGCGGGTAATATTTTGGATTCAATTACCTTAAAGCGAAATCAAACAAATCATTCTTGGGGAAGAACAACAGACGGAGGTCCCGTTTGGAGTGTTTTTCTTACGCCAACTTTAGGCTCGAGTAATGCAACCTCTACAGCATATAACGCTTACGCTACAACGCCTGTGTTGAGTGTACAAGCAGGGTTTTATCCAGGAGCACAGAACGTGACCATCACAACGCCTGACCCCAACATTACGATTCATTATACAACAACCGGATTTGAGCCGACTACTGCAGATCCTACATACTCTTCTGCAATTTCTGTTTCTACAACGCAAGTGATACGTGCGCGTGCTTTCAGCAGCAATCCTGCTGTACCGGCATCGTTCATTGAAAGCAACACCTATTTTATTGGTATCACGCACACTACAGCAGTTGTTTCTGTTTATGGTGACGGATTAATGTCGCTGATGAATGGTGCGTGGGGCGATGAACCTGTAACAGGATTGGAGTATTTCGATAAGACCGGAGTGTTCAGAACGGAAGTTACTGGTACAAGTAATAAACATGGCAATGATTCTTGGGCATATGATCAGCGAGGAATTGACTTTGTTTCCGAGGATCCTATGGGGTACAATGAAGCACTCGAGTGGAAAGTTTTTCGCAGAAAAGATCGCGACAAGTTTCAGAAAGTGATTTTGAAACCAGCGGCAAACGATAATTATCCATTCGAAAACGGAGCACACATTCGCGATGCCTATTGCCACGATATTTCACAAGAAGCTGGCTTGCATTTGGATGAACGTACACAAGAGCCATGCGTGCTTTATTGCAATGGTGCATACTGGGGAGTATATGAGATTCGTGAGAAAGTGGACGATCATGATTTCACGGACTATTACTACAATCAAGATCAGGATCACCTTCAATTTTTGAAAACATGGGGAGCAACGTGGGCAGAATACGGAGGTACTCAAGCCATTACTGATTGGGGCAACTTCGTCACATTTGTAACGACGAACAATATGGCTACTCCCGCGAACTGGGCCTATGTTGATAGTGTTTACAACTGGAAGAGCTTAGCAGACTACATGATTCTCAACTCTATTTGTGTAACGTCAGATTGGTTGAATTGGAATACTGCTTGGTGGCGAGGAACGGATACACTCGGAGACAAAAAGAAATGGCGTTATGCATTGTGGGACAATGATGCCACCTTCGGGCATTACATCAATTACACGGGTATACCGGATACATCTCCTAATGCTGATCCATGTGCGCCGGAAAGCCTGCCTGATCCTGGCGGACAAGGGCACGTACCCATTGTCAATGCATTGATGGCAAATCCTATTTTCAAACAATACTACATCAATCGCTTTGCTGATTTGATGAATACTACTTTCAGCTGCGATAGTATGCTTGCGCGATTGGATTCCATGATCATGGAAATTCAACCGGAGATGCAAGGGCAATGCGCAAAATGGGGAGGAACCTTTGCTGGATGGCAGGCTAATGTTGCGACATTGCGTACCTACATTTCTACGCGTTGTACAACATTGGTTCAAGGAATGATTGATTGCTATAGTCTCAACGGACCTTATAACATTATTGTAGAAGTTCAACCAGTAGGAGCGGGAACAGTTCAGGTGAATTCGCTTAATCTCGATACGTATCCATGGACAGGAACGTATTACGGCGGAATACCAATCATCCTGCAAACACAACCGACTTCTGCGACTTACACTTTTGATTATTGGGAAATGGTGAATGTGCCATCTCCTAACCCAAATGCCGACAGTATTACAACGGACCTTACACAACCTGATCACATTATTGCGCATTACAAAGTGCAGGAAATACTTTCGAATGTATTTATTCCGAATGCATTTTCTCCCAATGGAGATGGTAATAATGACATATTGTATATCCATGGATTGGATCCACTACAATCTTTTGAATTCATTGTATTCAATCGCTGGGGACAACAAGTTTGGTCTACCACGACAATGGCTAATGGTTGGGATGGAACAACGGATGGTAAGCCAAATCCAACTGGAGTTTACGCTTACATGATTAAAGTGAGCAATCCGGATGGTAGCACAGAAACGAAATCCGGGAACATTACCTTGATGCGCTAACATGAAAAAGAAGGCAAGTGTTTTGTTTGCTTTGGTGATTTCATTCGTGTCGATGAACGCGCAGGATGTTCATTTTTCTGAATTCAATGAAACTCCATTGCATTTAAATCCTGCATATACCGGATTATTCGATGGAATATTCAGGGTTTCGGTGCATCACAGAAATCAATGGACTTCAATGGGAAGTCCGTACAAAACATCCGCGGGCAGCTTTGATATTATTCTGGGTAATCCGAGAGGCCCGGCCCGAATGGGAATCGGATTGTTCACATTTAAAGACCAAGCCGGAGATTCCAAGTTGGGGACTTTTCAAGCGGCTTTGTCAATGAGCGGAATGGTTAAACTGGATGACCGCAGTACACTTTCAGCAGGAATACAAGGTGGATATGCACAACGTTCGGCAACGATAGCAGATTTGCAATGGGAAAGTCAATACATCAACGGTACGTATGATCCAGATGCGACTCCGAATGAAGGAAACTTACTTACTTCTTTTCCTTACGCTGATTTTGGAGGAGGAGTGGCGTATCAATTCCGCAGCGTGAGTGGTAGTTTGGTCGGTAAAGATGTATTCGAACTGAACGCAGGAGTTTCTGCTTTTCACTTTAATAAACCGCAGCAGAAATTTCACGGTGGAAGTGAAGATCAGCTCGACATGCGCGTTGTACTTCACGCGCACGTGCGCTATGATTTTCCTGGGACACCGTGGTCTTTGCGACCTTCGATTACCTATATGAAGCAAGGTCCGGCGAAAGAAATAATGTTCGGTACAGCACTGCGCTATCGAATTAAGAGCGGAACAAAAGTGACGAACTTCTTCAGTGAGGCTGGAGTTGGATTAGGCTGTCACTATCGCTGGAAAGATGCTATTGTTCCTCAATTCTATTATGACTTGGGCGACTTCTTCTTAGGATTTGCTTATGACATTAATGTGTCAAGATACGCAGCTGTTTCGAAATCGCAAGGTGGATGGGAAGTTACTCTTCGCTTTGCCAATTTGAATGGCGCTCTTTATAAAAACAGAAAGTAATTGTTGCGATGAAGTTGTTCGATAAAGCGTGGTGGAAGGAGTTTTATAAAAAATACCTCACTCAGTTTCCTGATTTTCTGCAGTACCTTATTTTGTTGATAGCAGGTATTATAATGTTCATCTTCTTCATCTAGTATCTGATGCAACTGAAACAAATTTCATTGTTGCCAGCTACTGAAAAGGATGCGGAAGTGATTGCCGAACTAGCATCGAAAATCTGGCGCGTTCATTATCCTCCAATCATTGGAGAAGAACAGGTTGAATATATGTTGGAGTGGATGTACTCTTCGTCGAGTATTAACGACCAAATGAGTAAAGGTCAAGCGTACTATTTTATCATGGATGGAGGTGTGCGTCTTGGGTACATTTCCGTTACTCCCAAAGGAGAGCAAGAGTTAATGCTCAACAAATTCTACATTGACACTGCTATTCAAGGAAAAGGAGCGGGGAGAGCAGCTTATCAGTGTTTACTTGTAAAATATCCTGACGTACGTGAAATACGACTAACGGTTAACCGCAAGAACTACAAGTCCATCAATTTTTATTTCTCTCAGGGATTTGTGATAGAGGAAGTGAAAGACTTTGATATTGGATCAGGCTATCTGATGGAAGATTTCATTATGTTGCATCGTATCGGTTAGCCAAATTACTTACCGTTTTTTCTACGCTGTAATGCACTGGTGATGTATTGATAATCCAGATAGTACAGCACACGCATGGAAACCTGATTCAAGTGCGGACCTTCCATAGTGGTTTTGAAATTCTCTCCGTAATTGAAATTGATGTATTGCTCTTCGTTCAAGGTGTTGAGTTTGTACGCGACAGATAAAATACTTCCCGGGGCAAATATCCATTGGTAAACAATGTCCATGTTAATGGAATTGAAGTTAAAGTCGTGATTGCCGGAATACGTAACATAGTCATTCAGACCACCATCCTCACGCAGTACATAATAACCAATATACTGTCCGGTTGCCCAGTAATGGCGTGCTGTAGCTCTAATTGACATGTCTTTCATGAACACATAGCTGGCTTCTAACGAAGATTCGAGATTGCGTATGTTCCTTCTTCCGAAAACAATGGTTCCGTCTTCTTCTTCATTCACCCATCCTCGGTCGCCCCAATCAGTACTGATATTCAGGAATAGGGTCGTCGACAATCGATCAGTAGCACGCACTCTTAGGTAAGTTCCTCCACCGATCCACGGATTAGCTGGGATGGTTGGAGAAATTACAGTTGTAGTACCCATGTAGAAGTCCAAACCGTAGCTTAATTTCTTATTGCTATTGCTGTTGATTCCCATGAAGAGGTTGCTCATTCCGGGGCGAAGGAATACTCGTCCGGCAACACGTGGTTCGAAATAATCGTACGATTCAAATGGTGCATTCTCTGCACCTAAGTACATGCTCCAGAAATTTCGAAACTGAAACATGTTGAATATGTTCAAACTGAAGTTTTGTAAACCACCATCCTGTAAACTGTAGGTGTAATTCACAGAGAGCTCAGAACTGGCATAGTTGAATATCCATTTTGGATTGAACAATTGATAATTCACGAAGGCCCGGTTACCGGCAAAGTTGTTTTCAAATGTCAAACCAAGGTCGTTTGCATCCCAAAGTTTGCTGAGTTCTTCTCGTATCAATCCGTACTGCCACGCTCCACTGGTTTTGGCAATAACAAGGTCATAGCGATAACCTATTTCAGATGAGAACTCGCTGGTGCCGGTTGTTGTTGGATACAATACGTTGCTTACAGCGCCATTGCCTTTAAATGTCCATGTGTTCTTCTTGTTGTTCAATACAAATCCTGCGCCTGTAACATCAGAACTGCGGTACCCATTGGTTCGAATGACATTGGTATTGATAAAATACACAGATGATCCATGGTCGAGCTGTTTGTCCATTACAACAATATTGTAGTTAGATCTCGGCTCCGTTAATACTCTCCGCGATTCACCCGTAATTGTGTCTCTGATCGTAGCGTACGTATTGTCTACAAAAGCATTGAGCACTCCGATACCTAAGCCAAGGTTGGTTCTACCCGATATCTTGGTGGCATTCAAGAGTCGCGACCGCGAGGGATTTTTTACAAGTTCTTCAGAAGTGCCGGCTTCATTTTGTGCTCCGTAGAATCCGGAAGGTGTTCTGCCAATTCGTCGTGAATAGAATAGGTTTCCACGTTGAAACAAATCAACTCCTTCTGTGAAGAAGGGTCTGAACTCTTGAAAAGCAACTTCGAATGCACCCAAGTTCTTTACTACATTATCGCTTTGCACCTGACTGAAATCAGGAAGCAAGGTCATGTCAACCGTGAAGCTTTCATTGATTCCGTATTTCAAATCCATTCCACCTGTGAATGTTGTGGTGGAAGGAGAAGCGCCGAAACGATCATCGTCTTGCCAAATCGTGGTCAGATAAGGTGTTAACGACAAACGTACAGGAGGATCAACATCATTCAAGCCTTTCAGTAATCCCCAATATTTTTGCGGATTCGCTTTATCCTTTGGTGTTAATGCCCATTGGTCAAACTCGAATTTTCGCTGAATATTTCGAGTAATTTGCATTCCCCAATCGTGCTCATTACCCGTTGGAAATCGAAGTGCTGACCAAGGAATCAGAATCTCACAAGTCCATCCGTCACTTTGGATGCTTACAGCGCTTTTCCATACTGCGTTGTAGTTATAATCCGAAAATCTGGAGTCGTATTGTACACCAGATGCAGTCACGCTGAAGTCGAATGCGTCTTGTTGGGTGTTGTACGTATCAAATACGATACGGAAGTCATCTGCATTCACATACTCATCGCGCAGGCCCAATTGCCGATTGATACTGTCTGGTTGGTTATCAAACATCTTAGCACCTATGTACATGCCCAAATTATCATACATGATGCGCACTTCTGTTGGGAAGCTAATAGGGGCATTTTCGGTAGGGCTGTTTTGTTTGAAATCTCCAGTTACTTCGGCTCGATTCCATTCAGCATCATTCAGTTCTCCATCAATCCTGATCGGTTGATTGGCTCTGACGGTGGAATATTCTCTTCTGACGATAATCGAGTCTTCGCTTTCCTTCGAAAAAAGTGCTAGAGAAAAAAATAGGGAGAGTGCGAAAACGAATAACCTCATAATAGGTAGGGGTGGGGTGTACTATGGTGCAAAAGTATCCCGAAGTACGAGGTCTGCAACCAAACTTTTACCAACGGGTATTAAAATATGTGAAAGGGCCTCGGCGCTGGTAGTAAAACGAAGAATCTGAGCAAATGATACAGGTTCGAAGGAATATTGCAATGTTTTCAACATTTGTTAGTAGCGGAATGATCAATTCCGAATCATTGTTATTTTTGTCGCTTCCCGAAAGATTTTCTCTTTCGGTAAACATATAACCAATTATCTATGAACCTGCACGAATATCAAGGTAAGACTATCCTCAAAGGATTTGGAGTCGCAATTCAGGAAGGCATCGTTGCCGAAACTCCTGAGCAAGCTGTTGAAGCGGCAAAAGAATTGCAAAAAACAACCGGTACCGGATGGTGGGTTGTGAAGTCTCAGATTCATGCCGGTGGTCGCGGAAAAGGTAAGATCGTTGGTACTGAGCAACGCGGTGTTCAACTTGCGAAGAGTCTTGATGATGTCAAGTCAATTTCTTCTGCTATTCTTGGGAATGTTCTTGTGACTTTGCAAACTGGCGAGAAGGGTAAGAAAGTAAACAAAGTCCTTATTGCACAGGATGTATATTATCCAGGTCCAGAAGAACATAAAGAATTCTACATGAGTGTTCTTCTTGATCGCGGTAAAGGACGTAACGTAATTGTTTATTCAACTGAAGGTGGAATGAACATTGAAGAGGTTGCTGAGCACACACCACACCTCATTCACCGTGAAGAAATTGATCCAAAAGTTGGATTGCGCGATTTTCAGGCGCGTCGTATCGCGTTTAATCTAGGTCTCAGCGGAGAGGCTTTCAAAGGAATGATCAGTTTCGTGAAGTCGCTGTATAAGGCATACGAAACGATTGATGCAAGTCTTTTTGAAATCAATCCATTGTTCAAGACTTCAGACGGAAAAATTATCGCTGTCGATTCAAAAGTTACTTTGGATGGTAATGGTTTGATTCGTCACAAAGATCTTGCAGAACTACGCGATACTTCAGAAGAAGATCCTACAGAAGTTGAAGCAGGAAGCTACGGATTGAACTATGTAAAACTTGACGGAAACGTAGGTTGCATGGTAAATGGTGCTGGACTTGCAATGGCGACAATGGATATTATCAAATTATCAGGTGGAGACCCTGCAAACTTCCTTGATGTAGGAGGAACAGCTAACGCTGCTCGTGTAGAACAAGCCTTCCGTATCATTTTGCGTGACGAAAAAGTGAAAGCTATCCTTGTCAATATATTCGGAGGAATTGTTCGTTGCGACCGCGTTGCACAAGGAATTGTGGATGCGTACAAGAATATCGGTGACATCAAAGTTCCGATCATTGTTCGCTTGCAAGGAACAAATGCTGTTGAAGCTAAGAAGATCATCACTGACTCAGGTTTGAAAGTGTTTTCGGCAATCGAATTGCAAGAAGCTGCTGACCTGGTGAAGCAAGTAGTTCAAGGGTAATATAATTACCGAAACTGATAGCCATCATATCCTGAAATTTGTCAGGAATGATGGCTTTTTTGTTCCTTTGATTCTATGTTGAACGACCTAAGTGCTGATTCCAGAAAGCAGATTGTTGCTGTTTCCGTTTCCAGAAAACTAGGAAAAGGGGAGATGCTTTTCCTAGAAGGAAAGATTCCTTCACACGTATTCTTTCTGGTTGATGGAAAGATGAAATTGTACACCACAGATCTTCAGGGGCGTGAGCAAATCATTCACTTGGCTGGTCCTGGAGATTTGATGGGTTATCGCGCTATTTTGGGAGGAGATTCACTTTCGTGCAGTGCCGCAGCCTTGGAATTGTCGCACGTGTTGGTTGTTCCGAAAGATGTATTTCTGCGTACTTTGGAAACAGATGCAGCATTCTCACATCAGGTAATACGGCTGTTGACTAATGAGTTGCGTCATGCAGAGCACCACCTTGCTGGACTAGCAAGAAAATCTGTGCGGGCTCGATTGGCGGAAGTGCTTCTCATTATCGGAACTAAGTTCGGTTATGAGACAGATGAAGAAACTCTGGCTGTTACTCTTTCTCGCGAGGAAATTGCAGGGTTAGTTGGCACCGCAACAGAAACAGTAATACGCCTGCTACATGCCATGAAAGATGAGGGTTTGTTGGCAACCAATGCAAGGAAAATTCGTCTGATTAACAAAGACGGACTGCGTAAGTGCGCGGAAGACCTCTGAGTCAAACCTTTTCACTATCTTTGCCCGCTTAGTGTTATGGCAGGAAGAATCATTATTGCTTTTACGTTGGTATTGGCACTTTTCGGGAGTAGTTGCAATGAATTCAGCAAACTTCAGAAAAGCAACGATCTGAACCTGAAATACACAAAAGCAAAGGAGTATTACGGTACCGGCGATTATGTAAAAGCGCAAATGCTTTTCGATGAGTTGTATGCCGTAATGCGTAATACTGACAAAGGCGAAGACGTTCTTTTCTATCTTGCTTATTCGAATTATCAACTGGGAGATTATATCCTTGCGGGTTATCAGTTTCGAGTATTCTATCGAAATTATCCGCTGAGCACGCGTGCCGAAGAGTGCTTGTACATGAGCGCGTATTGCCATTACTTGATTTCTCCCGTTTATAGCTTGGATCAATACGACACGTATTTGGCAATTGAGCAATTTCAGTATTTCGTTCAAATGTTTCCTGCGAGTGAGCGTGTGAAAGAGTGTAACAAGCTCATCGACATGCTTCATTTGAAATTGCAGAAGAAACAATTCGAGATTGCTAAAATGTATCTCAATATCAATGATTACAAAGCAGCCATTACATCCTTTGAATCTCTGCTGCGTGAATATCCGGATACGAAATACAGAGAGGAAAGTATGTATCTGCTCATTAAAGCAAGGTATTACCTCGCATTGAATAGCGTAGAAGAAAAGAAAGAACAACGTATTAAAGATGCAACTACTCAGTACAATCTGTTTCATGCAGAGTTTCCTGAGAGCGAATTCGGTTCAGAAGCAATATCGTTGAATGAACGAATTCAGAAATTGCAGATCAAGTTCAACGAAGACAAAAAGAGTAGAAACAATTAATACAACACACAATGGTAGATTTCAAAAAATCAAACGCTGAAGTGACTACAGTTACGCGTGACTTGCGCAAACTGGATCCTGAAACAGGTAATGTTTATGAATCAGTTGCTATTATTTCCAAGCGTGCCAACCAGATCAGTGCGGAGTTGAAAGAAGAACTTACCGGGAAACTGAATGAGTTTGCTTCTCACACCGATAATCTGGAAGAAGTATTTGAAAATCGTGAGCAGATTGAAATTTCGAAATTCTATGAGCGTCTGCCAAAGCCGGTGAATATTGCTATTCAGGAATTCGTTGAAGGCAAGGTTTACCACCGCAACCCGCTGAAAGAACAGGAATAATTCCTGTTCTCAAATATTTTCCGGACATGGTGGCTGTTGCTGCCATGTCTTTGTTGTTTAAGGCTGTTCAATGCTAAAAGGGTAGAAAATAATTATCGGTATTACTGCAGGAATAGCGGCCTATAAAGTCCCGCTGCTCGTTCGGCTGCTGGTAAAAGCCGGTGCAGAAGTTCAAGTGCTGATGACGCACGCTGCTCATGATTTTGTTACTCCATTAACACTCGCAACTCTATCAGGAAAACCAGTCCTCACTCATTTTACAGAAGGTTCGCAAGGAGTATGGAACAATCATGTTGAACTGGGAATGTGGGCGGATCTGATCGTCATTGCACCCGCAACTGCCAATACAATTGCTGATCTTGTGCATGGGAAAAGCGAGAACTTACTGCAAACTGTTGTGCTCTCTGCTCGTTGTCCGGTAGCGATTGCTCCTGCAATGGATCTCGACATGTATCAACATCCGGCAACTCGTGATAATCTGTCTGCACTTCTTTCAAGAGGAACTTTGATTATTCCTCCCGGAGTTGGAGAATTGGCCAGCGGATTAAGCGGCGAAGGCCGAATGGCAGAACCTTCTGAGATTTTTTCCTTCGCGGAAACAACTTTACTGCTCGGTGAACGTCTCTCAGGAAAGAAGATGCTCATTACTGCCGGACCAACATACGAACCAATAGATGCTGTGCGCTTTATCGGCAACTACTCCTCAGGTAAAATGGGGATTGCGATAGCGAACACTTTAGCTTGTCAAGGTGCTGAGGTAACGTTAGTGTGCGGTCCAACTAAGGAGAAACAAATTGATCATCGCATTGCATGTGTGAATGTGAATACTGCGCGTGAGATGTATGACGCGTGTATGCTCGTGTTTCCTTCTGTTGACGCGGCAGTCCTTTCTGCAGCGGTTGCCGATTATCGACCGAAGAATGTGTCCTCCTCCAAAATTAAGAAGGAGCAGGGCGGCTTGTCGAACATTGAATTGGAGGAAACCGAGGATATTTTGGCCGCACTTGGCAATATGAAAGTCAAGGAACAAGTTCTTGTTGGATTTGCCTTGGAAACTGACAACGAAGAAGCCAACGCAAAGTCCAAGCTGGAACGGAAGAACCTTGATTTCATCGTAATGAATTCATTACGCGATTCAGGAGCCGGTTTCAGTACTGATACAAATAAGATTTCCGTATTTACCCGCGACGGAAAAACCCATAACTTTGATTTGAAGCAAAAAAGTGAAGTTGCCCTTGATGTTGTTGAACTACTTTATTCGTATGTGAAGAAATGAAAAATCTGATTCTTGCCATTGCTGTAGTGCTCTTTTGCGGTCATTCTGTTCTCGCACAAGAATTGAATTGTCAGGTACAGGTTGTGTCGCCTCAAATTCAGGGAACAACCGAGAAGCGAATCTTCGATAACCTCCAGAAGGCGATTTTCGAATTCATGAACAACACCAAATGGACCAGTGATATTTTTTCTCAGGAGGAACGAATCAGCTGTTCAATGTTCATCAACATTACCGAGAAGCTATCAACCGACGAATACAAGGCAACACTCCAGATTCAATCTACACGACCTGTATTCAAGTCGTCCTACAACTCTGTAATGCTGAATCACAATGATGCGGATTTCACATTCAAGTACATTGAATTCCAGTCGATGGATTTTTCAATGAACCAGTATATGGGGAATTTGACCTCTGTCTTGGCGTATTACGCCTATGTGGTGATTGCCACTGACTATGATTCTTACTCATTGAATGGTGGAACTCCATGGTGGCAAAAAGCACAAACCATTGTAGCGAATGCGCAAAACGCAGTTGAAAAAGGATGGAAGTCGATGGAGAGCACTAAGAACAGATACTGGTTAGTGGAGAACACTTTGCAACCATTATTCGCTCCTATTCGCGAGTGCAATTACAAATATCACCGTCTGGGATTTGATGTAATGTATCAGGATGTGGCAGCGGGAAGAGCTGTTGTTTTAGAGGCTTTGCAGAGTTTGGAAGCTGTTCATAATCAGCGTCCTTTGTCTTTCCCCTTACAGTTTTACTTTAATGCAAAATCTGATGAGATTGTGAAGTTGTTCAGCGGCGGACTGACGGAAGAAAAGGCCAAAGTAGTGCCATTGTTGCAAAAGATTGATCCTGGTCATGGATTGGTTTATCAGAACATTAACAGGGCCCAATAATTAAAACTTGGAGTTCAATGCCGCTTTCCGAAACATCTACATATATCTCGGACTTCGGTTCTGTTTGTTCGATTATGTAAGTTTACAATTCGCTTTTCGTGGCGAAATCCGGAAATTTTTCAGTTAATTTGGTACGATTTTGGTTTTATCAACCAGAAATGACCAACCTATGAAAATATCTACATTTCGTCCGAAAGTATTGATGCTCCTGATGGCAGGTTTTATTCCAGCCATGCTTCTTGTTCCTTCCTGCAAAATGGGTCAAGTGAACATGCAGGTTTTGGAGCCAGCCGATGTTACCTTGCCGGCTCACGTTCAAAAGTTCATTCTTGCAGACCGTACACGTCCTGAAAAAGGAAACGGACAACAGGCACTAAATATTCTAGAAGGAATCTTGACTGGAGAGGGAATTTTCCAAGATAAATGGGCTTCAGAAGATTGCCTAGAAGGTTTGCGCCAGAAGTTGACGATGACACCACGTTTTAGTGTTACTGTAGCTGCTTTGGATACAGCTTTGAAGGGAACCGGTCGTCGCCAGGTAAAACCACCATTGGACTGGGCAACAGTAGCTAAATTGGTTGGTAATGACACCAGTGCAGCGTTGGTTGTTTTGGAAGCATTCGATTCTAACACCAACCTTTTCAATGAAGTTGTACAAACAACTCAGCGTGGTCCTGACGGGGCGAACATACAGGTTCCTGAATATCGTGCACACGGAAAGATTCAAGTGTATTGCGTGTGGAGAACATACGATTTGAAAACAAGAACAATTGCTGATCAGTTTACACAAGAAAGCTGGCAACAGTTCGACGGTTCAGGAAAAACACTTTCAGAAGCTGAGAGCCGTTTGCCTAGCCGTAGCGACATGGTTGGCCGTGCAGGTGTTCACGCAGGACAGGAATATGGTCACCGTATTTCTCCACAATGGGTGTGGGTTGCTCGTGAATATTACCGAAAAGGCAGTCCGGAAATGAAGCAAGCGGCTCGTTTGGTTCGCTTCAGTAATTGGAAAGCAGCAGCTGATATTTGGAATAAACTATCAAC
>Ga0114981_10001895_pt1 | contig 13605 bp, 9 predicted proteins | sample S_140806_MF_Meta_FD_87028 | JGI IMG/M metagenome (GOLD analysis project Ga0114981, IMG submission 87028) | Freshwater microbial communities from Lake Simoncouche, Canada to study carbon cycling - S_140806_MF_MetaG | ecosystem: Environmental > Aquatic > Freshwater > Lake | place: Lake...
ACCTTCTTCATTTTTATAATAAGGGGAATATTTTCCAGCAATCATGTTTAAAGTTATTGGGAATCGACTTTTTTCATATTTTCCATTTTCAGCTACTAATTTATTTTGTGCACCTGCTTCACTTACCGCTTTTAAAACGTCATCAGAAGTTTTATTTTTCGGATTATTTAATTGTTGCTCTAGTAAAATTGCAGTTGCTTCATCATTGGCTTTATAAATAGTTCCTTTTATAGATGATCCCCATTGATAGTTCCATTTATTATTTGTATAAAACTCATTTAAGCCTGTTGTATCCACAGAGGCTCTAGACCATACAGATTTATCAGTTAATTCAAACAACATAATACCATCTCTATATTCTGTCAATAAATTTCTATAGTCTTCATTGTCATCAACCAATCTGTTTTCTTGAAAATCATTCATTGCTTTATCAGCATAGTTTTTATATAACGAACGTAAAGTAGACTCTTTTTTTCCGTACATTTTTGCTTTGGTAAATGCTTCTAAATAGTTGGCAAAATCAGCTTGGGTAAATTCTACATTCGTCATTGTAAACAATGGCTTTTTATACTTAGCATATGTATTTGCATTGTACGTACCATTCATTAATGTAGAGTCACTAATTGCAGCGATTATTTCGTTTAACGCAATCGGGTATTCTTTAAAGTTTAATTTATCTTTTACTTTTTCTGTATATTCCAAACGAGCAATATCTGTTCTGCTATCTTTTTCAATTCTTTTTCCTAAATCTGTTTTAACAGAATCAAAAGGTTTTAAAGGCGTTTTGCTAATTAATTTGATGATATGATAACCATACTCTGTTTTTACAGGTTGTGAAATATCGCCTGCTTTTTTTAAACTAAATGCGGCATCTTCAAATACAGGTAACATTTGTCCTACACCAAAAGTTGGCAACACCCCTTTCGAATTCAATGAAAATTTATCATCAGAATATTTTTCTACCATGGCTTCAAATGACGCTCCATTTTTTAGCAACGTATATACCGAGTCGATTCTAGCTTTGCCTATTTTATCTCCTGCTTCTCCAGCACTTTTTTTCACATTAACCAAAATTTGAGCAACTTGAATTTCACCTCTTGCTGGTCTTTCTTCTAATTTTTTAATGATGTGATAACCATAAATCGTTTTGAATGGTTTTGAAACATCATCTACTGGTGTATTGTAAGCTACATTTTCAAATGGATATACAATTTGCAATGTCGTTATAAATCCTAAATCTCCTCCGTTTAAGCCCGATTGTTTATCATCACTAAACATTCTAGCGATGACAGAAAAATCGGCATTATTAACTGTGATTGCATTATAAAGACTATCTATTTTTTGATAAGCACTTAAGGTGTCGTCATTATTACGAGGGGTTGATATCAGTATATGCGCAACTCTAACATCTTTCTTTGAGCGTTCATAGGCTTCTTTCAACAACTTATTTTTCATTTCAGCGTCTGTCAAATATGTCTTTGCCAATTGTTTTTTATAAGTACTCAATTCTGACTCAATGTTTGCTAAGGTATCTATTTTTAAGGCATTTGCTTCCGCTACTTTCATTTTAAAACGACTATATAGCGTTAAATATTCTCTTACCGCTTTTTCACTAAAATCGGGTTGTTGATTGTTAATGTTTTTGGTGTACATTCTCAAAAACTCTTTTTTAGTTACTGCATTCCCTCCGTAGGTAAATAATACATCCTCCTTTTTTTGAGCATCTATAGTAAAAGAAGTGATTAAAGCTAAAAGTAACAGATTTAAACTAAGAATATTTTTCATAATAAATTTTACGACTTTATTTTAATGTTTGAGATTGCGAATTTACTTCTTTTATTTATTTGTTTTTTTCTTTTTTTCTAGCCATTCAATGAGCCCCAAAACATTGGTATGATCTATTCGCTTACCACGAATAACTTTATTTTCATCCAATAGATATAAGGTTGGCGTGCTATACACATCATAAAAAGCTCTAAAATTAGACGTGTGATTTGGATCATGAACATGCACCCAACCCTCTCCTAATTTATTGTCTGAAATGAATTTTTTCCATTTGTCTGTTTCGCCATCTGCTTCAACAGCATATATTTTTACATTGTATTTTTTTAATGCTGCTTTGTACAACGAATCAAATATGGGCATTTCTTTTTGGCAATGTCCACAAGTTGGAGACCAGAATATCAAAATAGTATAATTTGCTTTAACGGCAGATAAAGGTAAAACGTTGATACCAGAAGTATCCATCATTCTTATATCCATAGCAGGTTGACCAATCATATTGGGCGCAATTTTTCGAGCTCTGTCTACATATTTTGCTAATTGGGCAGAGTCTGTCCATGGAGCCAACCCTTTCATATAATAATTTTCTACCAAGTAAACAAAAGCCTCATCCATGCCCATTATTTTGCTGGTTTCTGTCCAAAGGGTTAAATACCACAATGAGTATTTAAACGTTTCCTCCATTCCTTTTGCTTTTTGTAAAATCATATCACATTCTTTTTCTACTGAATCTGGGGTTGGAATCACTAATTTAGACATATAGTTTTCTAATTTAGATTCATATAATGGAGAATATATTAACCGGTCGTCTCTAAAATCATATTTATCCCAAAAATGTCCTTTATAAAAATTTCTTGGATACAAGGAATCTTTTGTTCCATCTGGATTTGTTGGCAATACAGTTGGAATTTCAGGTTCACTTACCGCATTAAATAATTTAGCTAAAAATGAAGTAGGTTTTTTAGCGATTATATTTTCTCGATAATCTTGTAATTCTTTCCCTTTCACTTTTAATTTTTCATATACAGCAGTCGTATCTTTTTTATTTTTTGCCAATACCAATTGTCCTTCTATTTTTTGATATTCAGCACCATATTTTACCAAGAAACGCTGGTAATCATAAAAATCTATATTTTCTGAAGTGCCTTTAAATACTATGCTTTGATAAATATTAGAACGGGTAGTTTCAAATGAAAGATCGTCTCCATTATTTAAAATAAATTCTACATTCGTCGTTCTATCATAAAATAAGATTGAATAAATCCCCCCTACAATTTTTTTAGCTGATTTAAATGTGACTTCACCATTGCTATTTAATTTGGCCGAATCTACTCGATACACATTTGATGCTTTTCCATAGTAGTTACAGAGATAAACCATGGTATCTTTTTGGTCTGTAAATTTTGCTTTTATTGAGTAACCATCTTTTGCATTTACTTGAATGTATGATGCAATTAAAATGAATAACGAAAGAAATATTTTTTTCATAAAAAACTATTTTTTTGAATTATGAGGGGTGAAATTACTACATGGAGACGTTTTAAAAAAATTGAAAGTCTAGCATTTCAAAAGGATTAACACTTTGTTATAGTTTACCTTTTTTTAACTCAAAATTGATGCAATTAATATTGACACCTTAACTTGCAACACTGTTACTAATTGTACTTTTTATTATGTCGAGAAAGAAAAAATTTGTCATCAATGATTTAATGATTGAGTCGTATGCCGCCGAAGGCAAAACCATTGCCCGGCACAACGAAAAAGTCATTTTTGTAGAAGGGGCAGTACCTGGCGATGTTGCCAATGTGTTTGTGTACAAAAATAAAAAAGATTGGGCCGAAGCAAGAGTTAATCAAATTACAAAATATTCGGAAAACAGGGTTGAACCTTTTTGTGAACACTTTGGTATTTGTGGTGGTTGTAAATGGCAAATGCTTCCCTATGAATTACAATTACAATATAAAGAGCAACAAGTAAAAGATCAATTGCGCAGAATAGGGCATGTAGCAGTGGGTGAATATTTGCCTATCAAAGGTTCTGCATTGACCGAATTATATAGAAACAAATTAGAGTTTACATTTTCTACCAAACAATATATTACCAGTGAGGAATTAAATAATGGCGAATCTTTTGAAAAAAATGTAGTAGGTTTTCATGCACCCAAATTATTTGATAAAGTAATTGATATTGAAAAATGTCATTTACAAAACGAACCTACCAATGCCATTCGAAATTATATTCGAGCATTTGCTCATAAAAATAATATCACTTTTTATGATATAAAAAATCATGTAGGCTTGTTACGCACCATGATGATTCGGTTTTCCTCTTTAAATGAAACGATGGTGAATATCGTTTTTGGAGAAGATGATCAATCTAGTATTTTAATGGTAATGAATGCTGTAAAAGAAAAATTCCCAAGCATACATTCATTAAACTACACCATCAATTTAAAAATGAATGACAGCATTTATGACCAAGAAGTTATTTGTTTTTCTGGTGAAGCATTTATCCATGAAAAATTAGAAGACTTTATTTTTAAAATCAGCCCTAAATCTTTTTTTCAAACCAACCCAACACAAGCAGAAGAATTATATAAAATAACGAGAGCATTTGCTGATTTAAAAGGTGATGAAATATTATATGATTTATATTGTGGAACAGGTAGCATTGGGATATTTTTATCAAAAAATGCAAAAACAATTATAGGTGTAGAAACAATTGAAGATGCGATTGAAGATGCAAAACTCAATGCAAAAAATAATGGATTAGAGAACACCTCTTTTTATGCAGGCGATGTGATCAAGATTTGCAATGATTCTTTTTTTGCAAAGCATGGCAAACCCGATGTGGTTGTAATAGATCCTCCACGTGCAGGTTGTCATGAAAAATTAATTGAAAAATTACTAGAAATAAAAGCGCCTACAATTGTTTACGTTAGTTGTAATCCTGCCACACAAGCTAGGGACTTACAATTATTATCAAAAGAATATATGATTACAAAATCACAAGCAGTTGATATGTTTCCACACACACATCATGTAGAAAATGTGGTACAATTGAAGTTAGCTGCCTTGGCACAATAGTTGAAAGTTGATTAGTAATTATTAAATTTGAATAATAGAATATGGAAGATATTTTAACCGAAAAAATAAGCAATCAATTTGTAGAGGAAGTAAAGGAGAAGTTTTTAAAACCTTTGCCAGGTTTGGAAGCACAATTAAAAATGGCACCTGAAATTCGTCGTCAACAAACAGAAATTCCGTATGACGCTCGAGTTGCTGGAGTAATGATATTATTATTTGAAATTGATAAAAAATGGAATACCATTTTAATTCGTAGGGCAGAAGACGGACAAACCCACAGTGGGCAAATTAGTTTTCCGGGTGGTAAAAATGAAAAATTTGATGTAGATATTATTGCGACTGCTTGTAGAGAATGTGAAGAAGAAATTGGCATCAAAAGAAATGATATTGAAGTGCTTGGAACACTTACCCCTATTTATATTCCACCCAGTAATTTTGTCGTGACCGCAACGGTTGGTTTCATTGCCAATGCGCAAAATTTAAAAGCCGACGAAAAAGAAGTACAAGAAATCATTCAAGTTCCTTTAGAGTTTTTATTTCATCCAAAAATGAAAAAAGAACAAGAAGTGAAGCCCAATGTAATCTCTCCTACATATCATTTAGATGAAACCATTATTGTTTGGGGAGCAACCGCAATGCTAATTTCAGAATTAGAGCATTTATTAAATTTACCGAAACCACCAAAACAAAGAATTCGAATTCACAAATAAAATACGATAAATCATGAACGCAATTATAACAGGAGCAAGCAAAGGAATAGGCAAAGCCATTGCCGAAAAATTAGTACTGCAAAACTGCAACATCGCAATTTGTGCAAGGGATGAAAAACAATTACAAGAGACAAAATCTCAATTACAAATGCTAAATCCTGCTGTAGCTATTTTCACTATGGTTGCCGATTTAAGTAAGAAAAATGAGGCGCAGTTATTTGGAAAACAATGTTTAGAAAATTTTCCAACCATAGACATTTTAATTAACAATGCAGGATCTTATTTACCAGGCGATATTACCACCGAAGCGGATGGTACTATAGAAAAAATGATTGAAACCAATTTATATTCTGCTTATCATTTATCTCGTATTATCGTTCCTAAAATGCAAGCTCAAATGTCAGGTCACATTTTTAATATGAGTTCCATAGCAGGTTTGCAAGCCTACAAAAATGGAGGTGCTTACAGTATTAGTAAATTTGCATTGCAAGGTTTTTCTAAAAATTTACGGGAAGAATTAAAATCTTATTTCGTGAAAGTGACTACGATTAATCCAGGTGCTACCATGTCTGACTCATGGAGTGGAAGTGGCATAGAGGAAGATAGAATTATGAAAGCATCCGACATCGCTGAAGTTCTTTGGAATGCATATCAGCTTTCGAAGCAAACGGTTGTGGAAGACATTGTATTACGCCCAATTTTGGGTGATTTATAATATTCCTAATTAATAAATTAAAAATTGAAGGCAGAATAAAATTGTAAATCAACACCTCTTGCATTGTATTTACTAACTAAATAACCTAAACTGTTGGTTGCAAAACCAAATTGCATAGGACCTAATCCAAAATGAACGTGTGCTCCTAATGAGCCTCTGGTTAATCCTCCTAAACTAGCATTTACTCCTGCATTCAATATATTTTTCAAACGATAACTATACCCTACCGACAACATTGGTGATTTTGTAGCATTTAAATAATTTTGAAATCCTTGCACATAAAACAATGAGACAGTGTGATGATAATGATTTAAATAACGCTTAAAAGATGCTTTTTTACCAAAACCATAACTTCCACTAATCATTAATTTAGAACCAATATTAACTTTATAAGCACCTGCTGTTGAGTCTAAATTCAACATATCCTTTTTAATAATAAAACTGTCTATATTTTTATTCCAATCATAGCCTTCCCATCTGTATGCATATTTTGAACTGATTGTATAAGCATTTTCATTAAATTGAATCGAACCGTTATCAACCATTGAGACACTAGCTGATATTTGATCATTCATCTTTGCCGATACACCAAAGTCTACTCCAAATCCAGTACCTGCACCTTTTGTAATTAAACTTGAGATTGAATTTGTGTTCAAGTTACTAAATGTTTTTTCACTGATATAACTTTGTAAAACCTGTCCATTTAATGAAGCTTCAATATAACGACCATCGGGTGCAGTATAAAAATCTAGTTTTGAATTTTGAGTATTTACATTTGCAGTACCCACTAAATAACGAAAACGAACTGCTGGTTTAATAATTAAATTTGTTTTTTGATTTAATTTCAAATGAAAATTTTTCGCAACATTAATTCCATAATCTGCATACTGTAATGCATTTATTTTAGGTAAAATATCAATCGATTGATTTTCGTAATATTTATTGCCTTTATAAAACAAATAGAATAATTCTTGGGGTAAAGAAATGTTTGCATGAATATGTTGTCTTGCAGAAAGTTGAAATTCTAAAAATACTTTTCTTTTTCTATGAATATTAAATCCAACATTAAACATCGTAACATCGGCTCCAGCATAAATTAAATTCGTTTTCTTTAAATTATTCATTATGCCATTTACAGTTGATGTATTAACCTGTATTGAATCACTCTTCTTATTAAATTCTTTTACATAATTTATAACATCACCTGCAGAAGTAAAATTATTGCCAAAGTTGGCATAAAAAGGCAAAAAAGAAATCTTAAAATTCTTATACTCATTACCAATCATAGAAGGGTTTAAAAAAGAATTTTCTGCATCAGCATTTTGATTATGCAACGACGCTATATTAATTTGTGCAAACAAAATTTGACTACAAAATAGGCCTACAAAAAGTAAACTAAGTTTTTTCATTCGTTAAAATTTAAAAGGGTTTAAAATCAATTTCAAATCACTTACTATTTGTAATCCCAACAAATTATTTTTAGAAATTACCACATAAGGCACCATGTAACCATTGGTATTAATTGAAAACGAATAGATAATTTTATTACTCTTTTCTATATTTTTTAATTTTGATTTTCGAATATTTACAACATTCTTTTTACTGACAACATTTGTAGGATTTCCAGCACCATCTACACTAGCTCCATCAAGAATAAATGAATTTTCAAACACTGAATCTTTTCTTTCCGCATCTTTCATAAAAACCATTTGCATTTTAGAAAAAATAGGCATTGCATTATCTGTATAAAAATTAAAATAGCCAGAAATAGAACTGTCACTAATTGCCGAATTTCCAGAATCATAAATGCTACTTAAATTACCTGCATCAAATACAACCGTATCAGACAATTCAATTGACTGATTTGAAAACAAAGCAATTTCGTTTAATCTAACTTTATTAATAGTAAACTCTATTGGAATATTTTCATTAAAAATCACATTGTTAAAAGCATCAATCTGAAGATGCTCTATAAAAAAATAAATAGAATCATTTATAGTCACATTGTTGATATTTAATGATATACTATCTTTTCCATTTGTTTGTAGCGCATTTGAAAATGTAGTTGAAAATAAAATATTATTTGTTGTTGCTGTATCTTTTGAGGAGCGCATGGTAATCGTAAAGCCCGAATTAAAATTTACAGGAAATAAATTTTGGATTTTCATACTGACTTCAATTGAATCTACTTTTAAGTATTTGATGATTTCTTGTGTAGGAATTGCAAATGGACCAATAAAGTCAATCTCTAAGTTTGGTGAACTAACCATTAAATTGGCTGGCATCCCAATATCATTAGGAGTTATTTGATATTGAAATGACTTCCCTTCCAACTTAGTCAAATCATTTAAAGAAAGGTTCCCTTTGATCAAAGGCAATAACCAATTTGATTGAATTGGTGAATCATCAACAACTTGTTTTTTACAAGCAAATAATGATAAGCATAAAACAAAAACGTAAATGTATTTCATAACAGGTATTTTTAACAAAAATAATATGCATATTTCATATTATTATTATTATTATTATTTAATAAATTGATAATACGATTATTATAGTTGAAATTAAATTTTAGTAATAAATATCAAAGTTGACATTTAAATACTGATTTGTATTTTAAAAAAAATGAAATAATCTTATAAATATATTTATTAATTAACAACTTAGTTTGATTTAATCATCAACACTATTTTTGCATTCCGAGTATTCGAAATGTAATAAAAAAACTTGCTGCCATAAAAATACCTCCTAGGAAAAAAGGTGCACCCGGAAAATGAAATGTCGCATTGGGCTTGGTAGCAAAATAAAATAAATTGGTCATCATTAATGGTCCAAAAATGGTAGTCAAACTTTGCAAACTGGTTAAACCACCTTGTAGTTCACCTTGTTCGTTTGCAGGTACTTGCGTGGTCATGATGCTTTGAATACAGGGTCCTGAAATTCCCCCAAGGCAATAAGGAATTAAAAAAACGAACATCATCCAACCTTGTGAAGCAAAAGAAAATAAAAACATACCAAGGGTATATAATCCAAAACCAATATATACACTTTTTTCATTGCCTAACCATGCCACAGAGCGTTTGATTAATAAACCTTGCACAACACCCACTAAAATCCCTACTAATCCTAATGAGTAACCCACTAGATCTTTACTCCAATGAAATTGATAAATGGTGAAATAATTCCAATTGCTTTGCACTGCTTGAGATCCCAGATACAGTAAGAAAAAAGCAAACATCAGCCAACCAATATTTTTATATTTTCGTAGTTTTAATACCGTACTAAAAGGGTTTGCGCGTTTAATATCAAATGGTCTACGATTTTCTTTACTCAGCGATTCGGGCAGTACAAAATAGCCATATAGTAAATTGATAAAACATAAAATAGCACTGGCATAAAAGGGCCATTTAGTGTCGTATTTTCCTAAAATGCCCCCTAATACAGGACCTATGATAAAACCCATACCGAAAGCAGCCCCTATCATTCCAAAGTTTTTTGCTCGTGTTTCATTGGTGCTAATATCCGCAATGTAGGCACTAGCAGTTGTGAAACTTGCTCCCGTAATGCCTGCAATAACTCTTCCAACCATTAACCAACCAAAAGAGGGTGCAAAAGCTAAAAATAAATAATCAATACAGAAACCAAACAAAGAAAATAATAAAACTGGTCTTCTACCATATTGATCACTTAAACTACCCATAATAGGCGAACTAAAAAATTGTGCAATCGCAAAACTTGTTAAAAGGTATCCGCCGTATTTACTTGCTTCATTGATTGAAATACCTTTAAGGTTGGCTATCAATTCGGGTATTACCGGAATGATGATTCCAAAACCAATCACATCTAATAGTAACGTAAAGAAAATAAATTGTATGCTTGCTTTTGAATGTATTGGTTTCATGTGATGAAGATAGAAATAATTATTTTAGTTTATCCATATTTACATAAACTTGTCTATAATCAATGAAACCAAGGTCAATGGTAAATACACGAATGAAGCAAACATTACTTTACGTGCTTTCAAATCTGAATTGTCTTTTAAAAAATGAATTGAATTATACAACATCCAAGTAGCAGCAAGCACTAATCCTCCAAATGAAATCCAACTGTATGTTTCAGGCATGGCAATCATAGGCAAAGCACTTAATGGGATTAACACTGCACTGTATAACACACATTGAAAGGCAGTATATTGTCCTATTTTACCTTCCTTGGGAAGCATTTTCATGCCTGCCTTTTCATAATCTTCATGGCCTATCCAAGCGATTGACCAAAAGTGTGGAAATTGCCAAAAGAATTGTAATATAAAAAGTGTCCAAGCGGCTAAACTGCCCATATGATTCGTTGCAGCCACCCATCCAATTAAACAAGGGAGCGACCCTGGTATCGCACCAATTAAAACTGAAATAGCAGTTATTTTTTTTAATGGTGTATATAAAAATGAATAGAGTAAATAGCTTATTAATGCAATAAATGCGGACAACGGATTGAAAAAATGATACAAAATATATAAACCTACAAACAATACAATGCCTGTAAAAATAGCGGCTTCTGTATTTGACATTCTTTTATCAGGCAACGGTCTTGTCATGGTTCTTTTCATGAGTGCATCGGTGTCTTGTTCAAGCAATTCATTGGTTGCATTGGCTGCAGCTGTAACCAACATACCTCCTAAAAACAATAAAAATAATTTACTGATTTCAACCTCTTTAATTTCTGGAACCATTAAATAACCTACAATACTCGAAAAAACAACCAACATACTTAAGTTGAGTTTCATTAATTGCTGATAATCTTTTAGTTTTTGCTTTATCACAGTATATATTGTTTCAAATAATAAAATTCCAAATTCCAAACAAGTATTATTTGGAATTTGGAATTTAAAAATATTAATCTATTTATAATTAATGACTTTCTTCTCCTTCTTTCAATGGAATGTGTTGAGGAATAAAATCACCTCCTTCTCCATTATCTTTATAGTCGTAAGCCCAACGATGAACTTCAGGAATTGGTCCATCCCAGTTACCATGACCAGGTTTAATTGGAGTAGTCCACTCTAATGAGTTTGCTTGCCAAGGATTTGGATCAGTTACTTTTTTACCTTTCCAGATACTCACAAAATAATTAAATACAAACAACAATTGAGCAAAGAATACAATAATTGCTGCTACAGAAATCATTTGATTTAACTCTCCAAATTGTTTGAAAGATTCCCAAGCACTAAAATCATAATATCTACGTGGCATACCTGCAACCCCTTCGTAGTGCATTGGCCAAAATATTACATAAGCACCAATAAAGGTTACAAAAAAGTGAATATAACCTAATGTGTTATTCATGAATCGGCCATACATTTTTGGATACCAATGATAAACGCCCGCATACATTCCAAAGAATGCAGAAATACCCATTACAATATGGAAATGCGCAACAACAAAATAGGTGTCATGTAAATGAATATCCAATGCAGAGTTTCCTAAGAATAAACCTGTTAATCCACCAGAAATAAATAATGATACGAAACCTAAAGCAAACAGCATAGGAACTGTAAAACGAATATTCCCTTTCCAAATGGTAGTTAACCAGTTAAATACTTTTACTGCAGAAGGGATGGCAATTAATAAAGTTAGTAATACAAACACACCTCCCAAAAACGGACTCATACCGGTTACAAACATGTGATGTGCCCATACTAAAAACGCTAAAACGGTGATCCCTATTATTGATAAAACCATAGCCAAGTATCCGAAAATTGGTTTTCTGGAATGCGTACTTAAAATTTCTGATGCCATACCCATTGCTGGTAACATGATGATATAAACCTCTGGATGTCCTAAGAACCAGAATAAATGTTGATATAAAATTGGTGAACCACCAACATTAGGCAATGCTTTACCAGCCATAAATATTTCTGATAAATAAAAACTGGTTCCTGCGTGACGATCAAACAACAATAAAACTGCTGCAGATAACAACACTGGGAAAGATAAAACTCCTAATACTGCTGTACATAAAAAGGCCCAAATGGTTAAAGGTAAACGAGTCATTGTCATCCCCTTTGTCCTCATATTTAAAACAGTTACTATATAATTTATACCACCTAATAACGATGAAACCACAAATAAAGCCATACTACTCAACCATAAATCCATTCCTAAGCCAGAACCCATAGAAGCTTCTTTTAATGCACTTAATGGAGGGTAAGTTGTCCAACCACCTGATGCAGGGCCTGTAGTAATAAATAATGATGAAAACATGACAACCCCTGCTAAGGCAAAAAACCAAAAAGAAAGCATGTTCAAAAATGGCGATGCCATATCTCGTGCACCAATTTGCAAGGGAATTAAGAAATTACTAAATGTACCACTTAAACCACCGGTTAATACAAAGAAAACCAATACGGTACCATGTATGGTTGTTAAACCATAATAAATTTCAGGATCCATTTTTCCACCTTTTGCCCAGTCTCCTAAAAATAAGGATAAAACTTTAAACGTTTGCTCAGGGAAACCCAATTGTAAACGGAAAAATACTGACATTAAACCTCCTACTATCGCCCAAAAAATACCAGTAATTAAAAACTGTCGGGAGATAATTTTATGATCCATACTAAAGATATACTTCGAAAAGAAGTGTTGCTCATGATGTCCATGATCGTCATGTGCATGATGATCATCATGTGCATGGTGAGAATGTTCGTCGTGTGTGTGTAATGTTGCTTCGTTACTCATTTTTTTATATCTTAATATTAATTACTAAATTAATTATTCATAGTTATTTGTTTCGTAGAATCTGTTTTTGCAGGTTCTGCTGCAGGAGCAGGAAACTCTTCAGGATGATTTTGTGCATAGTATGATTGTTGTTTTGCTAACCAAGCATCATGTTCAGCTTGCGTTTCAACAATAATCACAGCTCTCATAGAATAGTGTCCTTTACCACACATTTGATCACAAGAAAGTTCATATACAAAATTAGGATTTCCTGTTTTTGCTTTCATTTCTTCTGTAGTAAATAGTGGAGTAAACCATAATCTTGAAGAGATTCCTGGCACAGCATCCATTTTCATTCTAAAGTGCGATAAACCTACATCATGAATTACATCTCTTGAACCGATAATTAATTCTACAGGTTTTCCTTTCACTAATCTTAATTCACCATTAGGAATGATGATATCGTCTTTCGTTGCTTTATCTTTCCAATCTAAACCTAAGATATTGTCTTTCTCATTGATGTTGGTATAGTATTTTTTCCCTAATTCCATATCTGCACCCGGATAACGAGAAATCCAGTTAAATTGTTTACCAATAATTTC
>Ga0114981_10001903_pt1 | contig 13582 bp, 10 predicted proteins | sample S_140806_MF_Meta_FD_87028 | JGI IMG/M metagenome (GOLD analysis project Ga0114981, IMG submission 87028) | Freshwater microbial communities from Lake Simoncouche, Canada to study carbon cycling - S_140806_MF_MetaG | ecosystem: Environmental > Aquatic > Freshwater > Lake | place: Lake...
ATATACATGGATTTGGGAATGATCGCATCGCAATATCCGAGTGCCGATGGTTTTCGTCTTTATGTGGAATGCACGCGCGAAGAGGCAGCAGTGCCGTTGATATTCATTGACGACATCAAAATCGTGAAATAGGAGTGAATAACACGCGTCAAATAGCAAAGTATGTGATGGCCGATTTGGTGGCCGCTGCTGCTGCTTGGACAGTGCTCTATGTGTACAGAAAGGTGTACTTGGAACCGTTCAAGTTTGGAGGTGCTGTCAGGCTTGACTTTGATACGAATTTCTTCCTTGGATTAACCATTGTTCCACTCTTCTGGGTGCTTTTGTATGGGTTGAGTGGTCACTACTCGGATGTTTTCAGACGGCACCGATTGAAGGAGCTGGCACAAGTGTCAATGGCTACCATCATCGGTGTGCTCATCATCTTTTTTGTGCTCTTACTCGACGATGAAATAAAGTACTATCAGCACTACTACAAGTCCTTTTTAGCGCTTCTTTCATCGCATTTTCTGTTCACGTTACTCCTTCGTTTGATATTGACATCGCGCACAGTGGCGCGCGTTCACAAGGGGGAGATTGGCTTTAATACGATTATCGTAGGTGGGTATGACCGTGCCCTCAGTCTCTATGAAGAGATTAGCGCAATGAAGAAATCGCCGGGCTACAATTTTGTTGGCTTCGTGCGTGTGAATGGTCAGGATAATCTGCTGGCCAAACACATTCCACTGCTGGGAAAGTACTATGATTTGCCTCGACTCATTGAACTTCACGACATCGAGGAAATTATCATAGCAGTTGAAAGTGGCGACCATAAGGACTTGCAGAGCATCCTGCATTTGCTCGAGGGTTGGGAAGTTCAGATAAGCATCATTCCCGATATGTTCGACATACTCAGCGGTTCGGTGAAAATGAATAGTATTTATGGTGTGCCGCTCATTCGCGTGAACCATGAAATAATGCCGCAATGGCAATTTTCGGTGAAGCGGTTTCTGGATATTGCGGTCTCCATTTTTGCAATCATTATGTTGTCGCCTTTTCTGCTCGCCATTGCCGCTGCTATTCGTTTTACATCCACCGGTCCGGTGCTTTACTCTCAAGAACGAATTGGAAGGCATGGCAAACCGTTTCGCATTTTCAAGTTTCGGACAATGGTCGCCAATGCTGAAGCAAATGGTCCGCAGTTGAGTTCTACATTCGACAGCAGGGTTACCGGCGTTGGTCGTTTTTTAAGGAAAACCCGAATGGATGAACTGCCCCAATTCTACAATGTGTTGAAGGGTGAGATGTCGCTGGTAGGTCCCCGACCGGAGCGCCGTTATTTTATAGACCTCATCATGGAACGTGCACCTCACTACAGGCACTTGCATCGCGTGCGGCCGGGTATTACTTCTTGGGGGCAGGTAAAATATGGCTACGCTGAAAATGTGGATCAAATGATTCAACGACTCAAATACGATGTACTCTACATCGAAAACATGTCGCTGGCCATGGACTTCAAAATTCTCTTCTATACGATAGCTATTGTGCTGAAAGGCTCGGGCAAGTAACCCTCGCTACACCATGTCAGCTGCTTTGTGCATGCGTTCCGATTGATACACATCGGTAGCATGAAATGCAACAGCCCCGCGCAACTCGTTGTGTATCGTTTCAATGGCTTTCGAGCTTTGTAAGGGGCGACGTAAATCGAGTGCCTGAGCAGCAGTGAGCCATTCTATACCAAGAATTTTCTTCAGATTGTCGAGTACCTTCAAACATTTCGTGGCTGAGTTTGCACCCATGCTAACGTGGTCTTCTTGTCCGTTGCTGCTGTCAATGCTATCGACGCTCGAGGGTGTGCAAAGCTGTTTGTTTTGTGATACAATGCTCGCGGCGGTGTATTGTGGTATCATATAACCGCTGTTGAGGCCTGCATCGGGCGCGAGGTAGGCGGGAAGCCCACGTTGACCACCGATTAACTTGTATGTGCGACGCTCGGATATACTGCCAACTTCAGCCAATGCAATTGCCAAAAAATCGAGCACCAGAGCAAGTGGCTGTCCATGGAAATTACCGCCTGAAATGACGCAATCGGCCTCCATAAAAATGAGCGGATTATCCGTAACGGAGTTCAGTTCGGTTTCGGTTACTCGTTTTACATGCGAAAGAGCATCAAAGCTTGCTCCTAATACCTGGGGTATGCAGCGAAAACTATAGGGGTCCTGAACATGGCTTTTCGACTGCGCTGCTATGGCGCTTCCCTCAAGCAGGACGCGCATGCGCGAAGCCACATATTGCTGGCCCGCGTGCGGACGTACGGCGTGCAACATTTCATTGAAGGGCTCTATTCGCCCGTCATAAGCGTCGAGCGAAAGCGCTGCAATCGACAACGAGCGCTCCATCAATCGCTCGCCTTCAGCAACACACCAAGTAGCATACGCACTCATGAATTGCGTGCCGTTGATAAGCGCCAACCCTTCTTTGCTGCTCAATGTTACCTTACTTAATCCGCATGCTTCAAGCGCCTGGCTAGAAGGCATCTTTTGTCCTTTATAATGCACCTCTCCATGGCCAATCAATGGCAAACACAAGTGGGAGAGTGGCGCCAAATCGCCGCTGGCACCCAAAGAACCCTGCGCATACACCACGGGTACTATTCCGTGATTGTAGAGTTGAGCCATCAACTCCACGGTACTTGGTTGAACGCCGCTATTGCCGTACAACACGCCACGGATTTTTAGCAGAAGCATCAGTTTTACCAGGTGCTGTGGAACTTCATCACCCATGCCACATGCATGCGAGAGCAGAAGGTTCTCCTGAAGCTTGCTCAAGTCGTCGTGCGCAATGATGGTGTTGCAAAGGGAACCGAAACCGGTATTCACACCATATATGGGTGTGTTGAGCCGCTGCGACTTGTCGTCGAGGTAATCGCGAACGGTTTTTAATCGTGCTTTCGCATCTTCTGAAATCGCAATCTGTTGACCCGATTGCACAAATGCAACTGCCTCGCTGCAGGTGATGGCGCGTGAAATGTCCAAAATACTCATAGCTCCGTTTTGTCGGCGCAAGGTAGAGCGGGAAAACGAATCAATTGATTTGAATCCAATCGTCGGAATATTCAAGTATTCAACGATTCATCAGCGATGGGGGTGTTTGTGGATGCTTTATCCTAATTTGGCCGCCACAAATCTCTGAATATGAAATTCATCTACGGAATTCCACTGGTTGTTGCTTTGGCTTTGTCGGCAACAACTCAAGCTCAAAACATCCGCTTTGAAGAGTACACACTCAACAACGGCTTACATGTAATCCTGCACGAAGATCACAGCACGCCCATTACTGCGGTAACGGTGATGTATCATGTGGGATCCAAAAACGAAACAGTAGGTCGCTCAGGTATGGCCCACTTTTTCGAACACTTGCTTTTCGAAGGTTCGGAAAACATCGGCCGAGGGCAATACGCGAAGTTTGTAGAAAATGCAGGCGGAGCGCTCAACGCGAATACTTCACAGGATCGCACCTTCTACTACGAATTGCTGCCGAGCAATCAACTCGAGTTGGGACTCTGGCTCGAAAGCGAGCGCATGCTGCATGCAAAAGTTGAAATGGCGGGTATCGAAACACAGCGCGAAGTTGTAAAAGAAGAGAAGCGTCAGCGTGTCGACAATCAACCGTATGGCAACCTGTTTCAGGAAGCGCTTGACCATGCATTTGATGTGCACCCGTATAGCTGGCCGCCCATCGGAAGCATGGAAGATTTGAATGCTGCTCAAGAGCAGGATTTCGTAAACTTCTACAAGACGTTTTACGTGCCTAATAATGCCGTGCTGAGCATAGCCGGTGATATCGACGTGGCAGCAACCAAGAAGCTGATTGAGAAATATTTCGGGTCGATTCCACGCGGACAAGGTGAAGTGCCTCGTCCAACGCAGGTAGAGCCACTGAACAAAGGGGAAGTGCGCGATACGGTTTGGGGTAAAGACCAATTGCCTATGGTGGTGCAGGCGTATCACATTCCGGCGCAGGGAACTCCCGAATACTATGCTATCGATATGCTGAATCAACTGCTCTCGCAGGGTGAAAGCGCTCGATTGAATAAGTCGTTGGTTGAAGAGAAACAGGTAGCACTTTATTCAGGTGCGTTTACCTACAATACCGAACATCCGGGCCTTACCCTCGCATACAGTCTCGCCAACATGGGCGTTGACGCAGTAAAGGTTGAAGAGGCAATGAATGCTGAGTTTGAACGTGTGAAGGTGGAAAACATCACGGATAATGAGTTTCAGAAGTTGCGCAACCAAGTTGAGAATGATTTCGTGTCGCGGAATGGTTCCGTGGCAGGTATTGCTGAGAGTCTCGCCAATTATCACATGTATTTCGGGGATGCAAACCTCATTAACACTGAAATTGAGAAGTACTACGCAGTTACTAAACAAGATTTGATGAATGCGGCAACGAAGTACTACACGAAAGACAATCGCGTGGTGCTTTACTTCCTCAATGATCCGAAACTCTCGGAAAACTAATACTGAATTCCAAAAAATTTAATGAATCAACGAACGATGAAAAAGTTCTTCCTCACTATACAAGTTGTTCTTGCAGTTGCGCTGGTAGCCTGCAATTCTTCGCGAAAGCTCGACCGATCAATTGTGCCCGCTGCCGGTCCTGCTCCTAAAATTCAAATCGGACAGTATCAAATGGCGACGTTGCCAAACGGACTCAAGTTGGTAGTGGTTGAAAATCACAAACTGCCTCGCGTGTCGTACAACATCAACCTAGATATTGATCCGTTGTTTGAAGGTGATCGTGCGGGGTACGCCATGTTGAGTGGTGAGCTTATGAAGTCTGGCACACGCACACGCACCAAGGCTCAAATCGATGAAACGGTCGACTTCATGGGTGCTTCCTTGTCGACTTCTTCCAACGGTGTTTTTGGAAGCTGCCTCGCAAAACACTCGGAAGATTTTCTAACGCTGATGGCTGATGTTGTGCTCAACCCAACGTTCCCTGCCGACGAGTTAGAGAAGAGCCGTAAACAGCAGCTCTCCAATTTGACAAGCGAAAAGACTGATCCGAATGCAATGTCGGATAAGATCGGAAACGTTATGAAGTTTGGTGCTTCTCACCCATACGGTGAGCTCCTTACGGAAGCTTCCTTGAAGGCAATTACTACGGATGATTTGAACAACTATTATCAAGACTTCTACCGTCCGAATGTGGCTTATCTCGTTGTAGTTGGTGATATCACTTTTGAAAAGGCGCAAGCACAAGCTACTAAGTATTTCGGTGCTTGGGAACAAAAGAAAGTGCGCGAGTTATCGTACACAACGCCTGTGGAACCTCAAGGAAATGTTGTGGCGTTCGTGCCACTTGCCGGTGCCGTTCAAAGTGTAATTGATGTTACGTACCCGGCGAACCTTAAGCCGGGAACACAAGATGCTATTGTGGCGAGTGTGCTCAACAACATTTTGGGTGGTAGCGGGTTCCAAACCCGTCTTATGCAAAACCTGCGTGAGGACAAGGCCTACACCTACGGCTCTTACTCAAGCATTTCTCCCGATGAAGTAATCGGTTCATTCAGTGCCGGTGCAAGCGTTCGAAATGCAGTTACGGATAGCGCAGTTACAGAGATTCTTTTTGAAATGGATCGACTGGTAAAAGAACCGGTTGCCGATAGCACATTGCAAACCGTGAAGAATATTATGACGGGTAGCTTTGCTCGTTCATTGGAGCGTCCGCAAACCATCGCAAACTTTGCTCTCAACATTGAAAAGTACAAGCTGCCGAAAGATTTTTATGAAACGTATCTGCAGAAATTGAATGCAGTTACAGTGGCCGATGTACAGGCTATGGCGAAGCTTGTTTTGCGTCCGAACAATGCATACATCACCGTAGTTGGTAACCGCGAGGTGGCCGACAAACTGACGAAGTTTGCGGCTTCAGGAAAAGTAAATATCCTGAATGCGGATGGCACCCCGTTCTCTGATATGAAGCCTGCTCCTGATGGTGTGACTATTCAAACCGTTATTGATGCGTATGTGAATGCGATGGGAGGAAAAGATGTTTTTGCTTTGGTGAAATCGTATGAGCAAGTGGGCGAAATGAAGGTGGGCCCAATGGCGCTTGCAGTAAATATGAAAGTGAAAGACAACACCAAGTTGGTGAATGTCATCTCGATGAATGGCAATGAAATGATGAAGCAAGTGTTCGACGGAACGAAGGGAATCAATATGCAAATGGGAGCGAAGAAACCGATGGAAGCCGATGAAATCGTTGACTTCAAAATGCAGATTGATATGTTGGTAGAGGCCAATTACGAAAAGTATGGAGCGAAAGCCGTGCTGAAAGGAATGGCCAAAGTGGATGAAGAAGAAGCGTATGTGGTGGAAGTAACCAAGTCGACCGGTGATGTTTCAACGGATTATTACAGCGTGAAAACCGGTTTGAAGTTGATGTCAACTTCTATGCAAGGTGAGGGCGAAGAGGCTGTCCTAGCTGAAACGAAATACACCGAATACGGCACAGCAACTGTTGCTGATGGAAAGGCATTGCGCACGCTGAAGTATCCTTCAAAGTTCAAGCAGTCGGCAGGTCCGCAATCGATGGATTTTAGCTTCACCGAAATGCGCATCAACCCTAAGCTGAGCGATAAGGATTTTATTGTTGAATAATGCGCTTCGGAAGGATGCGAATCTATTCATTGTGCATCGTTTTCTTTACTTGCTGCTGGTGCTTTGATGCGCAAGCGGCAAGTAAAGATTCTACGGGTGTGCGTGCCTCCAAGGATTTGGGATTGTATATCGGCGGTGCATACTCATTGGTGCAAATGGATGCATCTCCTTATTTCGTAGGAAGCTTCGTGGGTACTCCGGAATTGAAAAATGCCCCCGGAATTTTCGGAGGCTTTTGCTATAATTTCTATGCGGGCAAGCGTTCAATCATACGCCCTGCCATCGAGGCGGTCTTTATACCAACTACGATTGCCTATCAAACGGATATAAACTATCAACGGGAGCAAAAGGTTTTCCCGGCAACTATTGAATTTCCGATTTCCTGGATTTATTCCGGATACCACACGAAAGCTTTTCCAAGACCAAAAGCAAAGCCGGAGTTTGGTTTGAGTTTGAGGCCAGTTCTTACAATCAAGGCACTAAACGACGCTCAACCGGTTATGCGAACGTCCAATTTAAATACGGATGTTTTTATTGGTTATCCGTTGGCTAACGACAAGAGTGTGATGCGACTGGAAGTGTTCTATTCGCATGGCTGGTTCAATCTGATTGGTGAGGATTCAAGTTATCAGACTTATGCCATCCAGAAACTCGTACGCAACACAGCAGGTATCCGCCTTATTTTTCATTAGAACGTCTTCAGCGCCTGGTACACCTTATGAACCGGCAGTCCCATTACATTGAAATAAGAACCCTCGAGGCGATCGATACCCACCAGGCCAATCCAGTCCTGTGCTCCATAGGAACCTGCCTTATCGAACGGTGAATAGTGGTCTACGTAGTGCTCAATTTCTGAGTCTGTGAGTCGGCTGAAGTGAACACGTGTTTGATCCCAAAGCAACTCGGTTTTTTCAAGCGTGGCGATGGATACGCCGGTGTATACCTCGTGTGTATTCCCATTCAGCAGGCCAATCATCTCAATAGCTTCCTTCCGATCAAGCGGTTTGTTCAATACTCGACCCTCAATCCAAACAATAGTGTCGGCTGTTATGAGTATGTCACCTTCCGATAGTTCGCTTTGGAAGGCTTCCGCTTTTTTTGCAGCAAGAAATAGCGGAATGGTCTCGCGCTCTAAATGGGGCGGATAGTCTTCGTCAACATCTTTGGTCCAGATCTCAAAAGACAATCCCAGACCTTCCAGCAATTGTTGCCTTCTCGGACTCTTCGATGCGAGCTTGATGCGTTTGTTTGTCAGATTTTCGAACATGTTTCGAATTTCCATCGATTTCCACCCCACTTGCACCGGAGGTCATTGCAATTTCTCCACAACCTTTCCATAGTAACAAGCGCGCGCGATTTGCTGCTGTAATTTCGCAACATGCACCAATCGATTATTATTCTTGATTTTGGCTCACAGGTTACTCAACTCATAGCGCGTCGAGTGCGTGAGCTCAACATCTACTGCGAGATTCACCCATGGAATAAGGTACCCCAATTGACGGATTCTGTTCGTGGGGTTATCCTTTCTGGAAGTCCTTTTTCGGTTCATCAGGAAGGTGCTCCCATGCCCGATTTATCTGCCATTTTGGGCAGGTTTCCGGTGTTGGGCATTTGCTACGGTGCCCAATTGTTGGCAAGGCAGAATGGGGGAGAAGTGGTGCGCTCAACGCATCGCGAATATGGAAGGGCGCATTTGGTTTCACACGAGGGGGAATCTGTATTGATGAAAGACATTGCATCCGACTCGCAAGTATGGATGTCGCACGGTGATACCATTTTGGATGCAGGGCCCAACACTCGCATCATTTGCTCAACGGCCGATGTGAAAGTTGCAGGTTACGAGCGCACCGACTTGCAGGCATTTGGCGTGCAGTTTCACCCCGAGGTGTATCACAGCCTCGATGGTACTCAACTCCTGCGCAATTTCGTGGTAGACGTTTGCGGGTGTGCCCAAGACTGGACACCCATCTCGTTTGTGGATGAAACCGTTGCAGAACTCAAATCGAAATTGGGCAACGATGTAGTGATAATGGGGCTTAGCGGTGGCGTCGACTCAACAGTTGCTGCAGTGCTCATTCAGAGAGCAATTGGCAGTAACCTTCATTGCATTTTTGTAGACAATGGGCTGCTCCGTAAGAATGAATTCCAGGATGTTTTGGATAGCTACAAAGACCTCGGCTTGAATGTAACCGGTGTAGATGCCTCCGCGCGGTTCTATGCTGCTTTGGCCGGTGTTTCGGATCCGGAGTTGAAACGAAAGGCAATCGGAAAGGCATTTATTGAAGTGTTTGATGAGGAGTCTAAAAAACAAGAAAGCGCCCGTTGGCTTGGTCAAGGTACCATTTATCCGGATGTTATTGAATCGGTGTCGCATAGCGGTGGCCCGTCTCAGACGATCAAGAGTCATCACAATGTAGGTGGACTGCCCGATTATATGAAGCTGCAGGTGGTTGAGCCTTTGCGCTTGCTGTTTAAAGATGAAGTGCGCCGAGTGGGAAGAGCACTGGAGATTCCTTCCTTCATTTTGGAGCGACATCCTTTTCCAGGGCCAGGGCTGGGTATTCGCATTTTGGGCGACATTACACCCGACAAGGTTCAGCTCTTGCAGGAAGCCGATCATATCTGGACGCAGTCGCTTAAAGAGCATGGCCTATACAACGAGGTTTGGCAGGCCGGAGCAATTTTATTGCCCGTATACAGCGTGGGTGTAATGGGCGATGAACGCACCTACGAACGCACTGTTGCACTGCGCGCTGTTAGCAGCACCGATGGTATGACGGCCGATTGGTCACGTTTGCCGCATGATTTTATGGCCAAGGTTTCCAATGATATTATCAACCGCGTAAGGGGTGTCAATCGAGTGGTCTATGATATTAGCTCCAAGCCACCGGCGACCATCGAGTGGGAATAGGGTTTCTTCGGGGCCTTTTCCGATATTTGCCCCATTATTGCTTCTAAGCGCTCCATGAAAATCATTTTCGTTGTTTTTAGTATTTGTTTGTGCCTTATCGGCTGGTCGCAACCCGGGACCGTTTCGGGAGCATTCACGGAGCATACTGTAGAGGCAGGCCAAACGCTCTACTCGATTTCCAAGAAGTACAATCTCACCGTTGATCAGATTGTTACAGAGAATCCGGGTGTCGACGCAGGGTTGAGGGTAGGTCAAAAACTACGCATTCCTCAGCAGGTTGCAGCTCAGACCGGGAAAGGCCTGTATGTAGTAAAAGCGGGCGATACCTTCTATGGAATTTCTCGGAGCTACGGTATTACCGTTGATGAGTTGAAGGCACTCAATAATGGAATGCCGGCCGGATTGATTCCGGGCGATTCAATTATTGTCCCGGGTGAAAAAGCTACGATTGCGGTTACTGCTGATGTGGTTGTTCCCCAGACTGACAACACATATGATATCGTAGTGATGTTGCCTTTCTACACGACATCCAAAGATTCCTTGCTCTCGCGTGATATACGCTTGCGCGAGGCGGCCATTCACATGTATAGAGGTATCCTGGCGGCTGCAGATTCATTGGAGGCCAATGGTTTTCGCGCACATATTCGAGTATTAGACGTGTTGGACAACAAATCAACGATTCATTCCATTTTGAAGAAGAAGGAAATGAGCGGTGTTGACTTGGTAATTGGTCCACTTTTCAAAGATGTTGCACCCGAGGTCGCGGCGTGGTGTGCAGCCAACGGAGCACACATGGTAGTGCCCGTGCAACAGCCCAACCGCGTGTTGCTCAATGCTCCTGCCATGAGTAAGGCTGTAGCGGGTTCGGTTACGCAATGGATGTCGATTGCACGGTATGCTCACAAAAACTTCGGGAAGGAAAATGTGGTGCTCGTTGATTCGAAAATTTTGGATGATCGAAAATTGGTGGAGTCCTTCAAGGAAGAGTGGGTGAAACTAACACGCGACAGCCTTCGAAAAGTGGTTGTTTGCGATGACTTGAGTAATCTGAAACTAGCACAGGTGTTGCCTGCAGGAAAATGCATAGTAGCCGTGCCCTCCAATGATAAAAAAGTGATTGCTGCAGTTTTTAAGGCGTTGGGAAGTCGCACGGATATCGATGTTGTTGGCACAGAGGCGTGGGACGATATGGATGCAATCAATACGGAATTGCGTAATAGGTTTCATGTGACATTCCCGAAAGAAAAATTTGCCGATGCAAGCAATTATGAAGTAAGACGTTGGCAGGAGAACTACAGAAAGAAGTTCAAGACAGAACCCATCGATTTTTCATACACAGGCTACGATGTAGCAATGTACTTTGGTAGCGCCCTCATGCAATACGGTTCGGGCTTTCCCGAACATTGGAAGGACATACGTGCTAATACAATTGCAGGCAGCTACGATTTTTTCAGAACAGCCTCGGGAAGCGGTTTTGAGAATGCTTCGGTGAATATTATCCGCACGGAGAACTATCAGCTTATTCGCGTCAATTGATTTCAATTCGATGACAATTTGAAGTCATTCAAGAAACTATTCTTGTGCTGTTTCAAAACGCATGATATGATTACAAAAAATGAAATTGCGCAGGAGTTTCGCACCATTCAGGATGAGATTTGCGCAGGCTTGGAGTCGGAAGATGGAGGTGCATTGTTTTCTGAGGATGCTTGGAGCCACACTTCCGGTGGTGGTGGCAGAACACGTGTACTTATCGGCGGCAACGCATTCGAAAAGGGAGGCGTTAATTTTAGCGCGGTAGAGGGCAGCCTCCCGTCATTCATGAAAGACAAAGTGAACAGCGAGGCAACATCGTTTTTCGCTACAGGTGTGAGTATTGTGATGCATCCGCGTTCACCCATGGTACCCATCATTCACATGAATATTCGCTATTTCGAAACCGACGCAGGCGATGCGTGGTTTGGTGGGGGAATTGACCTCACACCTATTTATGTGAATGATGAACAGGCGCGATACTTCCATAGCTGCATGAAAGAAGTCTGCGATCAGTACAATGCGGAGTTCTATCCAAAATTCAAGAAGTGGGCTGATGACTATTTCTTCATTACCCATCGGAACGAAACACGGGGCATAGGCGGAATTTTTTTCGATTATTTGCGCGCGGATGCTTCCATGACCAAGGAGGATATATTTCACTTTGTGACAGCTGTGGGCAGAACGTTTTTGAAGGCCTACCTTCCCATTGTTTCAGCTAATAAGGCACTTGATTTTTCTCCATCGAATAAGAACTGGCAGTTGATACGTAGGGGTCGTTATGTGGAGTTCAATTTGGTGTACGACAGAGGTACTCGTTTTGGTTTGGAAACGGGCGGAAGAATTGAGTCGATACTCATGAGTCTGCCGGAGTATGCTTCGTGGCAATACAATCACACGCCTGATGAAAATTCCGAAGAGCACAGAACACTGATGAAATTGAAGAAGGACGTTGATTGGCTGATGGCAGCAAGTGTTTGAATAAGGTATTTATAAGAAACGAAAAAGGGCCCTGAGGCCCTTTTTAATTTTGTACTGAGTGATTTTAGATTCGATTGTCGACCTCTTCAACGCCGGGGAATTTCCCTTTATTGAAGATGAATTCGCCGTCGCCAATCTCCGCGCTTGTTTTGAAGTTCTTCAACTTGTATGTCATGGTTGCGTTGTCGCGCGTCTTGATTTCAACCTTGGTAACCTCCATTTTGGCTTTGTCAATATTGAGTATAACCGTGTGATAAGCCTTGCTCTTGGCGTCGTTTGGGTAAAGAGCAATTTGATAGCAGCTAACACCGTCGACGGTTGCGCTAGCGTTTTTCATTTCATGCTTGAAGTTCTTTTCCCAAATGGTAAACATTTCAGACGGATCGAAACCGCCATCCTTAACATCGGCCAAGTTGTCGATGGTTACTTCATTGTTGTCTTTGTTATAATTCCAAACCGTTTTGCCATCGCACCAAATCTGATAGCTGCTCATCGAAACGTAGTATTTAGAACCCTTCACCTTCACATTGCCATTAAGCGTTTGGTTGGTGGATGTTTTTGGGTTGTTGAGCGTATAGGTAAAGTCGGCGGTGATGGTTTTGAAGGTCTTGGCTTTGGCTGAAAGCTTATCGAGTATGTCTTTCGAGGTTTGCGCCTGTGTGTTTGTGCCGACAAGCATTACTGCCAGCACCATAAAAAGAAGTTGTTTCATGAAATAAATTTTAATCGTTCGAAGAGCGCGATTTCAAGAATTGGTCCAAAGAGATATCGTCGGCAATAAGTACCTTTCTGGCTTTGCCTCCTTCAAAAGGTCCTATTATACCCGCGGCCTCCATCTGGTCTATCAGTCTTCCGGCGCGGTTATAACCCAGTTTCAGTTTCCGTTGCAACATCGAGGCGCTTCCCTGTTGGGTCATTACCACGATACGAGCTGCATCTTCGAATAATTCATCTCGGTCTTCGGCATCAAAATTACCCATTTCCAACTGATTTTCATCTACAACTTCCGGCAAGAGGAAGGCAGTGGGGTAGGCTTGCTGATTTCCGATATAGTCCGTTATCTCTTCTACCTCCGGCGTGTCAACGAATCCGCACTGCAAGCGAATGAGGTCGTTGCCGGTTGAAAAGAGCATGTCGCCTCGGCCAATAAGTTGCTCTGCTCCACCCGTATCCAGGATGGTACGAGAGTCAATTTTGGACGTAACCCGGAAGGCAATTCGCGCCGGGAAGTTGGCCTTGATGGTGCCCGTAATGATGTTTACCGATGGACGTTGGGTGGCAATAATGAGGTGAATGCCGATGGCGCGGGCCAATTGGGCTAGTCGTGCAATGGGAGTTTCAACCTCCCTGCCCGCAGTCATTATGAGGTCGGCGAATTCATCGACAACCAAAACGATATAGGGGAGGAAGCGGTGCCCGTTTTCCGGGTTTAGCCTCCTTGCTACGAACTTTCCGTTGTATTCCTTGATATTGCGGCAACCTGCTGTTTTCAATAACTCATAGCGGTTGTCCA
>Ga0114981_10001905_pt1 | contig 13576 bp, 11 predicted proteins | sample S_140806_MF_Meta_FD_87028 | JGI IMG/M metagenome (GOLD analysis project Ga0114981, IMG submission 87028) | Freshwater microbial communities from Lake Simoncouche, Canada to study carbon cycling - S_140806_MF_MetaG | ecosystem: Environmental > Aquatic > Freshwater > Lake | place: Lake...
ATGACCGCCCATCCATCTCGCCTCTTTTCACGCAAACACTCCCAAGATCAAGTTAATCAAGTCAAGCACATCGGGGTCACAACCAGGCATTTAACCTCGAGCAGCCAGACCGAGCCTCAGGGCCGAAATCCAAACCGCAATTGCTAAAGCAACATGTAGCGCGACCATCTGCGCAGGTACGCCCGAAAAATACTGCAGATAGCCAAGGGCGCCCTGGGCTACTGCTGCGGCTAGAAATATCTCCAATGGCCGACCCAATATTTCCCACTCCCTAGTTTGCTTTTTGATGCGGACAAACAGGAACAGTGTCAATCCAACACAAAGTAAAACAAACATGCTGTGGGCACGAGTGATAGTCCTCAAATCGAAACCAAGACGAATTGCTCTTTCGTCTCCGGCATGGGGTCCGGTACCGGTCACCAATGTGCCAAACACAATTGCAATGCCAGACAGTGCAACTATCCATTTCGATGTTCGGATAGTTACCGGAGAGAGACAAGAAACCGAATCAGAACGCTTCCGAAGCTGCGGTTTTGCCTGATCTACCAATAAAACCGCAGTAGTGATGAGCGCCATCGAAACCAAAAAATGAGCCATATTCGACCAAGGATTGAGTCCTGTAATCACCACCAACGCACCCAGTAACACCTGTACAAGCACTCCGATCACAAGGCCGATTGCGAGCCAAATCGTTTTGCGATGACGTGGGGAAACGAAAAATGAACCCAACGCAGAGGCTGCGACCGCCGCACTCACCACACCTGTAAAAAGTCGATTGATCTGTTCGATCGCGGAGTGTCCGGTTGAGATATCGACGAATTTGGTCTGGCTACATCCGGGCCAGTCAATGCACCCAAGTCCTGAACCTGTCAGGCGCACAAGCGCCCCACTCACAACAATGACGCACAGAAACCCAAGCGCGCATTGAGAAATTGTCAGAAAAGCTTTTTCGGACAGATTCCTTGTGGGCACTCAAAACACACTACTGATTCCCCTCTGCCGCCTTTGACCCCACTCCAGGTGCTCGAAATCGCACAAAATCGACATTCAAGGGCGAATATACCACTCTCTGTGGTCAAGGAAATATTTTCTGTGGTTTTTTACTCAAGTTTCAGCTGTTCATACCGATCCCTAATGCGGAACTCACACCGCAAGCAAGTCCAGGGAGCACAACATGAACAGCAATCTTCTTCGCAAAGTCATCGCAATCGGCGCATTGTCAACGACATTTGGAATCGCAGCGACGACCATCAGCACAACAACGGCCGCAGCGTCGCCAGTTATCTCAGCAGTTGTTTCACAGCTTCCGCAATTTGGCGACAGTGGTCCAGAAGTTGTTCGCCTCCAAGAGGCAATTATGGCCCGTGGTTTCAGCATCAAAGGTGGTGTCACTGGTGCGTATTCGGACGCGACTCGTTCCGCGCTGAAGTCATTGCAAAAGATCGCCGGCTTTAAAGCCACTGGAACCCTCGATGAAAAGACGGCAAAGTTTTTGGGACTTGTTGATGTCGTAGCTCTCAGCACATCTTCGCTGCCAGCAGTTGGCGCAACAGGTGACGCTGTGTGGTCAGTTCAGCAAGCACTCATCAACAGTGGTTTTGCAGTCAAGGGTGGTGCTGATGGAAAATTTGGTCTCGCAACAACTATCGCGCTTGGAAAGTTTCAGTCAGCTAAAGGATTGCCAGTAACAAAGGCCGTAGACGAAGCAACTGCAGTTGCTCTTGGCATGTTGAGTGCACCGAAGCCAGTTGTCGCTGCAGCAGTAAAGACTGCCAGCGTCACCGCAGTGAAGTCGAACTCGTATCCTAAGCAGGGTGACCGCAGTGAACAAGTAAAAGCAATTCAAACAGTTTTGGTCAACGACGTGATTGGTCTTGTGGGTGGTGCTGACGGTCGTTTCGGTGCGGGTACTTCCGCAGCAATTGCTGAATACCAGCGACGTCGTGGACTCAGCATCACCGGCACGATGGACGATGCAACATACGCAGCAATGTTTGCTGATCCGGCAGCGGCTCCTGCTCCAGTCCCTACAGCAACTCCTGCATCTTCGACCATGACTTTCGAAACACTTCCAGCCCGGGGACAGTCGGGTGAATTGGTGCGCACTTTGCAAAACGCTTTGATAGCCAATGGAACTGAAATCAAGGGTGGTGCTGACGGTGTGTTCGGTGTTGCCACAACAGTTGCAATCACAAACTTTCAAACAGCTCGCGGTCTCAATCAGTCAAAGGTGCTCGACATAAATACTGCAGTTGCGCTCGCTCTGATCCCAAGCCTTGAATCGCTCGGCCTCCCAACATTGCAGGTGTTTCCAATGCAAGGTCGTTGTGGCTTTACTGACACTTGGGGTCAGTCACGTTCGGAAGGTCGCTCACATGAAGGCACTGACGTCATGGGAGCACGCGGCTTGGCACTGTATGCAACTAACGACGGAGTGATTAGCAAGGTGTCAACCGGTGGACGTTTGGGTGGCAATGCCATCTATGTCAAGCTGCCAAACGGAACATACTTTTACTACGCACACCTCGACAGTTTTGCTCCTGGCATGGCCGCTGGTGTCCCAGTTAAGGCTGGACAAATCATCGGTTATGTCGGATCAACTGGCGATGCAGGTACCCCACACTTGCACTTCGAAGTTCACCCATTCGGTGGCGTTGCTGTCAATCCATACACAATTCTCAAGGCAGTTGATGCTTGCAACACAACGGACGTGCTCCCACAGCCGTAACTAGCAAGCTAAACAGTCTCGACGGGTGAGACGGTGACGATGTGAGAACCATCATCGTCTCACCCAAATTATCTTTTGTACTTATCTAGTTCGATCCGCTAGATCCAGATGCTCTAAATCACTCAGTCTCTCGAGGCTAAATGTGTAGCCGTCACCAAGTTTGATGGCTTTGATCGTGGTCATCGATGCATGACCGATAACGAATCTCTCCCACTCCCAAGGAGTCGGTTCAAGCCCGAGTAAATGGCAGATGATGACGCTGTTTGTGCCAGCGTGCGCAACAAAGACAAAGCTTGTTTGTGGATCATCTATATCCCAAACAGGCAGAACGGAATCTTGTCTTCTGATGCCGTGATGCCCCAAGAACTCCGCGCAACCACTTCGTATCCGCTTGACGAACTCACTGACTGGTTCACCACCCGACAGACCAGACCAACGATCCAAGGCATTGGCCTTTGCGTCATCGTTATATGCCTTAACAGTGATCTCTGCAGGTTGACCGTGCCACGCAGGTTCACGAATCTCTTCCAACCATGGCTCGATCACTTGGGGTCGGGAGTGATGCTTCAAAAATGGTGCAGCCGTCTGACAAGCCCGAAGCAAAGGACTGACAAAGACATGATCGAAACGATCATCTCTTAAGCGTTCACCCAAAATGTCTGCTTGACGAAAGCCCAACTCCGACAGAGGAGGGTTGACAACACTTCGACCATCTTTCACCCACTCGGGTTGTGCATGACGAATCAGGACAAATTCCATCACCACAATCTAGTTTGCACTAGCCCGAAGTTGTGGTTGCGCTTATTCTCTCAACCTTGCACTGAGCAAACGACTTGTCAACCATCTCATCAAATTGAGAGTCAGACATCGAGCCACTCTCTAGAGAGTTATTTGTCAAAAGAGTACCGACGCATAGCGCCTGCTCCGGTGTCAACACCACGGCAAAACGTTCCGCAACGAAGTATGCATACGAACGCAATGCACTTTCTTCGTTATCGAAGCCTGTGTTCAAATCCGGTTGTGGTTCTACATCAATAGACGGGCTCGGCAGGTTGACCACTTCTCCTGGCGCACGATTGACACCGCTTCCCAGATTCACGCTGCAAGAATCCGCAATAAATGAGCGCACCGCGTCTAGAGCCTCGACATTGTCATTGCGAGAAAGATCTTCTATTGAAGCAAGAACTGCAGCATCACTCACGCCAACAGAGCCTTCCCAGTAAACATTCTGCAGAGCGATGGAAACTGCATGGTATGCGCGCTCTACTTGCGCAAACTGTTCTACGAGATCCGGGGGTGCAACGTCGCCTATTGCAACTAATGACGAGAGCAATACCGCAAACATGCTCTGTAATTGTCTTGCCGACACCTCCGACATCGTCGTAACAGCATTATCTACTGCCACGATAGAACTTTCTAGTTCGGGTGCTCGACTACATACTGCAGTGGTTTCGCTTGACTGTGAGCAGCTTGTTGACATCAACACCACAATGGCGATCGCCGAGTTTCTGAGGAGTCTGGTTGACATCACGAATCAAGATTACTTTGGGTGCTCGACACCCAAGTTTCATACTGCCTGGCATATCTGCCGTTTGCCGCTAAGAGTTTCTCATGAGATCCGTCCTCAACGACTCTGCCCTGCTCAAGCAAAATAACGCGATCGGCGCGAGCTGCAGTTGACAGACGATGCGCAATTGAAACGGTTGTTCTGCCCTGCGCAAGTTTGTTCAAGGCTTTCGAAATACGTACTTCAGTGAGCGCATCAACGGATGAAGTTGCTTCGTCCAATATCAATACATCCGGTCGCACAACTGCAGCTCTCACAAGCGCAATCAACTGACGCTCACCCGCTGAAAGCGATCCTCCACGTTGCCCGACATTCGTATTGATGCCCTGGGGCAGGGTTTCCAACCAGTCATCGATCTCAAGATCACGGAAAACGTCTTTCAATTGCGTATCAGTCGCGTCCGGTGAGGCAAAGCGAAGGTTGTAGGCAATGGTGTCAGCGAACAGAAACGGTTCCTGTGGAACCACAATGAGCCTGCTTCGCAAATCGGAATTATCAACACGATGCAACGCAACGCCACCCAACATCACCGTTCCAACAGTCGGATCGGCAAGACGTGCGATCAATCGCGCAAGAGTTGTCTTGCCTGAACCCGAAGGACCAACGAGTGCAATATGTTGGCCGCCGGGTACATGTAGGTTGATCGAATTCAATACCGGTGTGTCATCGTCCACTTCATCAAGTCGTGAACCATAAGCAAAACTCACGTCTACAAAATCAATTGCAAGCACGCCTGTCGGAAGCAAAACTGGAAGCGTCGGTTGAGGTGGGCCGATTGGTGTATCCAAAACACCAAGCACTCTGCGCAAACTTGCAACTGCACTTTGAGTTTGATCAATGACTTCCGTGAACTCCGCAATCGGCTCCAAGAATCGATATGTCAAGAACACGAAGCCAACCAGGGCTCCTGCAGTCAATCCACCGGAAGGTCCGATTAAGAGACCCGAACCCACCACGGCCATCACGGTGAACACGGCAAACACCTCTCCGGAAGGAAAAAGAAAAGCACCAATGATGCCCGCACGAATATTGCTGTCGCCTCTACTGCGAACGTCGCTTGCTACAGATGCAATTTTTGAATCGATCGCGTTATACGCACGCAATGTTTCAGCACCAGAAACCATTTCGCTAAACACTCCCAATAACTGCGCATTGCGCTCTCGGGAAATGTTGTGCGCATAAACCAATCGCGATTGGACAAGTCGAAGCACGAGGACCAAAGGTGCAGAAACGGTGAAGGCCACTACAGCTAGTCGCCAGTCATACGCCAACATGACACTCGCAACAGCGATCATCTGTGAACCATCCAGCAACAAAGACAAACCGCCCCAAGAGAAAAACATTGTCAACGTCTCAATGTCACTTGTGACACGAGATACGAGCGCTCCTCTTTTTTCATCATTGTGATCAGCAAGGCTCAATCGGTGAATGTGATCAAAAAGTTTGATGCGCAGAGTGAACAGACCCTCCTCTGCTCTCGATCCAAGTCTTTTCGTTGCGATGCGAAGCGCAGTCGAGGACACGAGCACGCATCCAGACCCAATAAGCCCTAGCAGTGCAATAAATGACACACGTATATTCCCTGGCTGTAAACCATGGTCGATGCTTTGCTGAATCAAAATCGGAATGACCAGGCGAGCCCCCGTGCCTATAAACGCAAAGAAAAAGGTAAGCCCAATACCGCTCGAAAGGGCTGGTGCTACTCGCATTCCTCGACCGATAGTTCGAGCAGAACCGAACCTGTTCACTGGTTCGTTCATACACCACCCTGCTCTCGGTCGTGTTCAAACGATTGCATCAGCAATCGGTAGTTCTCATTACGTACCAATAAAGAGGAATGAACGCCTTGATCACTCAATCTTCCTTGTTCAATAAAGACAACTTCATCTGCTAAAGCGATCGTTGAAGGCCGTGAAGCAACAATGATCGTTGTTACAACTTTTTCTGAATGATGCAAACGATCAATTACAAGGGCTTCCGTGACAGTGTCCAAAGATGATGTTGTGTCATCCAGCAAGAGAACCGAACTTTGTTGAGCGATGGCACGAGCCAAGGAAATTCTCTGCCTCTGACCTCCGCTCAAACTGATTCCACGCTCTCCAATCACCGTGTAAACACCATCGTCTAGCGCAGACACAAATTCATCGGCTGCCGCAAGATAGAGAGCATTCTGCACAACGTTGTCGGCCATGGATCGTCCCATATCGATGTTGTGTCGAATGGTTCCAGAAAACAGAAATGGCTCTTGGAAAACAATCGACGCACTTCGTTCTGCGATAAACACAGTTCCACTATCTGGTTGCAACAATCCCGACATCACGCTCAATAGTGTTGACTTTCCCGATCCTGTTGCACCTACGACCACAATGGTTTTTCCCGCAGCGATCTCCAGAGAGATATCGCTCAAAACATTTGGTAGTCCATCGCCAAATCCAAACGTCACGTGTTGAAGACAGACGCCAAATTCAACGCTGCTTTCCCGAACCATCATCTGCGGATCTCTTACTAATGGTTCGTCCAAAATCTCGCGTACACGCTTATAGCCACTCGCCGAATGTGGTACGGAACTCAACACATAACCGATGATTCGTAGTGGAAATATGAGCAACGTAAATAGATAAATAAAACTCGTCAATTCACCAACAGACATACTGTCTGACTCAACTCGCATCGCACCAACTACAAGAAGCAGAATATTTACAAGTGAAGGAATCCCATCAAGCATTGCTTCGAAGGTTGACCTGGCCGACACTGCTCGAATTCGTGCATCTTTCAATCGTGTTGAAATTACGGATAAACGACGAGTTTCGCGCTCCTCGGCACCAAAAGCCTTCACCACCATCACGCCATCAAAACTTTCGTGGACAGCAGACGATAGTGCGCCTAACTCATGCTGAGCGGAGTCGTAATGCTTATCGATTCGTCGTTGATATCCAACATTGAGCAACAGCAGAATCGGTATAACAGAGATTGCAACTAAGCCAAGTGGCACATCGACAATGACGAGCCAACCACCCGTGAGAAACACGAGTAGAACCACCGATGTACTGAAAGGCAGCGGTCCTAATACTTCAGCCGCAGCATCAGAGTCAACACCAACTCGCGCAACTAAATCGCCAGTCATCTTTTTCTTATGCCAAAACATTGGTTGTGTCATGATGTGTTGTACGAGCAACATCGAGATCGACTCAACCGTTCTCCAATTACTGATGCCGGCGAAACTACGCCGAATCACCACGCCGAAGGCTCTCAACAAACCGATGCCGATAACGATTGCAGCACCAATCAGATAAACACGAAAATCGATCTTTCCTGTTTCAAAACGAGGCAAGATCACATGATCAACCAAATACGACACACCAAAGCTCGAAGCAACTGTGCAAACGGCATACACCGAAGCTCCAGCCACCGCGATTGCAAATATTCGGGGGTGAAATTTCAATAAATCGCGGACAAGGCCGTAGCCGACTCGTAAGCGACTCTTCGAAGGTGGCTGATCAACAACTTCGGTTTCCGACACTGCAACAGTCTAATGACTCACGCGAATGTGACTGATCACACAATCCACAAAGGAGTCGAGCGAGCCTCACATACATCACCTACGATCAAACCGTGAGAATCAAATTAAGCGTGTATCGATGAAACGACTTCTTGGTCGCTCAACACTCGCAGTTGTGTTTGCGCTTTTGGCAGCTATGTGGGTTTACGCGTTGTTCTTTGCTTCTAAAGAAGTTGTCAATGAAATTGGAGATCGAGGTTGGACCAAGCGTGCAGAGACGATTTGCCAAGATGCAGCTAACGAGCGCATCAAACTGGCAGATTTTCGTCCCCTCAATCAGGCGGGAAGAGACGCGCTCAAAGAGCGAGCCGATTTAGTAGATCTTGCGACAGACACCCTTGATCGCATGTTGGCGCAGCTCGAACAATCCAAACCGTCCGACGCAAAAGGTCAGGCGCTCATTCCGTTATGGATAACCGATTACCGCTTATACATAATCGACCGTCGAACATACGCAAAGGAGTTGCGACTTGGAACCAACGTTCCGTTTGGTGAGTCAATCGTGATGGGAATTCCATTGAGTGAAAAGATCTCTACGTTCGCCGCAGATAATGCCATGACGGCGTGCAAGCCGCCAATGGACTTGTCCATTTAGAACTCGTCGGCGGCCACCCACCCACTCGATGAGGAATATTGTTTTATGACACGGGCCGGAGAACCCACAGCAACGCAGTAATCGGGCAATATTCCCGTCACAACAGAGTTAGCTCCAACTGCGACATGCTTACCAATCTTTGCTCCAGGTAGCACCACAACTCCCGCTCCGAGCCATGAACCATCCCCGATCGAAACTGGTCGTTCGATTTGAGTTTGTTGAGAAATTGGCACGTTGATGTTTTCGTAACCATGATTTTGGTCAGTGATGTACACGTGGTGCCCTGTCCAAACATCATCTCCAATATCAATCGAGAGATGACCCACAATTCCACTACCTCTACCGATAAGACATCGATCGCCAATCCGCACGACTGGATTCGTCAAACACACCTGACCAGGAATCATGCCGGCAGACAACGCCACATGCGAGCCGATCATTGTGTCTTGTCCGATATGGATATAGCGCTCGTTGAAGATGGTGGTCTGTGGGAAACAGATGATGCTGCCCTTCCCGAACCTGCCAAAATTTTTACCCTTAGTGGTGTCAGGACCGATAGCGCCATACAGACCCATCAGATCCCACACGAATGATGTCCCTCGTTCTAAGAACGAATGAAACATACGATGAAGTGGGCGACGCAACATGCTCCCAAAATCTAATGGATAGCCTGATCCGATGACATTGGTCGACACCCCATGTGGTCAAATTCGTGGCGTTACTGCCCCATCAGGCGTCGCTGTATATAAAGGTATTCGTTTCGCTACAGCCTCACGATTAGAGCCACCAGTTCTTGTCGATCATTGGTCTGGTGTGTTGGAAGCCGTCACAATCGGTCCTGAGTGCCCTCAGACTGAAAGTCAGCTCCGCCAATTACTCAATGCGGACGACTCGGGACAAAGCGAAGATTGTCTTTTTCTCAACATCACCACGCCCTCAATCTCCGATACTCCTCGTCCTGTGCATGTATGGATTCATGGCGGAGGTTTTACCAACATCACACCCCCGTTGTCTTGGAACGAATCAGAGCGACTCACTCTCGATGGAGATGCCGTCATTGTCACACTGAGTTACCGTCTCGGTGCATTCGGATTTCTAGGAAATTCGAACCTAGGAATCCTTGACCAAATTGCAGCACTGCAGTGGGTTCAGAAAAACATTGCGGCATTCGGTGGAGACCCAAAAAATGTTACCATATTTGGAGAATCTGCTGGTGGTTGTAGCGTCGTTGCATTGATGGCCGCACCATCAGCTGTCGGACTGTTTTCGCATGCCTGGGCAATGAGTGCTTCTCTTGGCCAATTACGTACATCAGAAATCGCACTGCAAGCCCAACAGAAATTTTTGGAAATCGCCAGCGTTTCAAGCATCGAAGACCTTAAATCACTCACGACTGAGCAATTTTTAAAAGTTCAAGACTCGATGCTCGTCGATGTCGAAACCTGGTTGCAAGGATTTTCACCGACAGCGGATGGAATTGTCCTGCCAATAGACGTTGTCAAGGCTGCCGCAAACAACCCAGTAGATCTAGTCATCGGCACAACTCGAGACGAATCACGAATATTCAATTTGCTCAATCCCGCCGTCAACAATCTCGATCTAGCCCAAGCGTTGGCAGTTCTACAAAGCAATCACGGCAATCAAGCAGAAGCCATTTATTCTCTGTACACAAATTGTTACCCCGATTATTCTGGGACGCAAATAATTGCAGCCGTAGATACAGATACACACTTTAAGTTTCCAATGTGGAAACTTCTTCACGAGCGCGCAAAATCTTTGCCGAATACGTGGTCCTACATGTTCACTTGGACTTCACCTATCTTTGATGGTGTTCTCGGTGCTAGCCACGGACTCGATATTCCATTCATCTTCAACAATGTGGATGCACAACGGGTTCACGTGTACACAGGGAATGACCCGAGCGCACCAAACCTGGCGATGGAGATTTCAAGCGAACTCTTGGCCTTCGGTCGCAGCGGTTCTCCAACTTGGACACCGTATGATTTGGAAAATCGCACCATTAAAATCTTTGATGTGCCTTCGAGTGCTCTTCACGCCAGTGACAAGTCACCACATAACCGCGTTTACGATTTTTGGATGAATTCATGATTCGCCCGCGAGTCACTGTTCCCCAAATTCTCGAACGCAAAATGCATGCTGGCTCGACGCAACGCATCACCATGATTACCGCCTACGACGCAACTTTTGCTTCGATAGTGGATGAATCCGGTGTGGACATCATTCTTGTAGGCGATTCAGTCGGTTCAGTTGTTCAGGGAGTTGCAACAACTATCCCAGTAACACTTGAAGAGATGGAATACCACGTTCGACTCGTGGCTCGTGCCCAACCTCGAGCCCTCATTGTCGGCGATCTACCCTTTGGCTCTTACCAAGTAAATTCCGAACAGGGCGTTCGCAGCGCAATCAGATTGATCAAGGCTGGCGCATCAGCCGTCAAACTTGAAGGTGGTGTGAATATGTATGACACCATCGCAGCCATCAGTCGAGTTGATATTCCTGTGATGGGTCATATCGGTCTCACTCCTCAGAGCTACCACCGCATGGGCGGCCACCGAGTTCAGGGTCGAGCAGACAACCGTGACGCTGGCGGCAGAGAACGCATTTTCGAAGATGCACATTCTGTGGAGCAGGCTGGCGCGTTCGCAGTAGTTCTCGAAGGCATTCCACGACAACTCGCAGAAGAAATCACGCAGAAGGTATCTATTCCAACAATAGGTATTGGTGCGGGTCCGGACTGCGACGGTCAGGTGCTTGTTCTCCACGACATTTTGGGTCTCACAACACATAATCTCAAGTTCACGAAACAGTATGCGGATATAAGAAGCGCGAGTGTCGAGGCGTGTTCAAATTTTGTCGACGAGGTACGCAATGGACAGTGGCCCGATGACGCTCATTCGTTCCACTGAACATTTTGCTTCTTGGAGGTCAAGCATTCTTGACCAAACGATCTCGTTCGTTCCAACGATGGGAGCATTACACAGTGGTCATGTTGCTCTAATCGAGCGTGCAAAAAATCAGAGCGACATTGTTGTTGTGTCTGTTTTCGTTAACGCACTGCAATTTGGCGACAGTGTCGACTTTGACAAGTATCCGCGAACGTTGGAAACCGACTATGAAACGAGCATCGCCGCTGGCGCGTCAATCGTCTTTGCGCCTTCGGCATTAGACATGTTCCCTACTGACTATAAGAAGTATTTAACACCATCTGCAATTGCAAATAAGTTCGAAGGCGCCTCACGACCCGGACATTTTGCTGGCGTAGTCACGGTCGTCAATCGTCTTTTCGAAATCGTCACACCACAGAAAGCCATATTTGGTGCCAAGGATTATCAGCAGATAGCAGTCATACGCGCAATGGCGCGCGAATTGCATCCAACGATTGAGATACTTCAGGTTGACACGATTCGCGATCTTGATGGATTAGCGCTCTCTAGCCGAAATGCACGCCTCAGCCAATCAGCACGCTTGAAGGCGAAGACTATTCCAGATGCACTTTTTGCTCTTCGTTCGGAATTCGATTCGGGTCAAGCCAATTGTGCGGTACTGAAGCAAACTGCTTTTGACGTTTTGAAAAATGAAACAAATATTTCGATCGAGTATCTTGAAGTCGTTGATCGCCAAACGCTAGAAGAACTATCAGTTGTTGAACTTCATTCATCTGTCGTGCTTTTCGCAGGCATTATCGATGGAATTCGACTCATCGACAACGTTGAACTGTAAAGACTCCCCTTAGCGGTGCAATTCAGCGTTACGTTGATCTGCAACATACCGAACGCTGAATACAGAATCTCCTGACAATATTCCACCGCGTCCAAGAATTCGGCCAGATTGCCAATTGGAAAGTCCAAGTTCAGGCTTATCCAACGCAAATTGACCATCAACCCAACGAGTCATGCCATTGCCAACGAACGGCGCATCTGCTTCACGCCATACATGATCAAGTTCGGACGAGTCTTCAGAAATGACCGACACAATAAACTTTGGCGCGTACTTATTAAACAGTGCGATGGCTTCTTGAATTGATTCCACGACAACAAGAGAACATTCAGGAGAATCTTCCCATTCCCACTCATTCGCGAGTTCGGGACGTGTTAGGTCAAGACACGTCATCGAATTTGGTACCTCGGTCAACAACTGACTCGCGGCTGTATCGAGATGCAAAACTGCATGAGATCCTCGGTTCGATGCGGCACTGGCCAATGCCTCAGCAAATACAGGAACTAATTCCGTAGCCCGTGATTGCACGACGCAACAAACATTCAACGTGTTGCATACTTTGCGATCCAATGAACTCTCCACAACTTGTTCAAACCAACGTGCATCAGCATGTTCACCAGCAATCATCCATGCGCCCCCCGTTCCATGCAGACTGGCGGCAATACCATGCTGCTGCGCTACAGCACCTAGCTGCGCAACTGCTGTGCCACTGCCTCGAGCAATGGCCAACGAAACCCGTCGATCGGAAAATAAAGCCCATCCGCTCGCGTGTGATCGAGACTCAACAAGCGTCACAGCACCCTGCGGCAAACCACTCGTTGACAACGCTGGTAGCACAGCGAGTTCCATAATTGCCCGTGCTGTCAGCAATGCATCGCTTCCGATTCTGAACACACAACTGTTTCCTGATCGCAGAACCCCTGTTGCGTCTGCGAAGACGTTGGGACGTCCTTCAAAAACAAATGCCACCACCCCCAATGGTGACTTCACAGCGGAGACATTCCAACTGCTGTGATCAGTTGTATTCAAAATCGAACCATCAACTTGTGGTGTTTGAGACCATGTCAGAAGAGCTGCGATCATGTCACGACGCATGGATTCGGTGAGCAATAACCTCGTTGTTGATCTCCCACGTGCCTTTGCATCCACTACATCCGCTGCGTTGACGGATTGTATTTGACCAAATATTTGATCATCTCCAAGTCTCAGCGCAAACTCTTCAAAAAACTGAGTAACTTGATCAGCAGAAGTTGACTTCAATTCATTGAAAGCAACGACGCTTCGCATAACTGCATCTTCAATTATTCTTAGATCAGTTTGCGGAATGTGCAGTAATTGTCCACCACTCAGACCAATAACTCGATCTCCTTGGACGAATTTATCTGCAAT
>Ga0114981_10001906_pt1 | contig 13570 bp, 10 predicted proteins | sample S_140806_MF_Meta_FD_87028 | JGI IMG/M metagenome (GOLD analysis project Ga0114981, IMG submission 87028) | Freshwater microbial communities from Lake Simoncouche, Canada to study carbon cycling - S_140806_MF_MetaG | ecosystem: Environmental > Aquatic > Freshwater > Lake | place: Lake...
CATCTACTGGTGTTGAAAGAAACATTAAAGTTGATCAGTTTAATATAACAATAAAACCTGATGGTACTATGTTTTATGAAAATGGTAATGAAGTTACTGATGAAACTATTCAAAATAAAGCAAATATTAGAAAAGAATTACAAGATGGTGTTTTGAGAACTTCTGATTTTAATAATTCAATTTATTTTGTACTTTCAAATAATAAAATTTTAGGATCAGGAAAATCAAATCTTGGAAAAGAAAGTGTTCAAAATGCTAGTATAAAAGAACAAATATTAGCTAAAGCTATTCTTTATAAAAAATCTTGTTCATCATAAAAATCTTTTTAAAATGCCTTGTATATTACAAATAAAACAAACCATTAATGATAGCATAGATGCAAAACTTCCTTATAGGTATACTTCTATGTATAAAGGTCTTGCAAAAGAAATTGCTACATCTTTAAATAATTTATGGGGAAGTAAAGTTGCTGAAGCAGTTCAGGCATCTGAACTAGGTGGATATAATGTATACATATATCCTATTGAACCGTTAGCAGAAAAAATATTTAAACAGCAAGAAAAAATAGAAAAAGAACTAGGAAATAGTTTAGATTTCTTTAATGAAGATAGTGAGGGTATTAAAGATACTACAGAATCTTTAGATTTCTATAATAATGATAGAGCATTAATGGAGCAAGAAGGTATTGAAGTAATTTATGATTCAGAAGAAATTGAAGAAAGTGCTTTATACCCTGATGGTTATTCAGACACTTCTATTAATGATGATATAGCTGAGTATAATAAATTGGTTGAACAAGCAAATGGAGAGCAGCCAAAAACTTTTATGTTTGGTAATAGAAGATGGATATTAAATAAATTTAATAATTATGATTGGTCAGATCCTATTACTAATCAAATATATATGCGTAATGTAAATTTAGATACTGGAATTAGTGAAGCAGAACCAGAGTTAGATAAACCTGTAGATCCTGAATTAATTAAAAACAATTTAGATTACATAAATAGTAATAGAATACTATTAACTTTAGACTATCAATTTGCTGAATTAGGTTATGATTTAGAAGATTTAATTGAAAAATTAGTTAAAGTCAAAACAATGAGAGAATATAATAAATTACAAGAAATATTTAATAAGTTATGTTAGGCAAGTGCAGAAATACAAATAGTCAAGACTACCAAGATCTTTTGGCTAGTAATAACGGTAATGTAGAAAGAACAAATGAAGAATGGGATATTTTATTTGGTTCTGATACAACCTTAACTTCTGATCCTGAAAGTGATTTACCAATAGAAGTTTTTGATGATCCTACTGTTGAAGAATATATGGATGAACCTACATTTGATAAAGCTTTACAAAAGATTAAAGTATTCTTAAAAGAAAAACAGTATATATTAAATAGAAAAAAATTTAAGAATCAAAAAGTTAAAGAAATGTCATTAAGCAGAATTACTAAACAATTAAAAGAATTGGATGGTGTTGACGCAATTAATGCTTTTGTTGAACATGCATATACTGAAGCTATAGAAACTAAAGAAATGCTTAAGGATGCTTTAAAAAGAAATAGAGAAGGAACAATTGAATCTAAAGAATTTTTAGATATTCTTGTTGCTGCAAATGAGTTTGCTAATGGTTATAATATTTTAGATGAGATTAGTAAAGAAGATGTTGATAGATATTTCTCAGGTTCTATTAATGCAACAAAACCAGAATCTGAATTTACACCACAAGATAAACTAAAATTAGCAATTCAAAATAGAACCTTTATTAAATTAGCCTTTCAAGAAAAGATTGTAGATATAATGGCTGATATATTAATTAATTATAGAAGCAAAAGAGGTACAAAAGGTATTGAAGAAGGTATAAAATTTTCACAAGATAGAATAGAATCTTTAACAAATGATACTACAATTAGTGATAAAGCAAGAGAAAGAGAAATAGCATTTCAAGAAAAAGAACTTAGCCAGTGGCAAGCAATGTTATTAGATAGAGAATCATTATCTAAATTATTACAAGAAACTTCTAAAAATGAAAGTTTATTTGATGCTATTTTAAGTCCTCTTATTAGTTCTGGAGATGCCCCATTATCCTTGTTTGCTAAAATGGTTAAAACACAATTTGAAGAAACTAGAGTTGATGATATTTTAAAAAGAAATGAAGGTGTTGATAAATTAAAAGAATTTATTTCAAAAACAGGAAGGGGTATTAGTAATGTTGCTTCATTAAATCAAGGCTTATTTGAAGAGCTAGAGGTTATAAGAAGAGATGTTAGAGGTAAACCAATTAAAAACCCAAAGACAGGTGAATTTATTAAAGATAGGGTAATGTCATTTGTTCAAAAATATGATATGAATAAATTTCAAGATGCTGAACTTGAATTTTATAAAAAAAATCCAAAACCAAGATTAAAAGAAGATGCTACAGATATTGAAAAAAAACAATATGAAACTGCATTAATAAATTTTTATAAATTAAGTGATTCTTGGTATAAAAAAAATACTCAAGCAAAACCTAAAGAAGAAATAGATAAAATTATAAATGACAAAAAGAAAGAACTTGAGCAAGGCATTATAACTGATGAGGAATATAAAACTTGGAAAAACTCAAGAATAAATGTAAATACAAAAACAAATTCAAAGACTTTTAAGTTTGAATTATCTGAACCAAAGAATGAATACTTAAATAAAGAATGGTTAAAACTATATAATATAGATGGTAATCCTATTTCAGCAGAAGGAGAGTATCATAAATATTTGGTAACTCAGTATTTAAATGATCAAGAATTATTACCTCTTGGTCAAAGGAAAGGTTATATTTTACCATCAATTGAAATGGATGATGCTGAAAGAATGCAAAGAAAAGGAATTTTAAAAGCAGTCAAAAGTAAGTTATCAGAGAGTGTAACTAAAAAGAAATATGATCAAGAATTATTTGGTGAACAGGCAGGACAAACTGAAGAAATAGATACCAATGTTTACGGTGTTGGAACTTCTTCTGGAGAAAAGTTTGATATCATACCAACATATTTTACACAAAATATGGATGCTGATGATGTTAGTGTAGATTTGCTATCATCTGTCCTTAGATTTGGTGCTGCGGCAAGAAAATATAATTCTTTAAATGAAATCCAATCAGAAATTTATGCATTCCAAAAAATTATTGGTAACAGAACTATTGCAGCAAAAGATAATAAAGGAAATCCAATATTAAGTTCCTTTGCTAAGAAGATGGGATATGAAGAATACATTAAAGATACTGGTATGTCTTTTTCTACATTCCATGTTAATGAATTTATAAATATGGTTATAAAAGGTGAAACTCAAAAATCTCAACAATGGGGTAAAGTTGAATTATCTAAATTAACTAATACATTAATTTCAATATCTGCAGTTACTACTCTTTCAATGGATATACTTAAGGGTACTGCAAATAATTTACAAGGAAATATTCAACTTATTATAGAATCTGCTGGTTCTGAATTTTTTAGTTTAAAAAATTATGCAAGAGCTAAAGTAAAATATGCTTCTAAAGTTGGTGGTTGTATAACTGATTTTGGGAAACCTTATGCAGAAAGTTGGTTAGGTGGTTTAATAGATTACTATGATGCTATCCAAGGTCAATTTAAAGATGAATATGGTAAAGATGTTTCTGCAACTGTAGCTCAAAAATTATTTAGAACAAATACACTTTTTTGGAATCAACATTTTGGGGAACATGAAGTACAGGTTACAGGTATGTTGGCATTAATGGACTCCACAAAAGTTGTAGATAAAGCTACTGGAGCAGAAATTAGTTTGCTTGATGCTCATGATAAATATGGATCTTTTTTGTTTGATGTTGTAGTAGATGAAAATGGTAATAAAACTAGAAACTATAAAGTTCAAATAAGAACTAATAAAACTTTAGATAATCCTGAAGGTGAACTTGTAGACTATGATGAAAAACAAAGAATAGAAGTAACTAACATAATGCATGCTTTAAATAAGAGATTGCATGGTGTTTATAATGATTTTGATAAATCTGTTCTTCAAAAACATTCAGTTGGTAGATTGTTAATGATGTATAGAAAGTATTTAGTTCCATCTATCAAAAGAAGATATAAAAAATTAAGTTTTGATGATGAACTTGGATCAGCTACTGAAGGTATTTATAGAACTTTTTGGAAAACTTTTGCAAGAGATTTAAGAACATATAAGTTTAATGTAATTAAACAATGGTCAACATATACTCCTTTTCAAAAAGCACAAATTAAAAAAGTTATAGCTGAAATAACTATTATAGCAGCTCTAGTAGCTTTAATATTTGCATTACTAGCAATACCGGGTGATGATGATGAAGATAAAATTAAAGATAGTTATGCTTATAATTTTATTTTATATGAGGCTATAAGGCTTAGGTCTGAAACAAAACAATTTTTACCATTTCTTGGCCTTAAAGATTTTTATAGAACCATTAAGTCTCCCTCTGCAATGACGGGAACCTTAGATAGGGGTATAAAATTCTTTGATCAATTTCTTTTTACTTGGGATCCAGAAAAATTAGATTACCAAAGAAAGACAGGAGTTTGGGATAAAGGAGATAATAAATCTTGGGCATATTTTTTAAAGCTTATGGGTTTTTCAGGTAATAACCTTAAACCTGCAGAAGCAATCAAAGCTTTTGAGGGTACTTTAAATAAATAATAGTAGCGTATAAAAAAAGGGGGTAACTATTGTTACCACCCTTTCTCTTTTTACCTCTTATTAGGAGTTGAGGATTCTTTAGAAAAAATCAGATGTTGTATCTGTATCTTCTGTATTATCACTAATGTTAAAATCTAAATCATCAAAATTAGCATCTTCTTTAGCTCTTTCATCTAGTATTGTTAGTTCTTTTTCTGCAAGATCTCTATCTTCAGGAGCAATTTCTAAACTCATATGTGAAGCATTCTCTCCTGTCCATTCTTGATTCTCATCAATTTCAAATGGCTCTTCTTCTTTTAATGGAGCACCTTCCCAGATATCAAGTTCATCATCATCATCTTTTGGATCTGCAGTTACTGCATTATGAAAGTCAATAGTTTCAAATGTATTTCCCATAGGATCAGTATAAGAAACTAATATTTCTTCAGCTTCTTCTGCATTAATTATTAAATCTAAAATTTCAGCTACTTCAGCATGTTTGTATCTAAGATCTTCATCTATTAGATCTGCCTCTAGATCTGCTTCAGCTTGAGCAATTTGATCTAATATGTTAGTTTGATTAGGATCAACAAAAGCTGTCTCATCTTCTATAACTACAGGAGTTGCTGGAACTATTTGTGCAGGCACACTGCACTGCTGAAAGTTATTTATACTAGACATAAAATAATGTAGAACTCTTTGATCTTCCATCCAAGTTTTAGGATGTGAATGTTGTAAAGCTATAGTTACATAATTATAAAAAGCCCATAGACTATTAGAATCTGCAAATACATGACTAGGTCTGTCCATTTGTTGTCTTATAATACTAGCTTGTTCAGTAGTAAGAATCTGATACTCTGCAAATAAGATACCTAACATTTGAGCTTGTCTTCTTTTATTAAGAGTTATCCCTTTCATTACCTCTTTATCTGCAGCTAACTGATTATAATACATATGAGCATTAGCTATTTGCTCTTGTATGGTTTTAATAGTTTCTTCATCAGCTGTTCCAGTGTGTTTCCTGGCCCAGTTTCCCATGTCACCACAAACCATTGTAGTTCCTGTAAGATTAATATAAGCTCCTACGCCACATTTAAACCTTACTTGTTTATTATAACTGTTTGTCCATACAAACATCATAGATAATTCAGGGTCAGAATTAAAACTTAGTTTATGAATTCCTTGAGCAATCTGTCCATCAGCAGTGCATCTAAACTCTTCATCAACAATACTAAAACCTGCCGTAGCAAGTTCAGTATATACATAATCTATTACAGATTGGTGGCTAATTACAGTATAAGTAGCAGCATGATTTGGTAAAGCCACACTTACTAAGTGAGCTTTGGTACATTCGGCAATTTTCTTTGGCATAATTAAAATAATTTTAGTTGTGTTATAATAGGCTCAAGATCAAGTATTTCCTTATTGATCTTAGCTAAATAGTAATCATAATTTATATCATAGTCACTAAAAGGTTTTTCCTCATAGTTAATTAGTAGAGTCTGAAGCCACTTTCCTGCTTCTATCTGTATCTCTCTATTGTCTGTATTATTCTTTTTAATTACCTTAACTCCTGTATTAGATATAAAATATCTAATTGTTTGCTGTAATTTTTCTGTATGATATTCTTGGTCTATAACTTCATGTTTATGAAAAGACCAATCTCCTTTAATTTTAACTCCACCACAAAAATCAAATATGTTTAAACTTTCTTTTATAAACTTTTCAGGTTTAATCCCATTTACAAAATAATTATAAACTCCTTGAGCAATAATTGAAAAACTCTTGTTCTTATGAAGAGCTAAATCAGCAAACTCAAATCTACCTTTGCATTTAGTTTTACCTTTCTCAGTAATAGCAATGTAATTATTTACATCACCAAGAACAATCTTAGAGTAGGTATCATGTTCAAGTTGTAAGCTAGTAATATCCTCCCATCTCTTACAGATTTCCATGTACTTGTCTACATATTCTCTTGGAATAATAGTTTCAAGACCATCAGTATTCTGCATTAAAGGAATAGAACCTGGAATCTCTTCACAAATCATCTCATACAACATAGTAAGACTTAGCTGACCATTGATAGTAATCTTCATAGTAAACTCTGGATCATATAGGAAGCTATTAGCATCATTACTGAGCCCGTAAGTAGAGTTTAAAATAATCTTATATACATAGTTCTTAGGGTCTGTTTTAGGAATCTTCTTTCTTTCTTCAAAGAACCATTCATAAAGATCATAAAATGCTTTCTGTGGAAGATGAGCAGGTGCCCATTTATTTCTGATAGCAAGATTAGGATAGAAGCTTGTAACATCTGAGGTCATAATAACCATATCTTTTTCAGCTGTATAAACTTTGCTAGCCCGTGCCCCATGGATACCACCTAGACCATAATCAGTTTGAAGACCTTTATATCTTACAGAATACTTAAAAGCTCCTTTAGTTTCTCCTGTAAAGATTATTACTTCTTGAAACTTCTTTAAAAGATTTTGAAATGGAGCTGTTTTAAATTCTATATATGGCAGTATGATATCTTTAACTACAATTTTATTTCTTATAGTTCTCATCTGCCTGAGTTCATATTTCTTTATACCAGTTTTTTCACATAAAAAATGTAAAAATAATTCTTTAGAAATTCTTGGCTCAGAAGCAGAATATAAATCTATACCATATTCCTCTGTTAGTTTTCTTCTTAAATCAATATTACTTTTACTAAGCATCATGATCTGTTTAGTAGACTTAACATCATTCCAACAGTATGTAATAATTTCTGGTATTTGTTCTGCAGTAACTTCAGTAGTGTGATGAATAGGCATATCCATTATGTTATGCCAATCCATAGTATACTGAATCCATTTTAATGAACTTCTCTTGGCTGGATTATCCCAATGGTTTAATTTAAATACATCCAGTTGTCTAATATGCAAATCCCGTGGAGAAAATTCAGAAAATTCACCTTGGTTTTGTCTATTAATAATATCTTGTGATTTATTATACAGGAATCTGGCAATAGTATCACCATCTTGTTCTAAAAGTTGTTCCTTATTTCTTAGTATGTGTTCAGTAATTTGACTATCAAAACTTAAACCATTGAAACTTACATGCCATTCATCATAAGCAATATTCTTTTCTAGAAAAGTTACCAGTTCTAGAATATCATTCTTACTTTCATGTATAACAAAAACTTCTTGGTCTTCAGATTTTATAGATTCAAAGCAACCTATAAAACAATTGGAAAGGGTTTCCCAATCCATAACGTAATGTGTCTTCATAAATTAGTTCAGTTAAGCTGTTTCCCCGTGTATAAAAAATGGGGCAACCTAAGTCACCCCATAGTGACCTAAATTACTTCTTTTCTTCAGACTTAATCATAAAGTTTTCAAAATCAAATGTTTTAGCATTAATAGCAAAAAGATGTATTAAATCTTTTATTGCTATTGTATCTTCAATATAAAATTCTTGAAAGACTTCAATTTTATGTCTATCTTGTTTTATTCCTTTTGATCCTGTTAGAGGCTGCCCATAGTCATCTAATTTAGGTAGCATATGTAATGTAGTTTTTGTTGTTTTTAAAATTACAACAAATACATTAGTACCTGGATCATAAATACATTCAACATAAGGGCATGATTCAGTAATAGGAATCATTCTAAATGTTTGGCTTTCTTGCCAACTAGATTGAACTAGGATCATTGATTTTTCACTCATTTTTATTAGGTTTTTGTAAAATTACTTAATTATTTGTATATTCTCTAAATCTGCAACTTTAATTAATAGATTTTCTTTTTCTAAATCAGGGATATTACAAAGCTCTCCCACTGATGTAAGAAACTCTGGAGTTACATCTAATAACTCAGCATATCTTACAAACCATTTGTTAGGATAAAGAAAGCTGTGTACATAAACATAATTACTACTATTTTTTCCAAAGAAATCTAAAATTTTATTTTTAGTTACATTATTTATTTTACTGTATTTTCCTTTTATAAAGTAATTCCAATCATTTTCTAAGTCATAAAAATCAAATATAAATACACTTGTATCATCATTAATATTAATATAATCATATAGTCTTGTATGTTTTAATAAAGTATTTGCTTCAAAATTAATATATTCAGAATCTTTTCTTGTTTTATACACACATACTAATTTCATATCCTCGGGACCATATTTTTCATTCCAAGAAAGATAAGTTTCTTGGGGAATAATATTTATCCCTCTTTTAATTCCCAAGATCGGATATAAAAATATCTTGGACTTTTGAAAGTATTTATCATACAGTGTATTAATTACCATAATTTACAATTTTACATTACCAATTGCTAACTCATATGGTAGAGTAAAGTCTTTGTTTTCATAATGATATTTAACAATATCTATTATATTATCAAAGTCTTTTAGCCATATTGCTAGACTTTCTTGTGATACTTGGAATGGGTAAATCTGATTATATTTATCAACCACAATAAATGTTATCACTATATTCCAATCTTTAGCATCTTGCATTGATTTAATATACTCTTCATAGACTAAGTGGTAATACATGCAAGCTTGAATCCAATACTTGTAATACTTAACTGTGTCTGGAAAGTCTAATAAACCTTTTCCTGTTGTTTTTAAATCATTAATAAATATAGTTTTTGAGTTTGTATCTATAACTACATTGTCTAAGATTCCTTTATATCCAAATGGTAAGTTATTTACATCATGTTTAAGTGGCAACTCATTAAACACTGTAATGTGGTCATCTGAAATTTCCTTATCTAAATATAGTAAAGCTCTTACGTCCGGATTGCTCTTAAGCATTGCTACTGTTTCTATACAGTTAGCATAAATTATGGGATCAACTAAGGCTTTATCTTGTTTAGTTTTGAGAAACTCAAAATAGTTTTTGTTTTGATCAGTAAGAATTTTATCAAGTCTTTGTTGATCAGTCTTTAAGGTTTGGTATAAGTTGCTATTTAAGAGATCTGTGAGTATTTCCTTTTGGAATTCCTCCAAAAGTAATGCATTATTTTCAATTGACAAGTAATTTTTAAAAATATTATCAATTAATATTCTATTACTATCTGTGGGAAACTTATCAGGCATTAATATAAAGTCCTTTTCAAAGTTCTCAGGCTCTAAAAGTAAGCAGTGTAAGACCCTACCTCCTACAAGGTGAGGGTCTATACTGTCTTCTCTCTGATTTAAAACATAGTGTGAATAAAAACTTCTAGGTGAAAATAGTAGCTTATTAATGCTGCTATAGCTAAAGTAAAATTTATTCTTGTAAAATTGTGTTAGTTCTTCAGAACCAATCAATGTCTGTAGATTCATTTGAGTTTATTTGATGGTTATTTGATTCTTCTTCTTTAAAAGTGGCCAAATCTTTTTCAGCTAATATTTCTTCTTCAAGAGCTATTAACTCTGACTTGAGTTCTTTTCTTTCAAGATTTATAAATGCAGCTTCTATGAGTTCATCTTCTAAAACTTCCTCTTCAACTTCTACAGGATCCGGTCGTGTAGCAACACTATCTTCTTCAGGATTTATTAAATTAATAGATGTTAGATTTAGTTTGTCAAGATACTCTTGCTTAATAGTTACTTCTTTAACTTCAAATACATCATCATAATGTATATTTCTGATAATGTCATCACCATATTCTTGATACAATCTCTTAATCATATCTACAGTTAATAAACCTTTCTTGTCTATTATTTGAACAATATCATCAGTATTTATATGATTGACATCTCTTGGTTGCCAATTAAAATAACTGAGCATAGACTTAAAATTCACATGATTTCTTGTATTGCTATTATTTATCTTATAAGCATTTTCAGATATTAACATTAACAAATATAATACACTATCTTCATACTTAGAGTTTGCCATAATCTCCATAGCAAGTACATGATTATCAGAATCTGAACTGTCAAACATATTTTTAAGTTGCTGGAAAACTTCTTCATCTATTGTTGTAGAATCATCACCATTAATATTGTTTAATAATTCTGTTTCACTGTAAATAGTTTTACCCTTAACTATATTATACATTTCACTGTAATCAGGGTCTATAGTATAGATATAAGAACTAGTATAATCATTTCTAGAACCCTTAGCTAATATATTATATATGTCATTATAATCACCAAAAATATCAGTTTCTCCCGTACTAGCAATAGCAGTTTCTAAATTCTGTATATAAAAGTCATCATTACATAATTCTTTAATTCTTTCTAATGCATAAGTAGAATTAACTTTATATGCCCATCTAGAACTAGTAATTTTTGCAATAGAGTTTCTACCTGCAAAAATTATATTTGCTTTAGCAGGATCTCTTACTACTCTAATTCCTAAACTTAATGCTAAATCTTTTAACTTAACCCTAGGAATATTAAGTCCAGGTAACAAGTATATCATGTCTCCTTTTACAGGAACATATCCTTGTGTATTTACAATTGTATTAAGATCATCTGCCCCTTCTAGAAGTTCTAGTTCAAAAGAACTAATTGATGTATCATTTGCAGAGTTGTCAAGTTTTATATTTATAAATTGTTTCATATTGTTGAAATATAAAGATTAGAGGGAGAATTATCTCCCTCCATCTTAGTTTTTAATTTGATTAATTTTCTTTTTAAGGGGAAACCCTTCTATCATTGTTTTAGCTGATAGCCATCTTCACAACCTTAGTATTTTGCATGAGTTTAGCAAATTTAACTTTGTTACCATTTACTATTTCTTTAATCATGTAATATCTAAGATCATTAGTAAATGCCTCACATTCAGTAGTAAGTTTAGCTAATCTATCAGTAATAGTTGCTGGAACTGGTCCTCTTTCAGAAAGAAGCAATGAATAGTTTATTAATCTTGTTGCAATTACGCTAGATATATCTGCTCTAAAGTCATCATCTTTACCAACTGCACTTGTCAAAGCTCCCATTACATATGTTTCATCTTTAGTCAAGACATCTTCCGGGGAAATAATCCTATCTAACTTGTTATTAATAAACATAGTAAACATAGAACTAAAATCTGCTCCCACAGAGCCTTCTCCAATCATTTGAATCAAAGGTAGATCAGCCTCAAACTTTTCTATAGAACTAATAGCATTAAAGAAAGTAGTAATAGCTCTTGGATTTACTTTTTGAGTTACAAGTTCAGGATTCATCAACATAAAATTGATACATCTACCATCTATTCTTGCAGTCTCAGCCCACTTAGACCATACATTAACATCATACTTTAACTCAACAGAGATAAATCTAGTCTTCTGAGCTACATCCAAACTAGTAACATTGTAGTCTCCATTATCTGGATTAGTAGTCAAGATAACATGCCAGTTCTTAGGTAATTTCCAAGAAACATATTCTTGTCTATCTAAGATCTCCATAGTTGCTTGCATAAAGCGGTGCATTATTGTTAACTTATAGGCTCTTTATCCTATAATTCTGTAGTTTCTTTTAGATTATATCTACAGGTCAGACTATATCATCACATATTTCTATGTGTTCTGCGCTCTTGGTATTTTACTGCCTGTTCTAGGCTCCATATACTAGTCGTTGCACCTTCATTACATCCCTGTAATGCTTGGCTCAGGATTGTCCATCTCTGGAGTTTCCCTGAATTCACAGAATTTATTGCGGACCACCCGCTTTATGCTTTTTTCCACCTATAACCACCAGCAGTTAGATCTTTAGCTATTGCTCTACTAATATTAGAGACACTAAGTTCTTTAGTTGCTTGAGTTATAGACTCCCATTTTTTGATAAAAATATTATCATCAGTATATTGTAATATTGGTTCTAGCTTATATTGTTTTGGTCTATGTAATATTTTTATATTATAAGTAAAAGACCATATAAATCCTCCTGCAGAAAAAACTTTTTTCATACAAGAATCTCTTATACCACTAATGCTTTTAGCATTAATAGACCTAGCAGCAGCTGTAATAGATTCAAAGCTTTCTAAGTAGTCACCTTTATCAAGTGAGTACTTATGTACTGTTTTACGGTTAGCAGGTTTTAAACCATTGGCATAAGATTTTTTCTTAGCTTCACTCATTCTTTTTTTACATATATCATCTCTAACTAAAGTTTGAGGACTTAATATATGATTTATATAAGGATTTAGTGTACTAATATAATAAGTTTCTCTTTCTATTAAAATATCATCAGAACATTCTTCTACAATAGTAAAGTAAATTTCTTCTTTGCCATACTTATTGTATAAGTTTTGCATTGTTCTATTATGATGCTTTAAATTTTCAAGAGACCACAAGTGGTGTTTTAACCTATGACCAATATTACAAGAGCTACCAACGTACTCTTTATCATTAATTTTAATTTTATAGATTCCTATACTCTTTAATGCTGTCTTAAGAGTTAATGTATTTAATTTTTCCATATCACAAAGATACTTAAATTATCCACATTAACACTATTAGACTGCATATTTTGTTAATCCGCACGAGTATAATCATCTAATACTAAGAATCCACCTTCACCTTTACCTTGAATCCACTCAGGTGCAGCATGAGACATTCTCTTAGCTCCAACTTTATATCCTTTCTTCATGGCTGCATCTATCTGAACTTCATTAATCCAAGTAGACTTACCTTCAGCATTTGTAATCTCAAATTCTTTTACAGGAAAACCAACCAAATCACCTAATTCTTCTAACTGAGATAAATTAAGCTTTACAACTTGCATATTCATTTCTTTACCCAACTGCATAATAGCAGAAGTTTTACCAAGACCAGCATCACCCTCAATATTAATTGCTACAGGAACTTTACCTTCAGCTTGAATATGTTGGTTATTACCAACCATATGCTTTATAAAACTTTTTAACTCTTCTACATTTAATTGTACTTGATTCATACTTTTTATTTTTATAGTTCTAACTTAATTACCTTTCCTGGTAA
>Ga0114981_10001910_pt1 | contig 13556 bp, 11 predicted proteins | sample S_140806_MF_Meta_FD_87028 | JGI IMG/M metagenome (GOLD analysis project Ga0114981, IMG submission 87028) | Freshwater microbial communities from Lake Simoncouche, Canada to study carbon cycling - S_140806_MF_MetaG | ecosystem: Environmental > Aquatic > Freshwater > Lake | place: Lake...
GCTTGAGTGGGAGTTAAAAAGAGAACGGGAAGCTTCGTAGAATTCCCATCTTGAACCACATAAACACCTACTACAAACGTGTTGTTGCAGCTGTAGTCCATCTCCATAAACGCAACGTTACCCGCCGAAAGAGCGATGTTATTCTCATCCAAATAACTAATTAAGCCGGATGCAGCGGGAAGGCTCATACGCACGCAGCGCACTCCGGAAGCTGCCAATAACGGATCATTCAGCAATTCCATAGTCCCGTCGTTCGAAGATGTGGCCGCAAATGAATTGCCGGCTTCAAAATTTCGGGTTGCATCGATCAATGCACTGCTGAGGTAGTAGAATCTGGGATTCAATCGAAACGTTTCACCCGGCACCACATGGATGGTGGTGTCGTAACTTGTGTAGAAAGGGTAGCGAATTCGACTTGTTCCCATTCCGTTATTCTTAATGCCCGGAAATATGGTAATGGTTTGAGAGCCTGTTTGGAGCAGCGGCAGCGATACGGGGGTGTCAACTACACCTAAAATATTCCCATTGGCATAGCACCAAAGCTCAGAAATACCCTCGCTGTTGCTGCCTTGTATACTTTGTGTTGTAAAGGAGAAGGAATCGGCTTGTATATATGCCGGCAACACGTCGTCATCAGAACGATTGCAGCCCACTGCAAAAACAACAACATACATCCATCTGGCAAGCCGCATATAACTCTGCAAGTTCTTTAAAAGGTTGGCAAATTAAGGTATGCGCAACGAAGCGCCGATGAATAACCCCGTAAAATCGAAAAAATTGCGGTTGTTAAAAACTTGGAGGTCGACCTAGTTAAAATCCTTCGGGGGTTGAACTTCAGGGTCTTGAATTAATACGTGCTGCGCCATTTTCTCAAGCACTTGAAGAGCCACCTCCAAGGCACGCGTGCCATCTTGCAGGGAAACAACCGGAAAGTCATTATTATAGATGCAAGCTGCCAGCGACTCCAACTCATCGCGAATAGCATTGGAAGCCGGTATAGACGGTTTATCAAACAATATCTCCTTGTGTCCGCGGTCGCCTCCTAAATCGATTGTTACCGAGAATGGATCCGGTTCTCCTTCAATTTCCTTCATCCTTACAATCTCAGCCTCCTTTTGAAGGAAGTCGACCGATATATAGGCGTCCTTCTGGAAGAATCGCGATTTCCGCATACTTTTCAAGGAAATTCGACTAGCGGTTAGATTGGCCACACAACCATTATCAAGTTCGATGCGCGCATTGGCAATATCAGGCGTGTCGCTCAGCACAGCCACTCCACTCGCCGAAATGCGACGCGCATTGGCCCCCGTTACGGAAAGGATGATGTCAATATCATGGATCATCAAATCGAGCACAACGGAAACGTCGGTGCCACGCGGGTTGAATTGGGCCAAGCGGTGCGTTTCAATAAATCGAGGCTGATTGAGATGCGCCTTGACCGCTTGAAATGCCGGGTTAAAACGTTCGACATGTCCAACCTGCACTTTAACTCCGGCCTCTTTGGCCAGGCTGATGAGGGTACGTGCCTCCTCCGACGTGCTCGTAACAGGCTTCTCAATGAACACATGCTTCAAGCTGCGAATAGCCATCGATGCGCTTTCAAAATGATTGCCTGTAGGGGTTACAATATCCACAACATCGCATGCTTCGATGAGCGATTTCGCATTGTGAAAAGCCATTGTACCGAATTGTTCGGCAGCCTGCTTTGCATGCTCCGCATTGGAATCGAAGAATCCAACGAATTCATAAACATCAGGCAATTCCATAATACACTTCATGTGAATCTTACCCAAATGTCCCGCACCCAAAACTCCTATTTTCAGCTTATCGGCCATGCTACAAAAATTCGACTTCGCAGTGTCTACACTCCATGGTTAATTTTTAATTTTCAACATCGCATAGCGAATGAAACGAGCAGTTAGTTTTAGCCACAGCTATGTTGGAAGATTCATACAGACATAAAGGGCTTAGAAAGAAGCTTGTAGACGAAATTAAGGGGATGGGCATTACAGACCGGCGTGTGTTGGATGCGATGAATGCCGTGCCTCGACATTATTTCTTGAGCAGCGCATTTTTGGAGTTCGCCTACAATAACAAAGCGTTCCAGATTGGTGATGATCAAACCATTTCTCACCCGTACACGGTGGGTTTGCAGTCGAGCCTCTTGCAAATAGAACCTGGTATGAAGGTCCTAGAAATTGGAACGGGCAGTGGCTTTCAGTGCGCCGTGCTTTGCGAAATGGGAGCGAAAGTATATTCCATTGAACGTCAACCGGCGCTTCATAGAAACGCCAAAGCCTTGCTCGAAAAGATGGGCTATAAGCCTTTTCTTAGTTATGGCGATGGCTTTAAAGGTCTACCCGCCTTTGCACCGTTCGACCGCATACTTTTTACGTGCGCTGTGCCCAAATTACCCGACGAGCTGCTCATGCAATTGAAACCAGGCGGCATTCTAGTGATGCCATTTGGAGATGGAGAGGTGCAAAAAATGATGGTTGTGCAGGAACAAGACGACGGCACATTCACCAGCAGCTATCACGGCGATTTTTCCTTTGTACCGATGCTCGAAAAACGAGCAACGAAGAAATAACTCAATACATGAATTCCCAAGCGGTTCTGTAACCGCCTATGGACTCTGCATATTCCAAGAATTCAGCGAAAAACCGATCATTGCCCAACGTAGCACTGTCGCCAATAATTACCAGTTTCATGCGAGCACGCGTCATGGCTACGTTCATGCGCCTGTAATCGCGCAGAAAGCCAATTTCGCCTTTGTCGTTGCTTCGCACCAGGCTCAGATAAACAACATCGCGTTCTTGCCCCTGAAACGAATCGATTGTATTTACAGCTACACCTTCTGCTCCTGAAAATTCGCGCTGAAGCAACTCCACCTGCGCGCGATACGGTGAAATAACGGCAACGCTCCATGTACCGCTCTGGTCCTGCTTCAACTGATCAAAATGTTTGCGAAGTATGCCTACCTCCTCCGGGTTGCAACGCGATTCTCCTTCTTCGCCTGCCTGCTCTTCAAAGCCGCAGCCGGCAGTATCAACAAACTCAAGCGGCAGTGAATTTCCTAGTAATCGTTGAGCGACAGAAGAATGCGCCTCTAGTTCGTTCTTATAAAACTTGCGATTCGAAAATGCCATGATCGACTCGTGCATTCTGTATTGCACCTTCAACAGTGCAGCCTGACCAATTCGAGCAATACCCTTTTCCAACAGCGTAACAGAAAGCCCTTTTGATGCAGCCTCTTGACTTTTCACTGTGGGCGGCAATTGAAATGGGTCGCCCGCCATGATTACACGTTCGGCCTTCAGAATTGGCACCCACGCAGCAGGCTCAATGCCCTGCCCTGCCTCATCGATGACGACAGTCGAAAAACGGCGACCCGACAAATAATCCGATGCAGAGCCTATGAGTGTGCAAGCAATAACCTGTGCATCGTCGAGGACCTTTTGTATCAGATAGGATTCCAGTTCCCTTGCTTCGCGGCTTATTTGCTTTGCTTCGTGAAAAATGAGTTTGCGCTGTTCTGCCTCTTCCCTTCCAAACGAACGTTTGTATTTACCCCCCATCTTTCGCAAATCGAGCGCACGTCTTTTAAGTTCTCTAATCTGCTTAAAGTCCTTTTCCTTTTGCAAGAGCACATCAAGTGTGAGCGCTGTATTATCGGTTTCCACCTTCGCAAGATTTCCAATTCGCACCACCCGAAGCCCCTTAGCGGCAAGGCACTTCGCCAAATGATCGGTTGCAGCATTGCTTGGGGCGCACACCATGATTTGTTTCTCCTCGCGAAGGACCTCCGCCATTGATTCAACGAGCGTGGTCGTCTTACCGGTTCCGGGAGGACCGTGCACGATAGCTACATCTTCAGCGCTGCATATAGCCCTCAGGGCCTCATTTTGAGATTCATTTAAAATGGCCGAAAAACGGGGAGAAGCTGCCCGTACCACAGGTTGCGCATAACCCAGCAACACATCGCGCAGGTATTTTAGCCGGCCTTTCTCGACATTGATTAATTGATTGAGTGCCTTGAACATCTCATCGTAGGTGCGTGTGTCGAACAATAGATTCACACCGAGCTTCCCTTCATCCACCCACTCTGGCAGCTCATCCACAAAGAATGAAATTTTCATACGCTGATCATCCACATAACCGATTGTGCCGGTTAGGGAGTGTTCTTTATTCCCATCAGCCGCAGAGAAGAAACTTACAGGAGCGGCACTTTGGAATTTATGCTCCAGCCGATCACCGGGATTTCGCTCAACAACCACAAAAGGATACGAACCCATTCCAAACCCGGTTTCTACAATCCGCAGAGGAAACCACGTAATACCGTTGCGCTTGCGTTCCTGAATACTCGATTGTTTGAGCCACGCATCATGCAGGGCATAATCTTCCTTCTGCTCAATGCGCAACACTGCGGCAAGTTTGCCCAATTCATCGATAGCATCCATCATATGGCTGCAAATATGGCGCTGGGCAAAAAAAAAGCTGCCCTTTCGAGCAGCTTTTACGAAGTATTGTATCTCTATCGAACGATGGTAAGATCACCAGTGAAGTATTCCATACCTGAGTTTTTGTTTACTCCAACAACATAGTAGTAAACGCCATCCGGAGCTCCATCGGCATTCCATGAGCCATTGTAGTCTAAATCTTCGAATACCAGATTACCCCAACGGTTGTAAATCTGACATGTACTTTTCGGGTAACGACCAATGCTGGTTACATCGAACGTATCGTTGTCGCCATCGCCATTGGGTGTCATGATGTTTGGAATCAACAACACGCACTCTTCAGGTTCAAAGCGAAGCACGATTGTTCCCTCCTGGGTGCAATCTTCTTGCTGCACATGAATCACATAGATACCTGGGATGTTGGTGTTGTATGAAGACAAACCATAAAACCCAAGCGAATCGGTTTCACCTTGGTTATAATCAGAGTTACTCTCATAGTGATCCCAAGACCAAAGCACATCTTGCAACTGATCTTCCATAATGATGTCAACCGGAAGTGTTTCCGTGCACGGACGCATGATGCGATCATCGATGATGAGAGGAGGTGCTACAAAGAAATCAATCGAATCTCTGGTATTGCAAGCAGCGTCGATAACAACCAACAGATAGTGCCCATCTTCGCTAACCAGCAACGAGTCGTTGTTCTCACCCGGTATCAGATCGCCATCGATAAACCAATCAAATTCTGCGGCTGTATTCACTTGAGGCACACTATTCAACAGGACCGGATAAATGGCATCACAATCAAATTGGGGTGATGCGGTTGTAATCAGCTGCGACACAATCGATACGGTCGCTTCATCGCTACCCTCGCAGTTGTCAAGGCCGATTGCTGTTACGGTAACTGTGTAGGTAGTTTCCTCGGTAAGGTTGGTTACGGTTGGAGCGGCAATTACAGTGCTCGAAAGGCCTGTTCCGGGAGTCCACGAATAAGCATATGGAGCGCCGGCTACAGCATTTTCGATTATTGCCTGTAATTGGTTATTAGCACCCACGCACAATGGAATATCCTCTGCATTCACTTCAGGAGGGGCCACAGCTGTTACGGAAATCTCTTTCGTAAACTCACAGCCGAAGTCGTTTAGAACACGGTATTGAAAGGTATAATTGCCGGGAGTTGCCGGATCGAAAATTGCCCAGTCACAATCGGGACCAATCTGCGTGAGTGCATTTGGCTCAACCCAATAACTTGAGTCGCAACCTGTTCCTACGACTGGTGTAAACTGAAGAACGTTGGGATAGAATGAAGCATTGAATACGATACCGAATTCAAAAACATAACCATCGTCGGCACCAACAATGTCGCAAACCTCGAGCGTCCATGAACCGTTCAACGGGCAGCCAATCAAATCGGTAAAAGAACCTTCGGGAGCGTAATCACCCGCAGGTATAGTAGTTCCACCGCCAGTACCCAAAAAATCCATCCAACTTCCACCGGTAGAATTTGGACTAAATGAGTAATCATAGCCGACACCAGGCACACCGTTGTCCAAATCAATAGGTTCGCCCAGGTAAGTACCTGAGCCACCGGCTTCCGGGAAAATGCTCATCACAGAGCCATCCGGACAAATAATGGCGATTGTGATATCTCCGACAAAAGAGTGTTCCATGTTGAAATAGATATTGCTGAAATCAGAAACATCATCTATCACAGCCGTTCCAAATTGATTGAACACAATCTCCGCCTCCAGACATCCTTGGTTATCCGGAATGTAGATACCATTATCGAACACCAAACTGTTGTCTTCTATCCATGTAGGGGAGCTTCCATTCTCAGTTTCATCGCCTATCACGGTGCCTCCTGAGTTAACGAATCCCGCAGTTCCGACAAGCACCGGGTTACCGAGGCAGAAATAATCATCACTTACGGTCAAATCGAATTGGAAAGGTGTGGAAACAAGTACCACAACCTCAGGAATGTTTGCACTCTCGCAACCATTGCTATCTTCAATAAACAAGCGCACGCGGTATCCGCCGGGCTCAGTGAATTGGTGCTGAACAACAGACCAAGTTTGTGTGTCGGTAGTGCCATCGCCAAAATCCCACGTGAAATTCGCCAGCGTAGCACCGGTAGTCCATGTCGAGTTACCTCCGTAAAATTCAACGGATTCACCCGCGCAAATCTTTATGGTATCGGCATCCGCAAAGATATCTGCAATTGGGAAATCACATGGCACTCCACAAATGATACGCATAGAGAAGTCACCGGTGTTTTCATCTGCGTTCGATGTGAACGTTACAGTAAGACAACCGGATGGGTTGGCAGGTGAAGGACTAATAGTTTGAAACAACAATTCCTCCTGGTCATATTCTCCGATTAAAGGAGAGGCTGTAGTCGGTCCGTCGTAAATAGCCAAAACGTCCCCCACCGAAATATCACATCCGATAAAGTACAGGTTTACCTGTGTTTCAGGTGCCTGCGGGCAAATGGTTGTCTGGTTGTTTGAATTTGGCGCATAAGGAGCCAAACCACCGCTGGCGTCGTGCATGATAGCATCGCAACCGGTGTAGGTATCTCCGTTACCGATATTAAAAACCTCCGCCTGAGCCCAAGCACCGCAAGCAACTGCTGCGAGCAGGGTTGTTACAATAATCTTTTTCATCTTACTTGGTGTGGGTTTTAGCGTTTTTAGTAACACGTCGTTGCCATTCTTTCTGCATCATTTCTTCCGAACGGACAATCAATACATACTTGTTGCCGGATGTTGTTTGAACGGGGAGGTTTTCGCATGCAACGGCTTGTTGTGGTAGATTGAATAGCAGCGGATTGAAATCAGCAACCATAGCATCGGTTAGCTGAACCGAATTTCCATTGTTATCGGTCAATGTGTACCATTCTGTTTGCTGTGCATTCTTGATTTGCTCGAACCAACACAACTTCTCTGCGCGAAACTCGAGCATAGCTTTTTCGTTGGTTGACATTGCATTGAGTTCGTCAGCAGTGCGTGCTTGCTGGACTTTAGCAGCTGGAGAGCCCTGCGACCATGCAATTGCAACTTGCACAATTAGAGCACACAAGAGTAGGATTGATTTCATGAATAGATTCCTTTTGGTTTGGTTTTACTTGACATTGACAAAAATAGCAGGACAGAGGTTGTCTGAGCGATCATTTTTTCTTTTACCCGTTGTGAATAAATTGCGCCTATCAAAGCTAACTGCGCAATGCAGATAAAAATCGTAGACAATCACCCATTAGCCAAACAGTGGCTCGATGTACCGGAGAGCATTTATGCTTCCGACAGGAATTACATCCCTCACATTCGCCAAGACGTGGCCGGCGTATTTGATCCAAACAAAAACAAGTTATTCGGTCAGGGCGACGCAATACGTTGGCTGTTGTTGGACGATTCCGAAAAACCCATTGGCCGCATCGCTGCTTTCTTCTCGCAGAAATACTCGGAAGCGCAAAAGCAAAAAACCGGCGGCATTGGATTTTTTGAATGCATAGACAGCGATGAAGCCGCCCATATGTTATTCGATGAAGCCATCTGCTGGCTGAAAAAACTGGAGGTCGAAGCCATTGACGGCCCCATCAACTTTGGAGAGAAAGAGGCCTATTGGGGTTTACTCATTGAGAACTTCACCGACATGGGTAGTTTTCGGATGAACTACAACCCTGCCTATTACCAGCGATTTTTCGAGAGTTTCGGTTTCGGCATTTACTACGAGCAACTATGTTACAAGCGCGATTTGCATGTTCCTGCCCAGGATGTCTTCGTTCGCAAGTCGCAGCAGCTTTTGCATGACCCTGCCTATCGTGTAACGAATGCCCGCGGCAAAAGCATGGAAGAGATTGCAAGCGATTTCGTGACGATCTACAACGCCGCATGGGCCGTTCATGAAGGCTTCAAGCCGATGCGTATTGAGCAGGCGCGTAAAGCGATTCAGGCCATGCGCCCCATTATGGACCGCGACATCATGGTGTTTGCCTATCACAATGAAAAGCCTATTGGCTTCTACATCAATTTACCGGAGGTAAATGAGTTCATGCAACATGCGAGGGGCAATTTGAACGCACTCGGCATGCTTCGTTTTATGTATTACAAGCTGTTCGGTAAGCGACAAGTGATGGTTGGTATTGTGTTCGGGGTAGATAAGGCATACCATGGACGAGGAGCTGAGGGTGCAATGATTAAATATTGCGAAGAACACATAGTAACATTGAATCGATACCATGAAACCATTCTAACCTGGATTGGCGATTTCAATCCAAAGATGATCCACATAGCTGAAAATTTAGGAGCGTCTCTCTATCGTAAACTGGCCACTTATCGACTGTATCTTGATAAAAGGCGGCCTTTCGAACGGCATCCTTTCCTTTAGAATCGGGCTAAACAGAACTTTTTTAGTTTTCCTTGCAGAAATTCTTAACAAAGGTTGCGTATAAAAAAAGCGCGAGTATATTTGCGCCCGCTTTTCGCGAAGAAGATCCTGTAGCTCAGCCGGTAGAGCAATACACTTTTAATGTATGGGTCCTGGGTTCGAGTCCCAGCGGGATCACTAAAGGAGAAGAAAATTGAGGACAGCAACACTGTCCTCTTTTATTCTTCATACATACTAAAAATTCGCCCTGGTGGTGAAATTGGTAGACACGTACGTTTGAGGGGCGTATTTCGCAAGATGTGCTGGTTCGAGTCCAGTCCAGGGCACCAATACAACTCCCGCTTTTACGGCGAGAGTTGATTCATACCACAGAGTAGAAGTTACTCTTAAAAAAACTTCAGAGGCGCGAAGCTGAAGAAGCCATGATACCGAAGTGGCGGAATTGGTAGACGCGCACGTTTCAGGTGCGTGTGTCGCAAGACGTGAGGGTTCGAGTCCCTCCTTCGGTACGACAACAACAAAGGAGACTTTCTAGGAAGTCTTTTTTTTGTGCCCTTCGCCCCGATTCCTTGAACCAACGTACTTTCGCTCTGTTTCTAAGTCTATGAAGCCGTCTGCACTGCACCAACTTGCTCCCCTCTCCAAATGGCCGGCTCGCAATAATCAGCCCTTGCTCATTAGTGGATCGTGCAGCGTGGAGACCGAAGAGCAATACGTTGAAACCGCTGTTCGCCTTGCAAAAACAAATATTGTCCATCTGCTGCGTGGCGGCATTTGGAAGCCTCGAACACGCCCTGATGCCTTTGAAGGCGTGGGTGCAATAGGATTGCCGTGGATGATTAGCGCTCGGCAAGAGAGCGGCCTTCCGGTCATGACAGAAGTTGCAAATGCCGAACACGTCGAACTTTGCTTGAAGCACGGACTCGATGCCATCTGGATCGGTGCACGCACAACCGTCAATCCGTTTTCAGTGCAAGAAATTGCAGATGCCCTCAAAGGGGTTGACATTCCCGTATTCGTAAAAAACCCGGTCAATCCCGACCTGCAACTCTGGATAGGAGCGTTGGAGCGTATTCAACGTGCCGGTATTACACGTCTTGCAGCCATACATCGCGGGTTCTCGCATTTGGGCGACAGTATCTATCGCAATAAACCCCTGTGGGAGATACCGATTGCACTTCGCACTGAATTTCCGAACCTCACACTCATTTGCGACCCCAGCCACATATGCGGTCGTCGTGACTTGTTGCAGGTAGTAGCGCAAAAAGCGATGGACCTCAACATGGATGGCTGGATGATCGAAAGCCACATCGACCCCGATAATGCACTGAGTGATGCCGCGCAACAGATAACTCCTGAGGCTCTTTCGGACCTGATTGCGAGCATTCAAATTCGGCAGGCTCAAAGTGATGATCTGACCTTCGTGCACGAATTGCAAACCCTGCGATCACGAATTGATAAAGTGGATGAAGAAATAATTCATCTAATTGGCAAGCGCATGCGCATTACCGAAGAGCTCGGTCGATTTAAAAAGGAAGAATCCGTTACCATATTCCAAATAGAACGTTGGAAAGAAATTCTTGAATCTCGCACGATGCTCGCAGAGCAAGTAGGCCTTTCGAAAGAGTTTATTCTGAAATACCTGGAGCAGTTGCACAAAGAGTCGATACGCACGCAGACACGTGTAATGAATAAGCGCGATTAAGTAACTGCGCTATTTCACTTTAACCTGAAACATTGGGCGATTACCGATAGATCCGGCAAGCTCATCACCCGCACTAACCTTCCCTACACCACTGGGTGTTCCGGTAAAAATCAAATCGCCAATCTTCAAAGTCATATACTGCGACACGTATGCGATTATTGCATCGAAATCAAAAATCATATCGCTGCTTGAGCCCTGTTGAACCAATTCACCATTCTTCGTAAGTGAAAATTGGATGTTACCCTTTTCAAGCTCTTCCATTGGAATGAAATCCTGCGACACCACCGCAGAACCATCGAAGCCCTTCGCTTTTTCCCATGGCAAACCCTTTTTCTTCAGTTCCTCTTGCACATCACGCGCGGTAAAATCGATACCGACACCAACTGCACCATAATAGCGCGGTGCAAACTCCTTGCTGATGTGTTTACCCAAACGATCAATGCGAAGCACCAACTCAATCTCATAATGCACATCGCTTGTCCAATCGGGAATAAAAAACGGATTTCCCTTGGGCAAAATCGCTGAATCCGGTTTGCAAAAAAACACGGGTTCTGTGGGCACCGCATTGCCCAACTCTTTAGCGTGGTCCGCATAATTGCGGCCTATACAAATTATCTTCATGGCGTATTATCTCACAAATTCAATGACCACCTTTCGATCGCTCAATCCTTCCTGAACCGAATCGCGATCGCCATAATACTTGGTTATGAAACGATCGGCGCGCAGTCCGCTATTCACCAAAAACTCCTTAACGGAATTGGCCCGTTGCTGACTCAACAATAAATTCTCTGCTGCATCGCCCGTTTTATCGGCGTATCCGGTTACTATCAATTTAAGCTGCGGTGAACGCGCGAGGATATCTACAATTTCGTTGAGCGACAGCACAGATCCTGCATCCAGTTTGACTGAGCCCTTTGGAAAGTAAACATTCATAGAGCCCGGAAGATTCGCTACGGTTCCCTCGCTTCGCGGAGGTGGCAGCATCGTATTACTTCCATCGGCCACGGCATCACCTGTATTCATTTTCACGAGTGCAAACACCATTTCTCGCAGGTCGTCAATTTGCTTTTGCATGGCTACATTCTTATCGTCCTGACTCTGCTGCCACAATTTCAACTGCTCACTTCTGAGGTCGTCAATTTGTTTTTGCATGCCATCGAGCTTGGCATTATTGGACTGCAATAACTCAAGCAAGCGGGCATTGATATCGTTGTCATTGGTGGTCTGAGCATTCAATTCTGAATGATCGTTGAGATCGATAGTTGCCAAGCCATCACCTTCCAGCTCCACTCGAATGGGTTCAAGCGTGGACCATTTTTCATCGTTCAAATACTGTTGCAACAGTTTATCGCGTGCACCGTCATCTATTACGATTTCCTCTGACCCATGCACCACCATGAGGTTTTCCTCACCATACACTCCCACCTCCATGCGCACGAGCAATTTCAAATCGCTCAACTCTTTAACGAGAAAATTGCTGCGCATGCGTTCTTCTGCATCTTCATCACCCTCACCTGCCGAAAATTCAATGGTTCTAAAGTCAAGCGCTTCAATTCCTGCCAGTTTCTGCTCTACCATTTTCGAAAACCCCTTGAAGTCGCGAAGCCGCTCGTAATCGTAAAACTCAAGCGCTCCCTTCACGATGCCATTCAACTCACGCAGTGTTTCCTTTTTGGAACGACGCAGTTTCACGTCTCCCTTTTCAATGGATGCACAACGGTCAACGTACATGCTCAGATAGGTCGACACCAACTGCTCGAACTGGTCGAGCGCTAGGTTGTCGGCATGCTCATAATAGTTGATTACGATTCGATGTTCCTCCGAGCGCGAAGGCACTATTTGGCCGAAGGCCAGGCCGGTAGTGTCTTTCGGGTAATGATGGACAACGGTGGTTTTCTGCGCCAGCGGCACAGAGAGCAACCCCAACAGGAGGACCGTAAGAGAAAAAAAGGCCTTCATCGACACTTTCAAAATTACCTGTGTCGACTCGCAGAGAAAAGCTGATTAAACGGAAGTTGATCGGAATTATACACGGGTTATAAACAGCACAAGCGCGCTTACCAGCGAGCAATCACCGTTTCGTTGCCCTTGGTAATTTGCCCCATCTGGGCAACTACTTCAGAACCCAGCGGCAAGAAAATATCCACGCGGCTACCGAATTTGATGAAGCCAAATTGCTCGTTCCGTTCCACACGCTGACCGGGCTTCACGTAGTAAACGATACGACGGGCAACTGCACCCGCTATTTGACGGAACAACACTTCCTTTCCATTTGAATGCTTGATGACGATGGTTGTGCGCTCGTTATCGGTGCTGCTTTTCGGGTGCCACGCTACCAAAAACAATCCTTTGTGATACTTCGCGAAAGTCACTTCGCCTTCGCAAGGCACCCAGTTTGCGTGAACATTCAGCGGCGACATGAAAATCGACACTTGAATGCGCTTGCCTTTGAAGTATTCTGGTTCTTCGGTTTCTTCTATAACTACCACTTTACCATCGCAAGGAGCAACCAATTCATTGGCGGCAGCGCGGTTCGTACGTGAAGGCAAGCGGAAGAACTGCACCACCAAATAGAAAAAAACCAGCACGGGAGCAGACGCAAGCCAAAACCAGGCAGTCGATGTGTCAAGCACCTTGGTTAATCCAAAAACAATTGATCCGCACAACACCGTAGCACCGGCAATGATGGTATATCCTTCTTTGTGAATCGTCATATGAAATAGAAAATTTTATAATACGCGAGGAAAACAGGCAGCGCCAAAAAAAGTCCATCGAAGCGATCGAGCACTCCGCCATGGCCTGGCATGATATGGCCACTATCCTTAACACCGAAATTGCGTTTCAGATGCGACTCAAACAAGTCGCCCAAATTGCCGAATACAGCAACAGCCGAAGCCATCACCATCCAATCGCGCAATTCAAGCGTGTGAGTTAGCTTGAATAAAGCAATGGCAGCGGCAAATGCGAACAGCCCGCCACCCATTAACCCTTCCCATGTTTTATTGGGA
>Ga0114981_10001911_pt1 | contig 13553 bp, 13 predicted proteins | sample S_140806_MF_Meta_FD_87028 | JGI IMG/M metagenome (GOLD analysis project Ga0114981, IMG submission 87028) | Freshwater microbial communities from Lake Simoncouche, Canada to study carbon cycling - S_140806_MF_MetaG | ecosystem: Environmental > Aquatic > Freshwater > Lake | place: Lake...
AACAGAGTCCAGCTTTGGTTACCCGTGGGAACATTCTTGCCTGCCGTGGATGTTTTGGCAGAGGTCAGCGGAAGTGGTAGATACCCATAGCCAAACAGCTCGCCGCGTGTACCTTGCTTGAGGTTTAGGCCATCCGGTGGCCACAATATGTTTTGACTCAGCTGGGCGATGCCATAGAGGCCTGTTGGATTCTTCCAATCACGCCCTTTTCCAGCACCCGGACCATTTGCCCACTCACTGAAGTTGAGAGCCACACCACCCATGATGAACTTAGGGGTTTCGGTGGCAAACCGCGTGTCGCGCCACCAGCCAAGCCCACCTTCGATATCGGTGTAGAAGTCTTTGAGTTTCTTGCCCTCCGGCTGAGGGAACATCCACGTCCCGAACAGCCCACTCTGGAAATCCTGCCCGGGGTACGTCTCGAGCAATGGCCACGCAGCAACGTACATCGAGAAACCCGCGTTGTACTCATTTGGAACTTTGTCATGCGGAACAATGAGATAGCCGGCCATTTCGGTGAGTTTTGGTTTTTGAACGAGCGGTACTTTGGTTTGCAGTCCAAAGACAGTCATCAAAGTGGCAATGTAAAAAGCAGTCATTCCGATACCTATAGCCTACTTCGCGTACTTCCGAATAAAGTCCAACGCAAGCTTACTTGCGTCATCCGTCGCGCTAAGCATCATTTTGGTGATGATTGTGATGTGCGTCCGGTCTTTGATCAGCTCAAGCGTTGCGGGCGTCTTCAAGTCCGTCAACTTGGCCGTGTACTGCTTAGCCAACAAGTCCAGTCCCGCATAATCCTGATCGGCATAAATAACCAGTGCGGGGGGACCCCCAGCGGTTAAATTCTTGACTGGCGATGCGCCCTTAAGCTCATCCTGTGTGCCAGGGAAAATCTTTGGGAACATCCCTGCCGGGATGTCATAAACGCCACTAATAGGAATAATGCCCCGGATGTTCTTCGAAGAAAGTTTGTGCTTCTTAAGATATTCGGGATTCGCAGCGAGCAGGCTCGTCAAGTGGCCTCCAGCAGAGTGTCCGGCAACAAAAATCCGGTCCGCACGCCCACCGTACTTGGCAATATTTGCATGGGTCCACGCAAAGGCCTTGGCTACATCCTCGATGTGCGCCGGATGCGTAACCGCCGGGCTAAGCCGGTAGCTGATCACGACAACCCCGATGCCTTGTTTTGCGAACATTTGCCCCATATTCCCGTACATCTTGCGGTCACCCGAGCTCCACGTCCCGCCATGGATGAAGAAAACGACCGGGAAATCCTTTAACCCCTTGGGGGTATATATGTCGAGCTTGTGCTTCTTCGCATCGGCATCCGGGCCTTCGTAGTACGCGATGTCATTGACGACAACAACTTCTTGCTGAGCGTAGCGTACGAAAGCGGGTTGAACGGGAACAATCGGCGTTACCAACAGTGGAAATAGCATTGAAATGTCTCCAATAAACGAACGGAATACAGCTTTCCGCTACCCTACCCTGTTTGCACAAGCTCTGCCCAACGGTGTGACATTCGGCCTAACAACATTCCGGTAGGATGCAAGCATGGAAATGTACCTGACCACTCCGGACCGCCAAAATCTGATGACTCGTAAACCGGATATTAAGTGGGGAGCCCCGCAGCGTGGTCTCCCGGAATTCATCGTGCATGTCAGTAAAAAACTCCAACCATTTATCGGGGTCGGCGCCGCGCTAACGGATTCATCGGCGTACCTTTTGATGAAATGCATGTCGGACACCACTCGGGAAGAGACGTTGCGGGCGCTGTTCAGCCCCGCACCTGGGGCAGGCTTGTCCGTCATTCGTATTTGTATGGGCGCATCAGACTTCAACCACGCCGGCAGCTACACCTACTGCGATTACCCGGATTCATCCCTCCGGATGTTTTCTATTCACCGTGAACAGGAATGCCTGATTCCCATCATCCACGCAATCCGACGCATCAATCCAAACACCACCATCATCGCAAGCCCATGGAGCGCTCCCGCCTGGATGAAAACAAACGGATCACTGAATGGCGGATGGTTGGCAGAGGAACACTACGATACCTATGCGGGGTATTTCGCGAAGTACATCGATGCGATGCGCCGGGAGGGAATAAACATTGACTACATCACGCCGCAGAACGAACCCCGGCACAACGATGACCGCTACCCAAGCATGCGGATGGAGCCATCCGACCAGGCCCGTTTTATTGGTAAACATCTTGGCCCGGCGCTCCAAAAGGCTAGCATCCGTACGAAAATTCTCTGCTGGGACCATAACTGGGACATGATGGACTTCCCGATGGGTGTTCTTGCAGACCCGGATGCTCGCAAGTACACGGCTGGGGCGGCATTTCATGCGTATGCCGGGGAGCCATCCGCTCAGGCACAGGTGCAGAAGGCATTCCCAGAGCAGGAAATCCACTTTACGGAGAGCTCGGGAGGCTTCTGGGCAACGGACTTCGGCGGGAATATCCGCTGGGACCTCACGAATCCGATTCTCGGATCAATTCGGTACGGTGCACGGACCAGCCTGAAATGGAATCTTGTATTAGATGAAAACCAGGGTCCGCAAAATGGTGGCTGTGACAACTGCCGGGGCATCGTGACGTACAACCGCAAGACGGGTGTGATTACGCGTAACGAGGAGTTTTACGCTTTCGGACATGTGGGTGCGTTTGTGCATCGGGGCGCGCATGTGGTTGGAAGTACGGCAATCGATGGCACTGCCAGTGCAGCGTTCCTGAACCGGGATGGCGGCCGTGTGCTCGTGACCTGCTCTGACAAAGAGCGGCGCATTCAGGTCATAGATGGCAAGCGTGCAGCACAGATAAACATTCCAGCAGAGTCTGCGGTGACGCTTACCTGGCGGTAGGCGTCAGATCGGATGACGGAAGGTAAATTAGGACTGTGTGGCTCTGCGCATCATGACACCGCCCCGCGGGGCGAGGGTAATGTTTCTGCGTTCGAGGAGTGGCCGGGCGGTATCCATGAGGCTGTATGTTCCAGCGCGCAGCCACTCTGCAAGCACTAGCTTTGCTTCATAGAGTGCGAATGCGGCACCGATGCAGCGTCTGGCTCCTCCACCAAATGGCGCGTACTCAAATGGCGAAAATGTCTTTCCAAGAAAGCGGTCGGGGTTGAACTCGGTTGGATTTGGATAGATGTCAGGATTTTGGTGCAAGAGCATCACCGAAACACCAATCGCACTCCCCTTTGGGAGCAACCAGCCGCCAACCTCGAAATCCTGTTCAATGATGCGTGGAACGAGTGGCACAATGGGGTGAATCCGAAGAGTTTCATCCACAATTGCAGAGAGAAAAGGCAGCTTTGCGATTTCATCCGTGGATGCCACAGCTCCGGCGGCAGCCAGTTCAGCGTTCAGTCTTTCGAGCAGCTCTGGCTTAGCGTGCAGCCAGTACATCGCCCATGCAAGGGTAATCGCCGTCGTTTCGTGACCAGCGAACAGAAGGGTTATCAGCTCATCCACGATGTCGTCATCGGGCATCGGGGAGCCATCCTCGTGACGTGCATCCAACATAAGGCTGAGAATGTCGGCACCACGCGTGTTCGCTGTCCGTTTTGCCTCAATCGTTCTGTGTAAGAGCCGGCGGGCGTTTTTATCAGCTTTCACGAAGTGATCCCACGGACCGATCCCGAACATCGGGCTACGGAGGACCGGAAAGAACATCAGCCATGGCGTGGATGCTTCAAGTTTTACGGTAATCGCATCGCGCACTTCAGCGACTTCATGGGCATCATGGACGCCGAAGACGGCGCGAATAATGATGTCCAATGTCACATCCTGTGCAAGGGAAAGAGCTGAGAAGACGGCTCCATGTGCGATTCGGCTCAGGTGGGTACGTGCAGCATCCTGGATGATGGCTCCGTAGATTCGCATCCGGTCGCCGTGGAGCGGCGGCATTAAGAGACGGCGTTCCTCCTTATGACGGTCACCTGAAAGGACGATCAGAGATGCATCTCCAAGAAACGGAGAAAAAACATCCTTCCCGAAGGCGCTAAAGGTCTTTGGATTTGCGCTGAAGATTGCGCGTGCGCCGGCGGGTGTGCTTGTCAGCGTGATGCTTTTGCCGGGGCTCCAGACGGTGAATGGATCTCCAACACGTTCGCGGGTTTCAGAGAGTAGCTGTCCCGGGTTGTTGAAGAGTTTGTCGAGCTCGAGCGGGTTAAACTTCCATCCGGCGGGGGTCCCGCGGCGTAGCGTTTCCATACGGGGATGCTATCAGAGTGGGATGTTTATGGATAATGGCGTCCTCTGACCAAAATACTAAAAGTCGCAAAGAGTTAACTTTTATCAGCAAGGGTTGACGATCGCCGCACAACAAACCGAACATCTCCATCTGCGGATGCGGAATCTGGCAAACAGAAAAGAAACCGCAACATTTCACAAAGTGTGAACATCACATTCTGTGGTACGTATACGTACTAGTTTTTGGAGGACATTGGTTGATGAAGTCAAATCGCACCATCATGCTGGCAACAGCACTCGTTAGCCTGCTTGGCACCGCCGCTGTGGCAAAGCCACCATTCGCAGAAAAGGAAGGCGTCAGCTGCAAGTATTGCCATTCGCAACCACCGATGCGCAATTACCGCGGTAACTTCTACCACGACAACAACCTGAGCTTTGCTGGCTTCGATGATGCCGCTGAAGCAAAGAAGGCTGGCGTCGAAGTCGGACCAGAAGCATCCAGCAAGCCAAAGTCCTGGACCGCTCCTGAAGCGCCAGCAGAACCGGCAAAGCCTACCACTCCTGCGAAGCCAGCACCTGCAAAGCCAGGTAAGAAGGCTCCTGCAAAGCCAACTAAGCCTGCTAAGAAGGGCGGGAAGGGTTAATCCCTAGCCTCACGCAATAACTTGAACCGGCCAGTTTCCCCTTAGGAAGCTGGCCGGTTTTCTTTTGTCAATCGTAAAGTGACATTCAATTTCAGCCATACAAATGAAACATTAAGGAATGTTATCAACGTACTTTATGGTGACCCTACGAATGGAGCAGATCTGGATGATGAAACACACAACCACACTTTATGGCGCGCTGGCAGCGACCCTTGCATCAATTTCCCTGCCTGCAGCAGCAAGACCACCTTTCGCGGCAAAGGAGGGTGTGGCTTGCACCTACTGCCACATTCAAGCCCCAAAGCGTAACTACCGCGGTGATTATTACAAGTCACATCAGCTTTCGTTTGCAGGCTTCGTGGATACCACTGAGGCTAAGAAAGCCGGGGTTCCCATCGCCCCGGATGCAAGCTCCAAGCCAAATTCGCTGACAACGACGAAGCCATCCCCTCTTATTGCTACCCTCAAGAAGAAGGCTCAGTACGCGGATGCTGCTGCACGTAAAGCTCCACACAATGCAAAGCTGAGAAGTGCACTTGCCACCGCCCTGACCAAGCTCGGGGATGCCCAGCTGACTGACACATCTGTGCCAATCGCTGATCGCCTCAGCAAAGCACGACAATCATTTACATCGGCATTCCGTATCGACGGAAAAAACACCGCTGCGAAAGCTGGTCTTGAGAAAGTCAAAGCGCTGCAGGCAAAGCTTGATAAGTCGAAGAACAGCGGCAAGGACATCGAGAATGACGACGACGATGATGACAAGCCGGGCGCCGCTAGGCGTAAAGGCCACGGCCGTGATGGCGATGACGACTAGTCGAAAGCGCGATCAATGCTAATGGAATGCAGGTGGTTTTACACTTGCCTGCATTCCAACATCGCGAACACTGGGCTTATCGCCCGGGCTTGCCCGGACCCACCGGCCTTGAGCGTGGCTTGCAGACACCACATGTCCCCCGGCCTACAGAGCAATGCAAACAGTGCTCACATGTTTTGCAGGCCCGGCAGTTGTCTCTGCCGTAGCACGTCGCCAGATGCGCCTTCGCATGGTCGCCCTTGACCGGCTGCTGCATCATCCATAAAAGACTGAGAATCGTCACCATAGGGTGATTCCATCATAAATGAAGCTGGTGTTCCAGCCGTGGTAAAACCTCCACCATGCCAATCAGCCCTTAAATGAATATCGCCATACGGGACACTTTTCTAACCACTGTGGATGACAAATTTACAGCGCTGGTCACAGAAATCGATGCCACTGTCCGTGCCGTTAGCTCCGACCTCGAAGGCTATATTAGCTACAAAATGCTGATGTACAGAGTTGGTGTAAAGCGGCGTGACTGGCTGGTTGCCATCGATGTACGTGGCACCAAATGCGTCACCCTCCGCTTCTTCAAAGGCGTTCACTTCGCAGATCCGGACAAGCTCTTTCGGCTAGGAACCACAACCATCGGGAATCTGGACTTCACAACATCCCTGACCGAAACCGACAAGAAACACATTATTGACTTCACCAAACAGGCCATCGCGTGGCATGCAAACGAGGCATCCCAAAAGTTGGATTAATGCTCAAGCTTGAGGATCAGCTTGTTAATGTCACCAACTCGGCTCTGCGATAAGCGATCGACATATTTACGAACGATATCGCCACCAAGAGGTCCTGCAGACTCGGCGGCTGAGATGGATTCGCCAATTGAAACCCCATGCGCAGCAAACGTTTCGAATATCGTTGCACTCGCAATGGATACCTTTTCCATAAGATCGTAGCCGGAAATCGTCGGCGCCGGAAGAATTGCAGCATCAATGGTAACCCCTTCGCCTGATAGGCGCGACTGGTCAATGACAAAACGCGGATTCCCGCTGTGCGAAGATGCGTAACTGCAAAAAAATGGAGCGCAACGCCAACTTGTCGTTAATGACATCGTCCACACTGCTATTTTCCACTGGCACATTCTAGCAGGTACAAGCCGGCACCCTACACAGGCGATTCTAAGCATCAGAATCAAATCCCACATCAGAATAGATGCTGTGTTAGCACGTAGTGATTGCACTCGCGCATTTGGACGGCGATAATACGCGGGCAGTCCAGCACCGCCCGGGAGTGGGTTCACGCACGCATGAGTATCCTGACGGTTTCCAACCTAGCGAAAAGCTTTGGTGCAGACCAGCTGTTTTCCGACATCACCTTCACCATCGCCGCCGGGCAAAAACTTGGCCTGATTGGACGCAATGGTGGCGGCAAAACCACCCTCCTCAAGATTCTCCTTGGGCAGGAAACCGCTGACCCGAACAGCTCTGCGCCTCCAAAAGTCACGATTGCTGCCGGCAGGCGAATGGGCTATCTCCGCCAAGAAGCCCCTGTGCACCCGGAACGCACCATCGCCGAAGAAATCGAAGTCGCCCTAGAACCTTACCGGGCAGTCCAGGCACGGATTACCGCTGCCGAACATGCGATGAGCGCTGCGGCATCCGATGATGCCCTTGCAACAGCTCTAGAAGATTACACCGAAGCATTGGATGAGTTTGAGTCGCGCGGTGGCTGGGAGATTGAAGCGGAGAAGGACAGCACCCTCATGCGTCTTGGATTCGGCCCGGATGTCCTTGAAAAGCAAGTTGGCGCGTGCTCTGGAGGGGAACAAACCCGTCTCGCGCTTGCAAAGCTTGTGCTCACCCGCCCAGATCTGCTGATCCTCGATGAGCCAACAAACCACCTTGACATCAACGCAACGGAATGGCTCGAAGGCTTCCTAAAAGAGTACGCCGGCGCGGTGATTCTTGTCAGCCACGACCGCTACTTCCTGGATGCCGTCGTTGACACCATCGCTGAGCTCGAGTTTCAAAAGCTGACTATTTATAAGGGAAACTATTCGCACTTCCGCCGTCAGAAAGAAGAACGCCTCCAGCGCCAACAGGAGCTCTTTGAAACCCAGCAAAAGGAAATCGAACGCCTCAAGGACCTGATCAAGCGGAATATGGGCGCGGACTCAACGCAGTCTAATATCCGTCATAAAACTCTTGGGCGCATCGAACGCATGGAAAAAGTGGAAGCCGTTCGCTTCGATAACAGCCGTGTCAAAGCCCGCATCGATGATAAAAACGCAGGTCGAATCGGCCGCGAAGTCCTGAGCATGAATGGGCTGACAAAGTCATTTGGCGACCGTACGCTGTTTGCAAACCTCGAAGCCATTATTGAACGCGGAGACCGCGTTGGCTTTGTTGGACCCAATGGCGCTGGGAAAACGACGCTTGTTCGGATGCTGCTCGGTGAAGAGGAAGCAACCTCCGGCACCATGCAGTGGGGGCACAATGTCAAGCGGGCTTACTTTAGCCAGCATGCGACGGATGCCCTCGATGTCTCAAAAACCGTCATCGACACGCTGCGGGATGAAATGCCAGGCTGGACGGAAACCCAGCTACGCGGGTATCTCGCGCGCTTTCTCTTCATCGGAGACGATGTCTTTAAGAACGTCGATATGCTCTCTGGTGGCGAGAAGAACAAGCTGGCTCTTGGATGTATGTTGCTTCGTCCAACCAACTTGCTGATCTTGGATGAACCGACAAACCACCTCGATATCGAGTCATGCGAGACGCTAGGCCAAATGCTGACCGAGTACAGTGGGACGCTCTTCCTAGTCAGCCACGACCGCTATCTGCTGAATGCCGTTACGACGAAGACGCTTGGTCTATCTGGCCAAGGGACTGCCGAGCTGATTGAAGGCAACTACGCTGTTTGGCGCGCTGAATACCAAGATAAAGCGGTGGCACCTAAAAAAGCTGCGGCTTCGCCTGCTGCCAGCCAACCGCAAGCAGCGCCACAAAATAGCCGCGAACAACAAAAGCAACGCGGCAAAACAGAAGCTGCGATGGCCCGCGCCGAAACGCGGATCAGTGAGCTGGAAGCAGAGCTTGCGGGTATCGAAGTCAAGCTGGCAAGCGGCGGCGGCCTCGATGTTGTGTCGCTAGCGGCTGACCACTCCCGTGTTCAGGATGCCCTCACCGCAGCGATGACTGACTGGGAGAAACTGGCCGCTGAGCTTGGCTAAAAGTTTTTAGTCAAGCGGCGCGCACAAAAGGCATCCAAACTCTTTCGCAAAATTCACCGACACACGTGCATGAACAGCCCCCTGCTCATCGTGGAAACGCATGCAGCCGAACTTTGCGAAGACGCCTTCATGCCAAATATTGGGATGAATGTACAGGCCTTTGCTACCATCAAATGCGAAGCAGACAAACTGCTGAGGCGTGATGTCGTCCGTTGGTAGCGCAAGCGGCACGTAAAACGGCTCATTTTGCAACGGAAAGAACAGCTGTCCACCGTCCGGGTGGTAATTGGCATGCCAGAGCATCATTTGGGATGGCAGATTCGTGTGCTCAGTGGATGCAAGCTCAGGCAGGGTGTTGTACGCCAAAATGTAGTTTCCACCGACGGCAGCGTTACGACCAAAGAGAAAGTCACCCTTCCACTCGCTCTCAAAAATCCCGACCTTGGTGCCCGCTTCATCGCCCGTTCCATCATCCACCAGGCGCCACCCGGCGGCCGGCCATTTGACGATTTCCAGCTGAAAGCCCTTTGGGTCACCCACAAGACATCCATACCCCCTTAGGGTATCTTCGGTTGCAATAACAACCGGCATTGTGACAATATCAAGGCCTTGTGGCAGGTCAGGGTTCATGTAGTCAATTGCAGCAGCCATGGTGTTTGTGTTTACTTTCGTGAGGACTCAGCGGTGGAAAACGGGACAGATTTCGGGATTATCGATGTAGGTCGTAAGTCCTGACCTTCTATCGTCTACGGGGCGGGAACGGTTTGTTCGCATATGGATAGCAAAGGACCGCCGTGGCACGCCCGAAATGTTTGCCGATGAGCCATGAAATGTCAGACTGTGGTGAAAACTGATGCCGCCTGGGGGTAGTGTGCCGGCAACTTCATCCCACGCTGCCCCGTCCGGGAGGTTTATTCGAGCCTTTAGTGCATCCAAATCCTGACCAAAAAAGTCACCTTGGTTCAGAAATCCCCACTTGTGCGAGCCTTGAAGAAAGACCATCGGCCCCGCGTCGGCAGTGACATCCGTGAGCGCAACCCAAGCCGTAAACAGCTCGCTACCGTCTTCCCAGTCCGACCAGTAGTAGCGGTCCTGATGCCAACCGACATTGGATGCCAGCTTATCTCCGCTAGGCTTTACAAGGAGCTGAACCCACCACGGCTGAACCCATTCCGCGCCAGTGATCTCCAGCGCCCACTTGCCAAGAGCTGGATGCGAAACCAGCTCACGAATCGCATGGCTTGCCAACTGAGGCTGCTCAATTTTAATCAGAGCACCGGAGCGCTGTGGGTCGCCGTAAGCCCCCGCGTGCTCCCGTCCAGTGTCATTGCCGCCGAAGCGCAGCAGCTCCTGAGCAGCGACAACACGCTCAATCAACGCACTTGGGATAACAGGCTCGCGCACCAGTGCAAAGCCATTTTCATCGTAGAAAGTCTTGGTGTTCATCCTAACCCTACCAATACCCCACCCGGGGAATTAGAGCAAACTTTTCTGAATTTCACCCAACTGGATGACTCTGCTTGATAGACTTTCTGGATGCCACTTTCCAAGTATCTAGATACGTTTCCAGCTGTCGGCGCAAATGTCTTTGTCCACACAAGCGCGCAGGTGATTGGGGATGTCACCATCGGGGATGACTGCTCCATTTGGCCCAATGCCGTCATCCGCGGGGATGTGAACTCGATTCGAATTGGCAATGGCACGAATATTCAGGACCTTGTGATGTGTCATGTCACCCACAAGAGCGCCCACCTTCCAGATGGCTATACGCTCACGATTGGCGACCATGTCACGATAGGCCACTCGGCGATATTGCACGGCTGTACCATCGGCAATGATGTCCTTATCGGCATGGGGTCGATTATTCTCGATGATGTTGTCATTGAGGACAACGTGATGGTCGGTGCGGGTAGCCTTGTCACAAGCGGTAAGCGTCTTGCGAGCGGCTTTCTGTACATTGGCAGCCCTGCCAAACAAGTCAGAGCACTGACTTCCACTGAAATCACTGGACTTCGCTACTCCGCCGAGCATTACATACGGGTGAAGAATAACTTTCTCATCACGGAAGCCAGCGAAGCTGCTGGTACAGCATCCTAAGTCGCTAGCCACACTAAGATCGGAACTCTAAACATGCCACTCTTCCGCCAGCAAACCGCCGCAGTCCGCAGTGAGACCATTTCGCCTATCCGCAACTTATCTTTTAATAAGGGTGGCAGCGCCCGCGTCCGCAAGCAGGGTGGCACGCCTGTTCAAGGTCCGGCAAATGTCCAGATTTTTGAGGGCTCTACAGATGGCAACCGTCAGGTGGATCCACAAATCGCCGTGGGCGGCGGCCATATCCTCCACGGAACCAACAACGGCTTTGTGATTTATGACAAGCGTGGGACATACCGTATGGGGGTACCACAGTCGGAGTTCAATCAAGGCATAGACCCTAAAATGGTCTTCCACCTCAAGAGCAAAACCTATGTCTTTGACCTGTGGAATCCATGGGATGATGCCAAGAAGAAGCCTGTCAATGTGTCCGTTTCTGAGACATCGGATCCGACGGGTGCTTGGAATACGTATCCCGTGCCAGCTCCCGGCGGCGTGGATGGCGGCGCGATTGGAGCATCCAGTAAGTGGATTGGTTACTCATTCCCCGGAGGGCCTGAGCAGACATTTGTGATGTCCCTCGCCGATGCGCGTGCGGGGAAACCGGTTCAGGTTTACCACTTTGCAGGCAACCTTGGGCACCCAGTGAACCACCAAGACAACACCGATGACATCCTGTTTTTCCAATTTGGACGCGGCGGTGAGCTCGTAATCACGACCGTTGGCGCAGGCCCGGATGGTGCTCCGGTCATCAAGTCTGTTGTGCGCAAGCCACATGGCATTGAGTTCATGCAGTTCCCACCGCAGGCCGCACAAAAGGGCACAGACAAGCGGACCGCAAGCGGTGACCGTAACCCCAAGAACGTGGTTCTACAAGGTAAGCACCTGTGGTTTGCGCAGACCGTAAATGTCGATGGACGTGCGGCTGTGCAGTGGCATCAGCTTCGCCTTGATGGCACATTTGTCCAATCCGGGCGCATTTCCCACCCGGTGAACAGCTATATCGAAGCAAGCATCGGCGTGAACAAAGATAATGACGTTCTCGTCGGCTTTCAGGAGACTGGCCCGGACATGTATATCTCGCCACGGTGCGCATTCCGTGCGGCTGGGGATGCACCGGGAACGACCCGAGGGCTTATCTCGCTTGGCGAAGGCCTCGGCGCAACCGAGGGTGGTGCGTGGGGTGACTATTCGTGTACCACTGTGGATGGCGACAATGGCATCGACCTCTGGACCATCCAGAGCATGGCCAATGCTAAGGGGCGTGGGGATTGCCGTATCGCGAAAATCGATGTCAAGGCGATGCGCAGTAAGTAGGTTTTGATTCAACAAGGAGACACTGCGATGAAGCAGCCACAAGGTAAGCGGACACCGGTTATTTTTGATACGGACATGGGCAATGATGTCGATGATGCGCTGGCGCTTGCCGTCTTACACTCGCTTGAGAGTCGGGGTCAGTGCAAGATTCTCGCGTGTACGATGACGCGGAACGATCCGAAGTCGGCTCTCTACACGGATGCTGTCAATCACTTCTATGGCCGCCCTCGGATTCCGATTGGTGTGATTCGGCATACAAAGCTTGCTGATCCTAGCCCATTTGTTGGCGCACATGTGCAGTTCAAAACAGCTGTTAATCCCGATACCGCCCCAGAAGCCGTTGAGCTGATTCGCAAGACGCTGAAGTCACAACCGGATGGCTCTGTGGTGCTCATCCAAGTTGGTTTTTTCAGTAACTTTGCCCGGATGGCAGCGAACCCCGAAGACCGTGCGCTGATTGCGCGCAAGGTGAAGTTTCTGTCGGTGATGGCGGGCGCGTTTACCAGCATCGATGGCAATGCGCACTTCACTGAGTACAACGTTACGCAGGATGTCCCGAGTGCACAGACGCTTACAGACCAGTGGCCGACACCAATCGTTTGGGGTGGCTTCGAAATCGGCTGGGCATTGCGGTATCCGCTGACATCCATTGCACAAGACTTCAGCTATGTCGAAAAGCATCCAATTCCGATTGCTTACAAGCTCTACTGCCAGCCGAAAGAAGAGCGTCCGTGCTGGGATTTGGCGAGCTGCCTCTATGCCGTTCTCCCGGATCGCCCTGAGTACTTCACGCTTTCCGAAGCGGGGCAGGTGAGCGTGGAAAAGGATGGCTTTACCCGCTTCACACCAAAACCAAATGGCCGTGACCGCTACTTGAAGATGGACATCAAGCAGACGGCGCGCACGCTTGAAGCATTGGTAGGGTTGACAAGCCAGCCGCCGGGGTAAACGGGAATGTACCCCAGTGGGGTATATGTATTCCCCCTAACCCGCCTGAACCAAATGCCCGGCGTGGTGGGCGCCGGGCCAAATGCGCTCCCACTTCTCCGGCGACTCGATGCGGGCGCGGTAGAGGGGGCTTTCTTCAATCGTGATGTTGCCGTACTTGGTCCAGCGTTGGAGGGGCCAGCCAAGCAGCCAGCCCGTATCTGCGAGCTTGCGGTAATCACCCGGGGTTGTGAACCAATAGGAGATCTCTGCCTTTTCGACATCCAGCTTTCCAACAATCTGGCCAGTTGACCTGTGCGAAAAC
>Ga0114981_10001916_pt1 | contig 13538 bp, 9 predicted proteins | sample S_140806_MF_Meta_FD_87028 | JGI IMG/M metagenome (GOLD analysis project Ga0114981, IMG submission 87028) | Freshwater microbial communities from Lake Simoncouche, Canada to study carbon cycling - S_140806_MF_MetaG | ecosystem: Environmental > Aquatic > Freshwater > Lake | place: Lake...
CCAGCGGCGGCATACCGCCCAGCACCATGCGCGCGGTAAGCTTGGCGGTTGTCAGGGTTTTTCCCGCACCAGGCGGGCCGGCCAGCAATAGCGGGCGGTCCCGGCCTAAGGGCAGCGCTGTGAAGGCCAAGGCCTCAGCCAGGCTTTGCGCCAAGGGGCCCGCTGACAAAGCCTGGGAAAGGCTTGGCGGGATATTGTGGAAATCAAGCGGACCGGGCGCCGCAAAGGGCGCAGCACTCGTCAGCGGCTGGATCAGCAGCGGCTCATCCAGCTCCAGCGCTGCCGTGATTTCCACGCCATGGCGGGTGCGGCGTTGTTCCAGGATGATGGCATCGGCGCCGAGTTCGGCCCTGATCTGCGCCATGGCTTCGGCCATATTAGCGCCGTGAAAAAGCTTGAGCCGCATTCTTCAGCAGCCCCTTCGCGCGGCAGGCAAGTTAGGCAGGGTTTGCAACACCTTAAAGTGATCCAACGGTACGAATGCGTGCGCGCGGATGAATTTCAGTATGCGCCAGCACCGGGGTTGAGGGGCGGAAGCGTTCCACAATGGCCCGCACATGGGCGCGAATGGCCCCCGAACAGACCAGTACGGGCTGTTCGCCCATGGCGTTCGCCTTGTCGAAAACATCCCTCAGCTTTTGCATGAAATCCGAAAGCTTGGACGGCGCCATGGCAAGCTGCCGATCATCCGCCGGACCAATCAGCGCTTCGGCAAAGGCCACTTCCCAATCTGCCGACAGCGTGATCATGGGCACATAGCCCTCAGGCCCGCGTGCCGCATCGGAAAGCTGCCGTGCCAGGCGCTGGCGCACGATTGCAAGGATGGAGGCAACGGTCCGCGCGCCGGCAGCATTGGCTTCCTGAATGCCTTCCAGGATGGTGGGTAGATCGCGAATGGAAACCCGTTCCGCGAGCAGGCTCTGCAGGATGCGCTGAATGCCACCGACCCCAATCGGCTGCGGCACCAGATCAGACACCAGCTTCTTCTGTTCCGCCGGCAATTCATCAAGCAATTTCTGCGTCTCGGCGAAGGAAAGCAGCTCGGCCATAAACTCGCGGACGAGTTCGGTGATGTGGGTGGCGACCACGCCCGCGCAATCCACCACGGTGCAGCCACGCGCCAGCGCTTCCTCACGCCGGGATTCATCCACCCATAGGGCAGGCAAGCCAAAGGTGGGTTCCGTGCAGCGTTCGCCAGGCATATCGGGCTGGCCGCCCGATGGATCAATCGCGAGCAGCATGGGGTGGCGTAATTGCCCCCTACCGGCTTCGATTTCCTTGACCTTGATGACATAGGTATCGGATGGCAGGGCCAGATTATCCTGGATGCGCACGGAAGGCAGGACGAAGCCCATTTCCTGCGCAATGGTGCGGCGCAGCCCCTTGATCTGGTCTGTCAGGCGCGGCGCATCTCCTGCGGCAAGGGAAAGCAGCCCATAACCCAATTCCAGCCGCAGCAGATCCATCTTGAGGGATTCGCCAATCGGCAAATCAGCCTCTGGTGTCGGCAAAGGCGGTGCGCGTGCGGCAATGTCGCGTTGCTGTTCCTTTTGCATGAGGCGCCACGCGGCAAAGCCCGCCGCACCTGCAAGCGCAGTAAAGGGCAGGAAGGGCATGCCCGGCATCAGCGCCATGATGGCCGAAGCTCCGGCTGCGATGGCCAGCGGCTTGGGGCTTGAGGCCAATTGCTCGACCAGTGCCTGATCCGCCGTGCCTTCCGTGCTGCCCTTGGTGACGACGATACCGGCGGCAACCGAAACCAGCAGCGCCGGGATTTGCGTGACCAGACCATCGCCCACGGTCAGCATCGAAAAATTGATGACCGCATCACCGAAGCTCATGCCATGGCGCAGAATGGCGATGGCGATCCCACCAAGAAGATTAATGGCAGTGATAATGAGGCCAGCAATGGCATCGCCGCGCACGAATTTCGCGGCGCCATCCATGGAACCATAAAAGCCGGTCTCCGCTTCCAATTCCTTGCGGCGCAAACGGGCTTGGCTTTCGTCAATCAGCCCAGCCGAAAGATCGGCATCAATCGCCATCTGCTTGCCGGGCATAGCGTCCAAGCTGAAGCGCGCGGCGACTTCGGCAATGCGTCCGCTGCCCTTGGTGATGACAACAAAATTCACGATCAGCAGGATGAAGAAGACAATCAGGCCAACCGCGACATCGCCCCCCATCAGAAAGCCGCCAAAGGCGGAAATCACGTGTCCGGCCGATTCCGGCCCCTCATGCCCATGGGTCAGAATAATGCGCGTGGTAGCAACATTCAGCGACAACCTGAGCAGCGTGGTCAGCAGCAGCAATGTCGGGAAGGAGGTGAAATCGAGCGGTCGCTTCAAAAACAGCGATGTCATCAGCACCAGTATCGATAGCGTGATAGAAATCGCCAGCCCCAGATCCAGCAGCAGAACCGGCAGCGGAACAATGAGAACAACAAGCAGCATCGCGACGCCAAGCGCCAGTGCCACGTCATTGCCGGGCTGTGCACGCTTTAACCAGGAAGGAACCAGCGTTTCAGACACGCGCTTCAGTCAACCGCGGCGGAGGCTGGCATCTGCCCGGGGATGGGTGGCACCGAAACACCTGCGGCACGGTATTCATGAAGCTTGTTGCGCAGGGTGCGGATGGAAATACCCAGCATTTCCGCCGCCCGCGTGCGATTGCCCAGGCAATGGGAGAGGGTCTCCAGAATCAATTCCTGCTCCACCTCCTCCATCCGGCGCCCGACCAGAACGGTAGTACTGCGCGATGCGGCAGCCGGCATGGCGGCTGGCGCCTGCGGCATCGGGGGAGGTGCCACCTCAGACATGGCCGCCGTGATCGGCGCGGCCATGGCGGCCACCGATGCGGGCGTCATCAATTCAATGGCATCGGGACCAATCGTGCTGCCTTCAGCCAAAAGTACGGCGCGATGAATGGCATTTTCCAATTCGCGCACATTGCCGGGCCAGGGATGGTGCAACAGCATGGCTTCAGCTTCAGGCGTCAGCAGGCGATGGGGCAAGCCATTAGCCTGGGCATAGCGTTCGGCGAAATAGCGCGCGAGAGGTGGGATGTCAGCCAGCCTTTCACGGAGCGCTGGAATGCGGAGCCGCACCACGGCCAGGCGGAAGTAAAGGTCTTCGCGGAAACGCCCCTTGGCAACTTCCACCTGAAGATCACGATGCGTGGCGGCCAGGATGCGCACATCAATCCGGATGGGTGCGCCACCGCCCAGGCGATCTATTTCGCGTTCCTGGATTGCGCGCAGGATCTTGGCCTGAAGGCGCGGGTCCATTTCGCCGATTTCATCGAGCAATAGCGTGCCGCCATTGGCCTGTTCAAACTTGCCCTTGCGCGCCGCGACGGCACCAGAAAAGGCGCCCTTCTCATGGCCGAATAATTCGCTTTCCAGCAGCGCTTCCGGCAGCGCCGCGCAATTCAACGCGACAAAGGGGCCATTGGCCCGGCGCGATGCGGCGTGCATGTGCCGCGCCAATACTTCCTTGCCTGTGCCGCTTTCCCCCGTGATCAGCACCGAGGCATCGGCGCGCGCAATCTGGGTGGCGCGTTCCAGCAACGTCACCATGGATGGGTCCTGGACCACGGGCTTGTCAGCCTCACCAGCCACGGTTTGCAGCATGGCGGCGATCAATTCCGCATCGGGCGGCAGCGGCAGGAATTCCTTGGCGCCGGCACGAATGGCACGCACCGCGGCTTCGGCATCATTGGGTCGGCCGCAGGCGATCACGGGGCAAGCGATGCGTTCTTCCGCCAGGCAGGAAATCAGCCAGCCCACATCATGGGTCACATCACAAAGCACCAGGTCAGCGCCATCCGCGCGCAGTTTCGCAAGCCCGGCTGCCGCCCCTTCAGCGACGGTCAGACGTGCACCACGCGCAACGGCAATACGCGCCGCCTGGCCGAGTTCCGCTTCCAACGACCCGATGATCAGTACCCGCGCCATATCACCCGCCGCGGTCTGACTTCACGATTTCCGTCATGGTGATGCCAAGGCGGTTATCATCCACCATCACCACTTCGCCACGCGCGACCAGGCGATTATTGACGTAGATATCCACTGCTTCGCCCAGTCGGCGATCCAATTCCACCACCGCGCCGCGGCCGAGTTTCAGCAATTGGCTGACCTGCATGGTGGCGCGGCCCAACACGGCGCTGATCTGTACCGGGATGTCATAGACAGCATCCAAGTCGCGCATGGTGCCAGTTTGGCCTTGCGGGCGCTGATCCTGCGCCGGCGGTGCCATGGCTTCGAAATTATCCGATCCGCTCATGTCATTTTATCCTAAAGCTTTGGGCTCTCCAAAGGCTGACCTGTTTCAGATGAAGGGTCGGCGCTGGATCATCCATTTTGAATTTCGGGGTCAATGTATAGGCCGGCGGCGTTGAGCGATTCGGCAATCGCCTGGCGTCGCTTCGCAAGATCAAACTCGGCGCTGCCCCCTTGCCAGGTCGCGCGCGCATCACCTGGGGCCAGCGTGGCATCCGGCACCAGGGTGACGGCAAGATCGCCAATCAGGGGGCGTACATCTTCGATCAGGCTGGGCGCGATGTGCAAATGCGCCTCTGGCAGGAAGGCCAAAGCTGGGCGCAACCTTTCGGCGAAATCCGCAACCAGGTCAGCGCTTTGCTGAGCGGCCAGCCCCGGCAGCGCCGCATCCAGCATGGCAAGCGCAACGCGCGCGACGCCCTTGCTGGCTTCAATGGCGATATCGGCGGAGGCTTGCTGGCTGGCAGCCAGGCTTTTGGCAATCTGCGCCAGGCTTTCCGCCGCGCGGTTGGTCGCTTCCTGGGCCATGGAAGCGCGGCCAGCGGCAAAGCCATCCTCGCGCGCTGACGCGGCAACAGCGCGCAGCGTTTCTTCCATGGGGTCAGGTTCGGGCGGCGGCGGTGGCATGCGCGCCGCTTCTTCCCGCGCCGCATCCAAGGCTTCGATCAGTGAAGTGGGGGCGAATTCCCGCAGCATTGCCATGCGCGAGCCCGGAACAAATCCGTCTGACATCAATACACCATCTCGTCCTCACGCCCTTCCTGGAGCGTGATCTGGCCTTGCGCGGCAAGGTCCTTCGCCATCACCACTACAGCGGCCTGCGCCTCATCCACTTCGCGCAAGCGCACGGGGCCAAGACCGGCAAGGTCTTCCTTGAACATCTTGCCGGCGCGTTCGCTCATGTTCTTGAGGAAAAGATCGCGCAGGTTTTCCGATGCCCCCTTGAGAGCGAGGATGAGTTGTTCCTTCGGTACGTTGCGGAGCAGTACCTGCACACCTTGGCCATCCAGACGCACCAAATCATCGAAGGTGAACATGAGCGCACGGATACGTTCCGCAGCGTCACGATTGCGTTCTTCAAGGGCGGCCAGAATGCGGCTTTCGGATTGACGATCCAGGTTGTTGAAGATTTCCGCCATCATTTCATGCGCATCGCGGCGCTGGGCGCGCGCGAGATTGGACATGAATTCCGCTTTCAGGGTCTTTTCAACGCCCTCAAGCGCTTCCTTCTGAACACTTTCCATCCGCAACATGCGCATGACCACTTCCATGGCGAAGCTTTCGGGCAGCATGGAAAGAACCCGCGCCGCATGTTCGGCCTTCACCTTGGTCAGCACAACCGCTACCGTCTGAGGGTATTCGTTCTTGAGGTAATTCGCCAGAACCGCTTCGTTCACATTACCAAGCTTGTCCCACATGGTCCGTCCGGCAGGACCACGGATTTCTTCCATGATTTGCGAAACGCGATCCCGCGGCAACGTGCGCAGCAGCATGCGTTCCGTTGTTTCCCACGTACCGACAAGATTGCCGGTCTGGCCAAGGGAATCGGTGAATTCGCGCGCCAGTTCCTCAACCGCCGAAGCCGAAACCGTGCCAAGGCTGGCCATGGCCTGGGAGATATCGCGGATCTCGTCCTCATGCATCATGGCGAAGAGTTTGGAGGCATGCTCCTCACCCACCGCCAGCATGAAGGTCGCGGCCTTTTGCGGGCCGTTCATTTTGCCGCTCATGCCGGCTCCTCGGGTGGGGCTATCCAGCGCCTGATAACGTTGAGCGATTGCTCGGGGTTACTTTCCACCAATTGCTGAATCTGATTGATGGAGGAAGCCCGCATCTGCCCCTGCACCATGGCAAGTGTCACCATACCATCCTGTTCTGGTCCTGCGGCACCGGCGACGGCCGGCAGGCCACTGCCACCAGCCCCGGTGAGTGCCGCAGCCCCCGCCCCGGCCAGCGCGCCGCTCTGCGACGGCTTCGCGAGAGTCACAAGGCGCCGCACCGCAGGCCGTCCCAAAAGCAGGATCGCCACCAGCGCAACCAGGGCAAAAAGTGCGCTTTCGATAATGCGGGCGACAGTCGAGGAGGTGAAGGCGATATCAAAGAAGCCGCGTTCACCGCTATCCGCCGGCATGGGTGGTTCGGCGAAGCGCATGGCCACGACCTCAACCTTGTCGCCACGGCGTTCGTCAAAGCCCACGGAGCTTCGCACCAATGTCGCGATCCGCGCCAATTCCTCAGCCGAGCGTTCACGATATTGCGGCGGCCCATTGGCCTGGGGTTCCCAAACACCATCCACCAACACGCCAACGCTGATGCGCCGGATAATTGGCTGATCACGCGTAGTACTGCGCGTGGTGCGCCCGATTTCGAAATTCGTGGTCTCTTCCTGGCGGCTTTCCTGCGTGCCGCCCGGTGTGTTTTCATTGCCGGGCAGGTTGTTCTGCACCGTTGTCGGCGCAGGTTCAGAACCGCGGGAGCTTTCCTGCACACTTTGCTGGCTGCGCGCCACCTGATTGTCAGGATCAAAGCGTTCTTCGGTGATCTGGACACGGTCAAAATCCATATCGACCGTAGCTTCGGCGCGTACGCGCCCCGGGCCAAGGCTGCGTTCCAGCATTTCTTCAACCGAACGCGCCAGACGCAATTCCTGACCGCGACGCATTTCTTCCTGAGACGCCGCCACCGCCGGGCCCGATAGCGCCTGACCACCGCGGGCCAAAAGCGCGCCGCGTGAATCAACAATGGAAACATTCTGCGGCCGCAAGCCAGGCACCGCCGTGGAAACCAGATGCAGCACCGATTGAATCGCTTCCCGATCCAGCCGCTGCGCACCCTGCATGGTCAGCATGACTGAGGCTTGCGCATCACCGCGTTCACGCGAAAAGGCTTCGCGACGCGGCAACACAAGATGCACACGCGCGGCGCGCACACCAGACAGGGTCGCAATACTGCGCGCCAATTCGCCTTCCATGGCGCGCACACGGTTCATATCCTGCTGAAAGGGTGTGGTCGTCAGGCTTTCATTGCGATCAAAGATTTCGTAGCCAACATTACCACCCGATGGCAGGCCTTCCCGCGCAAGCGACAGCCGCAGACGGCCCACTTGGTCATCCGGCACCATGATCCGGGTGCCATTGCCTTCAATGCGATACGGAACCTTGGCCCGATCAAGCGCAGCGACTACCTGCCCGGCATCGCGTTGCTCCAAATCGGCATATAGAAGTCCCATGACGGGCTGACTGGCCCGAAGCACAAGCCAGACCATGAGCCCGAGCACGAGCATGGCCGTACCGGCCAGGGCACCCAAGCGCCACATCCCCAAGGCACGCACCTGAGCGACGAAATTGCCCATCACCCCCAATCCTTTTTCCCAAGCGTCCCCTGAGCCGAAAGCCCGCTTATACGATTGTCATATACCACAATCGGCAAAAATTTCCTCAAAGGAAATGTAGGATTTAGAACAAAGTGGCGGAAAGACGATCTATGTATCATTTTTGATACATTTTTTGGGGTTCAGCGCCCCTTGGCTCTGCCTCAAGCCAGCCGCCCACTCCATCGAGAGGGGCGGCAAAACCACGAGACTGCGGGAGGAAGAGGCCTCAGTTACCTGAGTTGACGTTGCGGAGCTTGTCGAAGCTGACCTGCAACTGGCCGAGTAGCAGCTTCAGATCACCGCCCGCCCTTTCGGCCCCAGTCACCTTGCCGACAGTCGTGAAGGGCAGCGCCTCAGGCTTTCCGCCGATAGCAACGCCTGTGACGCTCACCTTATAGGCGCCATCCGGCAGCGCCAGCCCATCAGAGCCCTTGCCGTCCCAGGACCAGGTCTTGGGCGCGTTGCCAAGCGGCACCGTTTCCTGGCGAATGACGCGATCGCCGCTACCCCGGATAGTGACCAAGGCGGTCTGAGAGGCACCGGCTGCCGGCAAATTCAGCGACCCGGTACCGCTTTGCAGGGTGATCTGCTCAGCCTCAACCGACACCTTCTGGCCGATCAGCGGCGCGCTGGCGGTCAGCTGAGATGTCTGCTCCAGCGCGAGCAAGCGCTGCAGGTTCTGGTTCATCGTGATTTGCTGCTCGACCGAGGCAAACTGCACCAATTGATTGGTCATCTGGTTCGTATCCAGCGGATCGGTTGGGCTTTGGTTCTTGATCTGCGTGGTCAGCAGGGTCAGGAAGGTATTGAAATCCCCCCCGAATTTCGAACTTTGTGCGGTGCTGGTGGCGGCATTGGCGGAAGCGGCAGCAATGGATGCGGACATGGTTTGGGTTCCGTTCAGACAGCGATGTCAATAAGGGAGGTGGCGTTGCGGGTCGGGCCTGGCAGCGCTGGCATGGCACGGTCGCCATCCAAGCCGCCGACGATCATGGAAGCGCGGTGGCCCCTTTCATGGGCCGAGCCATGGTGCTGCTGGCGCCCCTGATCCGAGGCAAGGGAGAAAGACAGCGAACGCGCCATATCCCCAAGCCCCGCCTGGTTGAGCGCCCGATCCAAATCGCGCTGGTCGCGCTGAAGCAGAGCCAGGGTTTCCGGCCGTTCCGCAACAATGCGGACCTGTCCGGCTTCCTTGCCCTGGCCGATACTGACTTCGACACGGCCAAGCTCACCCGGATCAAGCGCGATGGTCAGCGCTTCATCCCCGCGGCCAAGGGCGAGTGACACAACCACGGGGGCAAGCTGGCGCGCCGGCGGCGCGGGCAATTCACGCGCGACTGAGCTGGGCGCCGGCGCATCAATGCGTTGCAGCACACCATCAGGCAGCGCAAAGCCTGATGGGGGTATCGCAAGGCCGTCCACTCGGCCTTCGCCGGAAGCCTTGGCGTTGCTGGCCTTGGGGGCTTCCAGGCTGGCCAGGTGGGAGCTCGCCGTCACCATTTCGGTGGCCATGACCAGCTTCACCTCGGGCGCCGCTTCCGTATTGTTGCCGGCCTTGGCAAGGAGCGTCAGCGCTTCGGTGTTTCTGGCGGTATCGAGCGCTTCTTTTGTTTGCGCAATGAACACGGATTTGGCGAGCCCGCCCGTGACTTGCGCGTTGGGCGCCACCTGCGCCGCGGCAGCCTGAGCCGGCCCAGCCGCCAAGGCATTGGCTTCCGTATTGTTGACGGCCTTGGCGAGAAGCGTCAGCGCTTCGGTGTTCTTGGCGGTATCAAGCGCTTCTTTTGTCTGCGCTAGGGACGCGGGGTTGGCGGGCCCGCCCGTAACTTGCGCGTTGGGCGCCACCTGCGCCGTGGCAGCCTGAGCCGGCCCGGCTGCCAAGGCATTGGCGAGGTTATACTGTTGATCTGCTGTGACATCTGGCGCCGCGTTCAACGTCATGCCCTGCTGCCCCGCGGGGATCGCCTTGGTAGCCGTGATCTCGGCTTGTGACGCCTGAGCGGTTCCCGATGCCGCAAGCGTGGCAGCGGCGGACGGGTCCTTCATGGGCGGGACCAAGCCTTGGACTGCAGCCTTTTCGGTTGCGATCATGACCGAGCCAGTGTTGGCATGCTGAACAGGCCCGGTGATACCAAGCTGAACGGCCGCCCCAGGCTGGCCAGCCGGGGTTTGGGCCGCCGGCACGATCACAGCCGATTGCAGCCCGGCAAGACCTGTCGGCATTTCTGCCTGTGTCGGGGCCATTTGCCCTGAAGCTTCCTGATTCACCAACGCGCCCAACGCAGCCTCAACCAACGGGGCCGCTGGTTCAGCGGCAAGACCTGTCGGCACTTCTGCCTGGGGCAGGGCCATTTGCGCTACGGCTTCCTGATCCACCAATGCGCCCAACGCAGCCTCAACCAACGGAGCCGCCGGTTCAGCAGCGGCTTCCGTCAGCCCGCCGGCGGGGTTTGCAGCCTGCGGCGCCGCGGCGGGTGCGCCAAAGTCACCCCTTGTAGCGTCGTGCCTGGAGTTGACGCTTTTGCTCTCAGCTTGACTGCGATCTTGGCGCTCTGTTGCCTTGCCTGCTGTATCGGCGTTTGGGGCCTGCCGACCCTCCTCAGGCGCAGAATCAAGCGCATCGCGCAGCTTGTCCTGAAAACCCGCCGCTTCCTTCTGAACAAGGCGCGCCGAAGTGCCCGCCGTTTGACTGGCGGCGGGCTTGGGCGGCGGTGCAGAAGCGGGTTCCAACATTCAACGTTCCAGTCAAAATTTTTCTATCGAAGCCTTCCACCCGCCTGCTCAGGCATTACCCCGAAGCAGGAAAGGCGCGGCGCCGACGCGGTGTCGATTGCAGGTGGCAGCAAGTGGCGGGCCAGATATTTCCCGGCGTTATGCGGCAGGAATTGCCGCGAACTGCGCAATACTTGCCCTGTGACGGCGGATTCAGCCCCCGATTCACCATCCGAAACGGCAATTTGCGCTGGCATGGCGCTTGCCTTCTTACTGCCAGATGTCAGATACTGAACCTTTTCGGCAGGAGAATTAGCCATGTCGCTTTACAGCTCGATGAACACCGCCCTGAGCGGCATGAGTGCGCAGTCCCGCGCCCTTGGTCACATTTCGGACAATGTCGCCAATTCACAGACAACCGGCTTCAAGCGGACGGATACGAATTTCGTGTCCTATATTTCGGAAAGCAATTCCGAAGTGCACCGCCCCGGCACCGTGCTGGCACGACCAGACTTTACCAACCAGGTGCAGGGCACGATTGAACAGGTGGAAAACCCGCTGGCCCTGGCGATTTCCGGCCAAGGCTTCTTCACTGCCGCGCTGCCGGTTGGCTCGAATGCGGATGGCACAAAAACCTTCGACCCGCGCAACTTTTATACCCGTGCAGGTGACTTCAACCGCGATCGCGAAGGCTATATGGTGAATGGATCGGGCTATGTGTTGCAGGGCTGGCCAGTCACCGATGACGTGGTGGACAAGACGAAGCTTGTGCCCATTCAGGTCAGGGAAGATGTCTTTACCCCGACACCGACGCAAGAGCTTGAGTTCAACGGTAATCTTTCTGCGGGTGGCACCACCAACCAAAGCACATCAATTCAGGTGATTGATACGCTGGGCCGTTCCCGCCAGCTGACACTGACCTTTGCGCCTTCGGCTTCGCCTACTGATAATAATTGGAATTTGTCCATAACGGCGCCGGCGTCGGTGACGCCGAACCTTGGCAGCATAAACGTGGCATTTGGGAAGGATTCGCCGGATTGGGCCGTGTCACGGGCATATGCGATTGGTGATACGATTAGATCAGCTGGCGGCAACATCTACCGCGCTACGGTGGCAGGTACGTCCGCAGCTGCTGGCGCGGGTCCAACCCACGTTGCGGGGGCAGCAACCGATGGCACCGTAACATGGCAATTTGAGAGAGCCGCCCCGCCTCCCCAGCCGGACGGTACCCTGGCTCAGTTTTATGGAGGGACCGGCACCCTCAGCGGGACTGCCGCAACGGTTGGGGCTGTATCGCCAGCAACGATCTCTTTCCAGGCTGATTTCGGCCAGGGGCTCCAGACCATGACGCTCAACCTGGGCAGCTTTGGTGTCTCGGGTGGGCTTACGCAATTTGCCTCCACCGGCGCTAGTGGTCTCAGCATCAACAGCTTCGAACAGGATGGTATTCCGATTGGCTCTTTCTCCTCCGTCACCACGCAGAAGAATGGCGATGTGCGGATCAATTATGACAATGGCCTGTCCCGCATTGTGGCGCGGGTACCGGTGACGGTGTTCAAGGATGCGGATAAGCTGGAACATCTGGACGGCCAGGCCTTCATGCGCACCACTGACAGCGGCGAAGCGCGCGTTGTTGAAGCCGGTGAAGACGGTGCAGGGCTTTTGTCCACGCGCGCGGTTGAGCGTTCGAATGTGGATATTGCCACCGAGTTTTCCAAACTGATCCTGGCGCAGCGCGCTTATTCGGCGAATACGAAGATCGTCTCCACGGTAGATGAGCTTCTGCAGGAAACGTTGAACATGCGGCGCTGACGCCGCATGACGCATCATTGATTGGCACTGAGACATGAGCATTGACGCCGCCCTGCTGATCGCACGATCGGGACTGATGCATACGCAGCGGGCCCTTTCCAACGCAGCGGATAATGTGGCGAATGCCGAAGCCGAAGGATATACGCGCAAGCGCATCGTTGGTGATGCGGTTTCCGTCAGCGGTCAAGGCATGGGCGTACGTAGCCTTGGCCCAATGCGTGACGTGGATACCGCGCTTACGAATGAAATGAACAAGCGCCGTTCGGCGAAGTCAGCCGCGGAATTGCGGGATACTGTCTTGTCTCGCATCAATGAAGCGCATGGTGACCCAGCAAAAGCTGACTCAATTGGTGACCTAGTCTCCAAACTGCGCATCAGTTACATGGAACTCAGGGTTGACCCTTCTCAGGTGGTCAAACAACAGGCAATTGTGCTGGATGCGGCGCAAAACATTGCGGCGCGCTTCAATGATGCCACCAGGGTCGTCGGGGAAGCCCGCCAAGCGGCACATGATGGCATTGTGCAGAAAGTCGCACAGGTTAATTCGACACTTCGTGAAATCAGTGTGCTGAGGGACAACGTTGTGGAGCGTACCGGCGCTGGCGTGTCCACGGCCGATGTGGAAGATAAGCTTGATGGCGCACTTACCCGGTTGAGTGAGCTGTTGGAAGTGAAGCCCATTCGCCAGGCCAATGGTGGCCTTCTGCTTCTGGGCGCGGGCGGCATCACCATTCCGATACTGAAAGAAGGGGATGCTTTCTCAGTACCAGGTGCGGGCATTGCGCCGGATAGTTTCTACGGTGTGTCGGGCACGATTCCGGCCATTACGATGGGTGGCTTGGATGTGACACGCCAATTGATTGGCGGGAAGCTTGGTGAATCTATCACGCTCCGTGATCAGACTCTGCCCCGCTATCAGGCAGAACTTGACATCGCGGCAGCCGAACTCGCTGACCGTTTCCGGGCAGAGGGCTTGCGGCTTTTCAGCGATTCTACCGGGTCCGTTCCTGATCCCACCCTGCCCTATGCTGGCAGCGCGCAAATCGGTTTCGCCAATCGGATTCAGGTTAACTCTGCTGTGCGCGCAGACATCAGGCTGCTGCGCGATGGGACGGAAACGATTACCGGGCCCGCCCCCTTCACGCCGAACCCTGGCCCCCCTACGCCCGGGCCTGCCGGCTTCGTGACCCTGATTGACCGCATCCTAAGCTTTACCTTCGGTGAGACGAACGCTTCCGGCGCAAGTTGGGGCCTTTTTGCCACAAGCGGTCTCGGCCCGGATGGGACGCTTTCCAGCCCCTTCGGCTCACCGCGTACCATTGAGGATTACTCTGCGCTTGTCACTGCCTCCCAAACTTCTGACAG
>Ga0114981_10001918_pt1 | contig 13528 bp, 4 predicted proteins | sample S_140806_MF_Meta_FD_87028 | JGI IMG/M metagenome (GOLD analysis project Ga0114981, IMG submission 87028) | Freshwater microbial communities from Lake Simoncouche, Canada to study carbon cycling - S_140806_MF_MetaG | ecosystem: Environmental > Aquatic > Freshwater > Lake | place: Lake...
CGCCCCATCCCAGCTTGACGTCATGATGATGATGCTTGGGCAAAGCAACAACATTTTCTACTCCAGGCAGCCCACCTCATTTGTTCGCTCGGGTAGTGAGGCAGGCTGCTGCGTTCAGCCTGGACCCTTCTGCCACAGGCCCATAACACCCCCCTCCCAAATTGTCAGTCTAGAAGAGGAGACTCTTGACGAAGCCAACAACAACAATAGCGATGATTATGCTGCTGTAGCAGGACCTGCTGCCTGCAGGAGCCCGCCACCGCCGACACAAAATGAAAGCAGCGACGGTAGCCTCAACGGTTCTCACAGTTGACTGAAACAATGTTCGTGAATATATAAATTGCGTCTTTCGTTTTGTTCAACTCTATATGTATATAATAGACAACCGCGCGCCACTTCAATATATTATCCCACTATAAAACCGAATGTCAGGAATCCCCAACATTCATCATCATGAATGAAAGTTAGCATTTTGTGCCTGACTGTGCTGTTGTGTCAGACTATAATAATAAAAACAAACGCGGGTGCTGTCAATTACGAGGCGATATTCGAAATCACAACTCCATCCTCCACCCCCACATTACTGTTTTCGAATAACAAAGGCGTGTACAGCGGATCAACGGCGCTGCTGCCCTCGTCCCAATTGTTTACATCCACCGTCGCCACATTCACACTGACAGAATTAGTAGGTTATAGTAATGATAGTTATAGGCGAAAAATAGTGATTTCAGAGATATGTCAAGGCAACAACGTGTTTTTATTCCAAAATAACACAGACGGCGCCATCAACAAGTGTCGCAACTGCACTCAGTGCAAGAAAAACGAATCTCTCGTAGATTCATGCACCACGACCTCAGATACAGTTTGCGCGAAGGTATGCCCGCTTGGATCCATATCCACAGTAGTGATTGCGGGTAAGGTCAATCAGTGCACAATGTGCCCAGCAGGCACATACGCACCCTATGACAGTAGCAGATGTAAGATTTGCGCCATTGGATATTATTCAGACGCGGTTGGACGATCATCTTGCCTGCAATGCGCGCAGGGGACTACCACATCTTCAAAGTCAGGGTTTGAGATATGTCTTCCGGTAAGAACCCTCACATTATTTAAGCACGCTGAAAGCGAATTATTTTTGTATATATTGTCGGGATCATTCGGGCAAGCAGCTGCATCTAGCTTATTTGAAGTATATATATATACCATCAAAAACCCACGCATTATTAATAAGAACATCAGCGCAAGAGGCACATGACGAAATTATACAAGACTCTCTCCATCTTGACCCTAACGTTCATTCACACTGTCCAGGCATGCACACCGACTCCAGGATTTTACTGCCCTATAAGTACGGGAAGTCCAGTACAATGCCCAGCTGGCCACTACTGTACTGGATCCAGCGACGCGAGTACCCCATGCCCCATATACACGTACAGAGCAAATGTGGGGGCGACATCTGCAGACCAGTGCGTTCCTTGTGCGGAGTTTTTCGTATCAAGCACCACTGGAAATTCAGAGTGTCAACATTGCCAATCTGGCACGTATTATTCAGCGAGCGGATCAAGTCCCAATTTCGACGCAGTGTGCACTGCATGTGCGGCAGGAACTTCATCGACAGTCAATGCCGTGGAATGCAACAGCTGTGTTCCCGGAACCTACTCTGGAGGCGGCACAGCGTGTATACCGTGTAGGCCTGGATACTTTTCGACCACTAATGGTGCACAATCATGCGAGGTGTGTCCAGCGGGAAATTACACGTTTGAGGCCTCAGCAACAGGCACAGGATACACCGCCATTTGGGGCGCGAGCAGCCCATCTCAATGCGTAGAATTGCCCAAATCTGCCGGCCTTCCACTAATTTGCCTTCCTGGGACCAGAATACAAGGATCAGGTTGCTCACCCTGTCCTATCGGATACTTCTGCCCTAGCATCACGACAAACGAAAATGATCCTACTGCAGTCAGAGCTTGCCCGGCTGGCAGCATGTCTGCGACCGTAGGGGCCATTTCAGTGTCTGACTGCACATCTCCCTCCATTCTCAAGCCATATAATTTTGAGTCGTGCAGTCTTGCCGCAGGTGGAGCTGGAGCCCTAACGCCGCTCGCAGTGACGGCCATGGCTACATCTTACTCTACCAACACTGTTTTGTTTACCACCGAAACAGCCGTGTATCGACTTTTTCTCGTTCAGAGTTCAGTCGCAAATTCCATGGAGCTAATTGCAGGTCAGGAGGGAGCCAGCAGCAGCTCGGCCATTGACGCGGTGGGAACCCTTGCCAGGTTCGGTCAGCTCTCAGCTATAGGCGTTGACTTTGACGTGCAAGAGGCCACGTTTGCAGTTGTTGGGGATGGAAATTCTGTGAGAATGGTCAACATCTTTACAAGGCAGGTAACTGTACTCGGAACCAGAGGAGATATGGGACTGGCAGGGGGCATTGCCATAAGGAAAGACGGGAACGGAGATCGCATCGCATATGTATCCGACGTAATCAACAACAAAATTGTCGGATACAACATTGAGAATAAGAAGAGCTATATTGTAGCGGGAGATATTGCCGGAAGCAAGGGCAGGGGTGACGGAGCCTATACTGCGGCTTCCTTTTGGGCCCCAAGAGGATTGGCGTTTCTTGAGAGAAGTATGAGCTCAAACAGGATGCTGCTCATAGCAGACTCCAAGAACAACATGATTCGCGTCCTCGACACAGATACTCGAAGCGTTTCTACTTGGTTCAGTCCTTTGGATAAGATTACTCCAGAAATTGTCAACCCCATTGGCATCAGCGTCGCGTTGGACGGTTCGGCTTCGTCGTCGCCACCCATCATCTACGTCTCACAGGGTATAAGGCAGGTCAGCGCCATTCAGTTTCCAGTATCCAGCAATCCTAGTATCAAGATCGCCACTCCACTTACGCTCAGCTCAACTACTGTTACCGCCAACAGCAAGATCATGCAAGCCGTAGCCCACGGGGCATATTCGGGTATGGGGAGCGTTGTGGGATACAACCAGTTTGTGGTGTTTGATTACGACACACGCTCCATAAACTCCCTTGTCCAGGATCTGGTAGCTAACAGCGTAGAAGGTGGAAGCGCAGCCGCAACTTGCCATCTGCCCTGTCACAATGAGCAATGCACAGCTCTAAGCAATACAGTTCTCTGTGGAAATTCTTTTCTCGACCCCGGCGAGCAATGTGATACTGCAAGTGCCACAGGAACTGGATGCAAAAGCGACTGCACCATCAACACAACCTCATTTGCTTGCCCACTACCCCTCGCAGCGTGCTTGGCCCCCTGCCCTGCATACACTTACCAGTATGAAAACAAGATGTACTGTGAGCCGGACTGTGCTGCTATTACTCCAAGGGCTGGTTATACTATAGACAACAAATGCGTGGAAACTGACATAGACGAGTGCCTGGAAGGAACGCATAATTGCAGTATGGACAAGGCAATGTGCATCAACACCCCCGGATCATTCACGTGCGCCTGTTTTCAAACTTACTATGGCGATGGATACTCGTGTTCACCTGGCGCATATGCAGTATACACTGTTTTGGATATCCCAAGCCTTGGCAGCTCTGCGTTGAATCCTTCTTCCACTTCCAACCCCCAGACCCTTGCCACCATTTCAGCCACTATCCAAGCTCTGCAGAATGCATACTCGACCACCCTCTCCGCAAACATTCCCAGTGGAATGACAAACACAGGAACATATGCTTATGGTACAGCATTCCTAGCACAGCTGTACACAACTATATCCCTGGACCCTACCATGCATACTAGCGCTAGGATTGAGGTGGTATCACTTTTCGAAACTTCAGCATGTGCAGCAGCCGTGGCTGCAGCAACCAGCGCCAGTTCCATAAGCACTGCCCTCTCTCAGGCTCTGTTTGCACAAAATACGGGGGTTTCGGTTTACCAGGCGCCGAAATCTCGTGTTCACAGATCTTCTTCTTTTGTGGGATCAACAAACATTGAGGGCTGGGGCATGAACATCACCAGCGTCACATATAACCGAAGCTGCGTTGTGACCGGAGCAACTCCAAGAGGAGGATGTTGGCAGGTGGAAATGCTGTACGTGGGAGGCCAAGCCTTGCCTAAGAGCAATGAAAATCCTAACTTGATCCAGCAGTCTAAAAATTTGCTGTATCTTCCTCGCATTGATCATGACCCTGTCACCATGGAGCTTTTGGCTCCAGTGCAAGCTTTCACGCTAAGCTCTGGGACGTATTTTCCGTGCGACACTGCCGCAGACTCGGCTGCAGGTAATGGAATTTCAGCAAAGGCGACGGCGTGCTGCATGCGAAGTGTTGATTCTATGTATAGGGCACACGAGGGGTTCAGCGCATTTTTGAATTCACCGGGTTATAACAGCGCGGCGCCGCTTAATGTTTGCAATGACGGGGGGCCATATAACGACACGTTTCCCAGATCTGATGTGGCATTCGACTATGATTCTTCGGTGGACGGGGATAGCAATGATTTGGTTGTCGGGAAGCTGTCGGGTATGCCAAACAGCGAAGTCAGGCTCCTTGAAACCATAGACTATACTTCTCGAACTTTTAGGGTGCTTCTTGTACTCGAGGAGGGTGATCTCAGACTTTCCGCTGCCAATGTGCAGGGAGTCACGGGAGTCGACTACAACATGACATTTTTTGTGGGTATGGCTAACTTTAAGGGACTGGGAGGCTCTGTCATGCCTACGAGAAATACCAGGCAATATGTTACCGTGAGCAAAAGCAACATTTTGACCATCAGCACTTATGGGGCCAACCAGGATCCTCTAGTTAGCGCTGTAGACATGGAGCTCGTTCGAGTAAAAGTTACCGACTACTTTCAGCCTGTCAAATATTTGTACTATTTGAGGCCATTTTTTACTATGCCAAGCAACTTTAGGTCTCCTAATGACGGGGCCGGCATCGTTCCCATAGGAAGTATTAGAATTATCAAGGCAAAGGGACCTGTCACGGCTACAGACCCGAGATGGCAGCAGGCGTGTGCTAGCAGCGACGGAAACTATGTTTACGCTAATCAGTCTCTTCAGAATCTCGTTTTAAAAGCCCAGTCGCAAACGTGTGTTAACACTGTACTGCCTATGTGTTATCCGCCAATCAAGGCGCAGAGTCTAGTTTCTTTTGATGTTCCCCTCCCCGAAGGCATGATATCAGACTCAGACTTCTCAAATAGCGATCCTTACTCTGTCCAGGTTCAATTCATGATCAACGCCCAAGATATGTCTCAGGTCTCCAACGTGAAAACCACCTTGACGCTATCAGTTGACCTCACCCAGATGGGCTACACATCCACGTGCGAGACCATGCAGGCTTCCCAAACTCTCGCTGATATCATCTCTGGCAACATCTACATCGGGACCGCCACATCAGACGCTGAGTGGGATACCACCATGCTCAAAAAGCTCAATATTGACGCCCCTGGAACTAGCCCCACAGATAGCTTCCAGTTCAACACAACCACCGTGCAGGGAGCTGTCATGACCTTTTCTGCACTTGGAGACGCGAAGTATTTCGACGATCCTAGGCACGCACAGGAGTCTGTCCACATCAATGACATTCACACTGTTCATTTTTTGGAGCCTATCGGAAGTAAATCAGGCCCTTCTCCCAACTTCGACCAGGTCAAGGCCCTGTTTCTGGCTGGAAAGGCATTTAACACGCACGTGGATGCGCAAACCCATACTGTATGGCTGACCCCGTCTTCTGCGCTACTGGCCATCTGTCCGTACAGGGCCACTCCCGGCCATATGATCTGTCTCACGCGCAGTGACAGCACCTACAAAAATAACGTACTCGCAAGAAGTGTGAACAATGTCATAGAGCTGAGGACCGAAGACCCCACCAGCATAGCAGAAATGCAGGGAATCATGTCCAAAGTAATGATGCAGGGAGGAGTCAACGACTTCACAAAGCAAATGGGCACTTCATTTTACGGTCAGCTTGCTGGAAAGCTCAATTTGAACAATAGGTACCGCAAGGCCTATACTGTGAATCCTATAATGGACTGGAGCTTTGAGGCCATGCAGGCTTCCCAGAGGGGGTCCACCGCATTCACCGTTTGTACCAAGATCATCGCCATAGGAATGATCACTATTAAGTCTGCCGACGGTGCTACAATCAACAGGCGTCTCCTCAGCACTGTTCTGACTAATGACAAAAACAAGGACAGCCGCGATTTCTCCACATTTTTCTCCCCCCAACTGCGTTTGGCGGCCGACGCTGTAGTTGTTGGTGGCGGAGTAGGAGGAAGGTCTCTACTGCAAGCTTCAGACGCCACCAACGGAGATTTGTCGCCGTCTAAGCAGCAAAGCTCAAACTCGATGGTTTTGGACCTGGACGTTCCAGGCTTTGATAGCACATCCCAGATGTGCTCAATATATCTAGGTGCTGAGTTTTACAGGTGCAACATCGTTCAGCTTCAAACTCAAATCAAAGGCCAGTATGCTCAGAATCTTTGTCTCTCCAAGACAGCAGGGTCCCTGAGCACCACATTGGATTCTGGACTGAGCTCAAGTCTAAAAGATACACAGAGGATGTCCAAGATTGATGGTACCACGCTCTTGGACGTAACGGTGGATGGATGCGATAAGTTTTCCTCGTCTGCAGGTGGCAGGAGGTTATTGCAGGCCTCAAATACAACCACGGCAGCAGCCTTGGCAACCACCACTATGTCGACCCATGACTACATAGTTATCACGCAAAAGGTTATCCTAAGCAGCATCAACGGCACCGCTCTGATAAACCTCAACAATTTCCAGATATTGGCAAATTTTTTCAATTCAACGACGGATCTTCGTGTTTTAGGAGGAGGCGGCTATGTCGCATCCGGAATTTTTTCGTTCAATGACTACAATGATGGTCATGGAAACGGCGGAGTCATTCTCGATATCACAATGCTCATCAAAAATGTCACCACCTCCAACATGACAAAGATGAAGGAGGACCTGAAGCGAGGAATTATGCCCAACCCGGGTCCAGATGACACCATGTTCATGTATGACACAAAGTTTCCCGCTTTGCCTTCTTCTTCCGCTGCCACTGGCAAATCACAGCGGTGTGCTGTGATGGTCGTGAACACCCTCACAGCCCTCGCGCTGGCGTACGGCGCTGCTGCCGCTGTGATTTGATCCTGCTATATTTGTGGACCTTTCACACCCATTTTATGAATAAATTTATTCAAACCTATCATCTCAGTCTGCACACTGTGACGCATATTTGTATAAATGCCTGTATTATCATTTCTATATATGTGTTTATAATGAGAAATCAGGAGAGTATAGATCGACTTAAGAAAAAATCTCCATTGCATTATCAACGTGCCCTAGCTTCGCGTGGAGTGCAGTGTATGTACAATATTATAAGACTTTATGAAGAGCACAAAAACGCCAACTTCCAGTCAATGGTTGCAGTTGGATTGGGTAAGGGAAACGGAAGTGAAACTGAAAAAATGATGGATTACCTAATCCATCTTTCTGGAGAAATTGGGACGAAACACATAGACTATGCTTATGAGGAATATTATTATTCATGTATAGGCAATATGATAGGGAATGAAATGGGGGCAGCATCAGACGATTACTACGTATTTTACAGGACGGTTGGTACAAAACTGATGTTTTACGAGCTGAACACATTGGTGATTAGCATGTTTTCAGATAACGACCACAGACTTAATTTTGATAAAGTTCAAGAACATAACAAAAAAGCCTTGCCTCTGATTTGCACTCACAGTCTAATAGATGACGTATATCCAGATTCTGTAGCTGATGTTATTTCACTTTTTAATGCCAGAGGCTGTGATGACACGAAGCAAATGAATGAAATTCTTTTGTCGGCTAATAACTGTTTGGAGATATTTCCCACAGCAGCGAACAATTTTTACATCAGGCCTCACTGCCATGCGGCCGAAGCGAGTCCCATGGATTTTTTTGATGGTTATGATGGATCCCAAACATGGAAAGACACCATGCAAGAGTTCCTAACTAGCTTTTTTGAACTCAGCCCAGACGGTGCTGAGATGTTGATAAAAGCTATCAGCAATCTATATTTCAGTCAGTATAACCACAAACATGCCATAATGAGCGATGTTAAAAGTGAACTAGCAGGACACTGCATTCAAATATTCATTCCGAAAGAGTACGCGACCAAGTTTGCATTTTCTTCATTTGCCTGGGGACATCCTGCATCAGTGTTTGCGTTGAGCGATGGAAAACACGCGGGGCAGCACACATATCATTATCATAGTCGAAGTTTTAGTGCGCCACCACCCAACGCCAAAGATATCCTCAACTTTCATGATATAATGACCAGCGAGGACATGGCAAAGGTCCAAACCCGAATCATAGGACACCCCAACCTCTACATGCAGCATGGCGCCTTCACCAAGGTCATATCAGGAAACCCGCAATTCAATCGCAAAACGTTTCAAGATGGCCTGCGCCAGCTCTTATCTCCATTAATTCTGAAGGCGCTGGCCAAAGGCAAGCGACTGAAGTACTCTAAATTTACTAATGATCATGTTTAACCACAGTACATGAATTATGTATAAAATGATGTTTTAAAAATCGTCTATATCAATAGGCATTTCTTTTTGAAAAATTTACTAATGATCATGTTTAACCACAGTACATAAATTATGTATAAAATGATGTTTTTAAAATCTTCTATATCAATAGGCATTTCTTTTTGAAATAGCTCAAAAATGTCTAAGAAACGAAAATGTCAAAAACGTGCGCGTGAATCTGATTCAAGTGATGACGATCACTATAGCGACGACGACGATGATAGGTGCTTCAGGTGTGGTAGAACAGGACACTTTGCATCATCGTGTTTTGCAAAAACATTTGTAGGAGGAGGAGGAGATAAAAGCAATGAATCAACCAATCAATGCTTTGGTTCTATTCAAGGCTACAAAAAGAAGCAGCAAAAATGCTCCAGATGCGGTCGGATTGGACACACGTTTTCATCATGCTTTGCATCAACAAGCGTTATTGGCGGCTCTAGACTAGGCAAAGAAGAAGAAAAAGAAGAAGTCGGAGTGTATGTACTTGAATCCAAAGATGGAATGTATTATATTGGAAAATCAAGCTCTATTGAGACAAGAATACAAAAACACAAAACGGGAGAAGGAGCACAGTGCATAAAGCACTGGAAAAATGTAAAACAAATCACCCCACTGACACGCGGTGATGTAGATGATCTGGAATCATGGGAAAGAAATGAAACGCTGCAGCGCATGTACCATCACGGTATCGGCAAAGTGAGAGGGTGGATGTTTACCACCACTGAGCTGTCATCAGAACAGCGAAACACAGCATTCAAGCAAATATGCGAAAAGTTTGATCTTTGTCGTAAATGTGGAAGAAACAACCACTTTGCCGAACGATGCTACGCAGCATCACAAGCCCCGTGGTCTCAAGAATAAGTATATAATAAAAATGGAGATGATACGAGACCCAAAGAGTAGTGTGCCGTTCGAGGGTCAGACAATGTATAAGTGTAGGTAATTTTAATATTTTATTGAATTGACGGGACAGACCCAATAACAGTAACAATGAGAGCTGTTGGCGGCGGCGGTGGTGGTGGTGGTGGCCGAATCGACGCATACAGCGCAGCTAGAATGAGAGGAAATCGCGAGTCATTGGTTCCGATTTGGGGAGGGTTGCCCATTTTATTCAATCCCACAGTAAGAAAACCCAGTCTTCATTTTTCAGAGCTAGCAGAGGCTCTTGAAGTTCTGAGCAATGCCAAGACCAAGGCTTTGCAGGGTGAAATTCTCCGCGACTTGTTTCGCCAGACCATGGCAGCCGCCGGCGACGATCGACAAAGCGCCGAGCTTGAGATGTACTTGCTCCTCAAGATGCTCATGCCAACGGAAGACCACCAGTCAGTCTATGGGATGAAGACAGTTAGACTTCTCAGATTTATAGGGAAAGCCTTAAATAGCAGCGGAATACAAAATGCGACAGCTCAAATTGACCAGTGGATTTCAAAACCTCAGGCCCAGTCCAGTATAATGGCCAGAGGCAGGGGGGTTGTATGTCTACCTGAGCTTGTTGTAGCCTCACAATGCTGCAGGTTTGTAAATGGCAGGAGAATAATGGCAGCTGTAGGAGGAGGCAATCGAAGTGGCAGCCATAGTGGTAGTAGTAGTACAGTCACGCTGCGAGATATTGGAGCTATTTGTCAAAATCTATCCACATCATATCTAAAAAGCGCCTCTGATATAGCCGGAGCAGATATCAGTCAAATTGAAATCTTGAAGGAACTATTAGGACATCTAAGCTTTAACGAATGGGTACTTCTAACGAGAATAATTTACAAGACCATTCCTGTGGGCATTGGGCCTGCAGCCGTCCTCTCCAATATTGCACAAAATGGACAGGCTTTCTACTCAAAAAAAAGAGATCTTGTCAGCCTAGCTAAATATGCAGTGGCGGAAGAGATATCCAGGCGCGACGACATAGGCAGCGTGCATCTAGTAGGAGGAGGAGCAGGTAGTCTAACACCGTCAATAACTTGTGGGGTGCCATTCATGCCCATGACGTGTGAAACTATGAAGTCGCCTTATCTGTTTAGGTGGCTATTTTCAAAAGAGGACAAGCTAAGAAAGCCTATTTCTCCAGTAGATGGCCGGTTAATTATCCTTTCTAGTGGTAAATGGTGCACTCCAGTTGACGGGAGATTAAACAAATCTGTCTTCGTGGACATAATGGACGACAGAGCCATGGCCAAAGCGTCTCGGCGAAGGCACGTTCTCCTCTTGCGCGAATTCCAGCGGTCCGGCTTGCTTGATGAATCCAAGGCCAGAGGCTTCATCATCCACTACATCCTGTCATCAGAAAATGACAATGTGGTAATGATGCTTCTCAAAGCAGTATCCGACGCGGTGACGCAGGGGGCATCCATGTTAGATTCAGAGTACAGCGTAGAAGGCCAAGAAGACGACGAAGTAGTCGATAATGACGTCCAGCAGCTGGAAAACGAAGTGTATGTCAACGCGCAGCTCAAAGCACTTGCTAAAAATAACGAAGATAGGGAGTACTTATCGGGTAAAAACAAACTCAAGATAAGCATATTAAGTGCACCAAAGAAAAGACCACGTAAAGCCAAGAAGAAGAAGGGCAGGGCTCCTCGGCCTAAAAGTACGAGCAACAGCCGCAGCAAAAATGGAGCCTCATCAATGGCACAGGCAGTAGCACAAAACGTAGCCAAACAACAACAAGCTAAAAAAGCAACAGAAAAACAAAAGGGCGAGCAAAATGCATCACGGGTATATGATTTGAGACCAAGAAGCGAAAAGAAAAAAAATAATGCGGCAGTAGATGTTGATGATAGCAGTAGCAGCAGTGACGACGGCGGTGGCATCAGCGGGAGCAGTGTGAAGCGACCAATAGTAATAACAGGTGGTCAAGATGTGGAAGAAGACAATAATGATGGCGGCGATACGCCAAGCGTTATGGTGCAGCAAAAATATGACGGTGACAGAATCCAAGTACACATAAATCGAAGCGCGCTACCATATGTAAGTGAATCAGCAATAGCACAGACTACCTTAACTGTCAAGCTATTTACAAAGTGGGGCAAGGATGTATCTGAATTATACAGCGATATTAGAGATGAACTAAAGGAGGCGCGAGAATTAGTTCGACATGCTCCATGTATTCTAGACGCTGAACTAATTGTCGTAGACGCGGCAGGCAACCCCCTACCGTGGAGCAGTGAAAAATGGCGACACAATGTAAATGGGAAAGTATCGCTATCACTCAGCGAACTCAGCTCACACCATGCTGAAAGGTCAGACGATATCTCAAATGTAGTCACAATGATATATGATGGAGTAGAAGGGGGGCAGGCGACAATCAATAATAACAGCGAAGATATACAAGATCAAAGGCTTGCCTTTGCCACAGTCAGAGGACTCGAACACTGGGAAGGATTAGGGCCCACAGACAAGCGCCACATGAAAGGCCGCTTTATTTCTGATCGCCATTCAAAGCTCATGCTCATTACATTTGACATTCTTATGCACAATGGAGACATGTCTCACAGACTACCTTGCAGGGAAAGGCTAAATCTACTGGAAAGGGAGCTAGGTCCCATCTTCCAAAATTTGACACATATCAGAGTCATACAAACAACTCACAGTGTCCGAAAGGTATCCGAGTTGGTAAAACTATTGGAACATGTGGTCGCTGAAAAACAAGAGGGGCTTGTCGCGAAAGACGAAGAAAAAGAATATGTATTTGGGAGAACCAAAGCCACACAAAAGATAAAGCTAACAGGCCCTGACATCAACACGTGTGTTGCCGGTATTGGTTTTAGTCTGTCCTCTAATCCGAGATTTTGCGGTATATTAACTGCTGTGGGCTGGACCAACGACAATGACGACGACATACACAATAGAGAAAATGTGCTTGTAAGCTATTCAAGAACCGAAGTTTTAGAGGGTGATCAGATATGGAAAGCCCATGAGCATATAATGTCACTACCAAGCAGAGTAAACCTAGTAGAACTAGAAAAAGCATCGTTGTCGGGAAAGGCAATTCAGCTAGAGAAATACACTGTGACAATGGTTTCGACGGGATCAGGTAGAAGGAGGGGCGAAGAAAATGACGGAATAAGTCAGATAGAATGGGTACCAAGATCGCAGGAATATGCCTACTTGGCATGCAAGCTAATATTGCTGAAACGAAGTAGGGCAGACATACAATGGCTGTGCAACCCTCAAGAGTGCAAGTTTGGACTATCATTGAAGGGGGACTTGAGACCCATTGAAAGCGACGAGTATGGAAACCAGACCATGCTGCACCACAGGCACCCAGTAGGCCGTATAGAGTTTGCAGGGTACAATATGTCCACTTGTGACAGCAATAAAAGCATAGAGGCTAAATTTGCAGAGGCTCAAACGATTGCGACGTGCATACAAGATTTTACACTACGCAGAATTAATAGAATGCGGGCGTTACCACCTTCAAAAAAAAAACTAGAAGAAATTCGCAGAGTCGTTGAGACCATCCAGTATCTCAATAACAATGAACCAGACACAGAGGAAGAATGGCCCAGACCTCCGCCTGTAGGCTTTTGTTCCCCTGACGGATTTTCGCTCATGCTCGAAAATGTCTCAAAATATCCCACTGTCAACAGCCAACTAAAGGCATCCCAAGAAAAGGCGTTCAAAAAACTCACACCTGAAGAACGGCAGGCGTGGGTTGGGCTCCCTGTACACTCTCAATGGAAAAATATGAGGTCAGCAGTTGCCCCACCACAGATACCTGGCGTGGACGATGCTTTATCTCAAGAGCGAGCTAGGGCCAACATATCTACGTTAATGTCTAGATACAAAAAAATAAGAACAGTAATACCGCCATTTGAGCAGGAATATAAACTTACCAGTACATCCCAGAAGTTTAGCCTCAAGACTAAAGCTGCTACACCCAATCCACGTCCTCAGCCCCTTCAATTACACTCGCTGCCCAACAGCAGCAGCTATAAAGAGCACGGCGTGCTTTGTGGTGA
>Ga0114981_10001922_pt1 | contig 13520 bp, 3 predicted proteins | sample S_140806_MF_Meta_FD_87028 | JGI IMG/M metagenome (GOLD analysis project Ga0114981, IMG submission 87028) | Freshwater microbial communities from Lake Simoncouche, Canada to study carbon cycling - S_140806_MF_MetaG | ecosystem: Environmental > Aquatic > Freshwater > Lake | place: Lake...
AGATGAGCCATTTACATAACCCACAACTCCGCCGGATGTCATTTCCCATACAAAACCAAAGTTGCTGTTGGGCACCCAGTTTGTTGTTGTGGACATTCTAAATGTACCCACAACTACTCCTGATCCTGATGGGATGGCCTGAGCAGTGGCTGAAGTAAAGATACTTGTTGCTGAAGAGAAATTTAATTTTCTTTGTGATGAAATATAAGGCAAATTGGCGGTTCCGGTATTTGGCCAGTTTAACCATCCTGGTAGTGTGTTATTATTTAATGCTTTCCATGTTATTGCTCCCGTTGTTATGCTTGGGGAATGAACTCCACGAATAATCAATGCGTTTAATTTAACAGGGGCTGTTCCGGTATTTGTTAAACGAATCTGGAAATCAGCAGTATTAGATGTTGAACTTAACCACTCCATGTCCATTTTGACTGATGTAGTGGTCTGAGAACGTAACGAATAACTTACTATAATTAAAACTGACAGCAATAAAAAACATTTTATCTCTGTCAATAAAAACATGGTAGAATTTTTCATAGTAAAAAATTAAATCAAAAAAATTTACAAAAATAATCAAAATGCTTAAGGAAACCTTAAGCATTTTGATTATTAAATTATTAAATCATTACTTTCTCAATAGCAACTATATATTTTAATAAGGACGTTGCTCATAAGCTCCATAATTTGAGTTTGAATCAAATACTGCAAAGTCAGATGCATCAACATATGTATCACCATTGAAGTCGCCGTCTAGTAAATATAGACCAAGATATCCTGATGCATAAATATCCATTTCTAAATTTGAATAATCTGTGGCATCTAAATATCCATCTTCGTTTAACTCTCCTAACCAAATTCCATATAAACCAGAAACTATTGTATGCATTGGCGCCAGAGATAAATCGCCATCAGAATAAGCAGATCCTAAGTTATTAGCAAAATTATATGTAGTTGATGTTGTTAGAGTTATAGGGTTTGCACTCCATAAAGGATTTGATCCTTTGTGATCCACTACAAGGTAGTATGAGCCGCCTACAGCACTTGCAGGGAACACACAAAGTGCGCTTCCATTTTTTTGTAACATAGGAGTCGCAGCATGAACTATCATATCTGTGTTTGTTGCGCTTCGCAATTGTACAGTAATTAAATCAACATCTGTAACAGCTCCTGGAGTTGCTGATCCCGCTTCTACAAGATTGAGATATCTAGCAGCTACCATTGATGCAGGAGTTGATCCGTACTGATAATAACCATCTAAAATCACATTCAAAGTAAGATTACCTGAACAAGCGGAGCAAGAGTTCCAACAAACAGTTGGTATAACAACAGATGCATATGGTAGTGACGAACTACCCGCAGTTAATGAAAGTGTACGGTTTGTAAATCCATTTGTTGTTACAGTACATGAAGAACCCGGAGTAAGTGATTCTTGCTGAGCCCAGTTACTTATAGAAAACTTGTATTCATAAGATCCGTTAGGAATCACAACTGTAGTTTCCCAAACACCATCGCCATTTGCATCTGACATTGGGTTACAGTTTCCACACCAACCATTGAAAGTTCCGTTTACTTCTGGAACCAAACCAGGCGCTAAATTGTATTGCGTCATATCCACTTTAAAAGTAACCGCTGATTGTGGACCACAAGCTGAACAAGAATTCCAACAAACTAGTGGAAGAACCATATCAGTAGTGCCTACAGCTAATGAACGGTTTGTATAACCCCAAGCTGTTACAGTACAAGACGACCCTGCAAGAAGATTCTCTTGACCACCCCATGCGTTGTATGTAAACTTATATTCATAATTACTATTTGGAGCCAAAGGAACTGTTAATGCCCAAACTGTTCCACCTATGTTTGTCATAGGAGCACATGCGCCACACCAACCGTTGAATGTACCATTTACATAAGGTATCGCTCCTGCCGGAGCATTACTTTGTGACATGTCAACTTGGAAAGTAACCGTTGGTTGAAGAATAGTTAAGTTAAGAATTTGAGTTTCACAGTTTGTTGTAGTTCCTGAATAAACACCAGATACTGTATACGTTTGTCCGTTGTTAGGCCAAGTATAAGAATACGTTGCTGAAACAGGAGTTGTAACAGATGTGTTAGGAATAATTGTTATTTCTGTTGCCGCTCTATCAGATGACTCATAGCCGTTAACAACTTGACTTGCATAGTATGTTCCTGAGCTTAATACATTAGTTGTTGATAACCATGCAGTAGACGTTGCAGAGGAGTACCAATAGATAGGAGCGGAAAATGGGCAATTTGCGGCAATAGTAGCAAGCGTTGTTCCAGCAAGGGCCTGACTATTATAAGCCATAGAATAAACAGCAACTCCAGAAGGGTTCACAACATTTACTCCAACCTCTTCATCGTAGATACCTGATGTATTCCATACTAAAGAATAGCTAATGCCTGATTGCAATGAAACTGTTTGTGCAAGAGAATTAGGTAACGCTGATCCGCCTGCATTTAAATTAGCAGGGCCCGTTAAGGTGGCTACTACTGTAGTTCCATTCATTACTTGCATTTGAGCTCCATTCCATCCATCCCCCCATGCATCACTCATGATGAATGTGTAGTTACAAGAACTTGATGCTGTACCTGTTGCCACTAAATTAGCCACTGTTGCTCCTTGACAAAACGTCTGAGCAGCAGTTGTAGGAGCTGAAGGAGCAGTTACTATAGAGATTGCTGTCGACCAAGAACTTACGCTAACAGAACCGCAATGTACCCTTGAGTACACATCATATGTTGAAGCACTCGCTAAACCAGTCAATGTGTATGAGGCCGTTGTTCCTGAAACCGAAACCGCTTGGTTTGAAACAAGTGTTCCCGTTCCTAGAGCGAAGCCTACTGGACCATATTCAAAGTCATAATAAGTTGACGTTGCACACCCTTGTTCCCACATAAAATCTGCAGAGGTTGACGTAGGTGGTGTAATAAGATTTGCTGCAAAAAGACCTGGTGATGGACAAGCTGGAGGTAAAGCAATAGTTACCATATAATCCTCTGTTTCTCCAAATGAATAAGTTAAACAAGGGCTGATATTCACACCATTACTTAAATAAACAGTTCTTACTCTCATTCTATGGAGACCTGCTGGTGGAGCACACGCTAAAGAAATATTGAATGAACCTGTAGCATTAATTTGACCAGGAGTAAACCCAACTCCAATCTGACCAGGAGTAGCGCCTATTCTTTCTGATGCTGCAAAAATACCATCATCATTATAATCTATCCAAGCAGCCATTCCTTGAGAACCCCAAGCGCCTGTTGCAACATTTAAAGTGTAGGTTGTAGAAGGCATTAGTGTTGCTGTATGGTTAGGTAATGTGTTATAAAGGGTATAATTCGGAGTGCCATTTACAAAACCTGTGTTATTATTAAGCGTTGTTCCTACAATACTTACTAGAGAGATAAGGTCTCCAGCGCTAGTGCCCGAAGTGTAAGTTGGAATACAATAGCAGTTTTGTACGTTCTCCATTGCAATACCAACTGAAGAAGTATAAGCATAAGCGCCGGCACAATAAGAAACACCTAAACGATATTGAGTAGCTACTTGCTGTGTTTGTGATAAGTTGAGCGAGTTTGCACCTGCAATATCACTCCAAATTACACCACCATCAACAGATGATTGCCACTGGTATGTTAAGCCAGCCGCCTGTCCAGTAACGGATCCAACAACTGTCATTACATCAATAGAGCAAGCAAGAGAGTCTGCTCGAGAAATTGAAACTTGATTCATTGAGAACGCACCAACAGTAACCGGGCCTAAAGACACAACACAACCTCCAACACCTGTGTACCGAACTGATGCATTGTAAGTGCCAGGAAGTGCAGCAACTGGATTAGAAGTAGTCCACGTAGTATCTGTTAATGAATATTCAAACATATTGTTATTATATTGAATAGTTAAGTTGTCAATAAAATGACCTTGATTTAAACCACCTGTTCTAGCAGATAATGCGTGCTTCCAAGTAGACTTATCAGATGATAAGTAAGATGGAGGAAGTTGTTGATTCGATACAGCAACAACGCCATTTAACCACATACTTAATTGACCTGCAGGATTAACCTTAATTGTAACGTGTGTAGATGCACCAGCTGATGCTGTAGCTCTCCACGCAACGTTATTACTATAGTTTAAAACACCTACTGAAGTTGGCGTTTGATTCCAAATCGGAGCGTTATACATTAGATACACACCCTCTAGGTTATTACCGTTAGTATACGCATCAAATGCTAATTTCAAAGCAGAACCAGAACCATTTTCAGGTTGTGTTTCACCTGGAGCCACAGTAGTTCCAACGATAGTTGCCCCTAGACCCGTAGGTAGCGCAACAACATCTGGACCAAAACTATAACTCATACCATCAGCTGGTGTACTTGTACCACTAGATGTCGTTATAAAGTCAAAATCAACTTGGTAATCATTTGTTGATACACCAGATAAATTTTCAATTATAATTCCGCCGTTTTTAGAATTTAGAGCATCCGTCAAACGAAGTCTTCCGTTAGTTGTAATTCCAGCATTGTTTCCAGCAAGCGTTGCGCCAGCAGAAAGTGTAGTAGAGCTGAAATCAGATGCAAATACCGTACCTGCACCCGTAACATTAAACAATACAGACCCTTCTGTAGAAGCACATGATGCAGCGGTTAAAGGGGTAACTGTGCCTGTAGGAGCTGGATAAACAACAACATTAATTGAAGTAGTTAGAGACCAGCAAGAAGTTGTGTCGTTTCTTGCAGCAACATAATATGTTCCTGAAGCAGACGCCACAAAGTTTGTAGATGCTGGACTTGAATTAACTGTTCCTGTAGAATTTGTTCCTTGCCAGTAATAAGATATTGCAGCTGGTGCTGAACCAGCTTGTAATGTAACTTCACCACAATAAGGTGTTCCTGATAAATTTGTAATAGCTGAAGGAGGAGTAACGATTGGGAAGCCACTCAATGTAATTGCAGTAGCAGTTGACCATTGGCCACCCATAGAAGCATATGCTCTAATGTAGTATGTGCCATTACCATTTACAACTAAAGTGCTAGCGCTATTTGATAAACTAGTGCCTGAAGCTATTGTTTGCCAGTAGTAAGTAACTCCTGCTGGAGCAGTTCCAACCATTGTAATAGTATCTCCTGTAATACAGTTTCCGCTATTAGTTGCAACTGGTGTTGCAGGAGCGTCTGGAGGACTAACAATATTTACAAGATAATCTTCAACTTCACCATAGCTAGGAGAAACACAAGGCAAGATATTATCCCCGGCATTGAATTCGGAATTGATAATTCTCATTCTTGTTAAGCCAGGCAAAGAAGTTGATGAAGGAGTGAAAGAAGCGGAAACTACAGAAGCAGGAACGCTAGCAATATCTGCTGTAGAGCCATTCGACCAAACTTTCTCGCCAGCATCTGTAAACAAACCATTATGGTTGTAATCAATAAAGATTGCAGCTCCACTGTTAAAATTAGTTATGCCACAAGAACCAATTGTTAATGAACCACTTACTGGTAAACCTTGATAGAAATTAGTTGCCGGAAGACCTGTGTAATTACCATAAACCCCAGCAACAGAGCCTAAACCTGTCGCAACTGTTGTGCAAGTAGATGAATTATTTAATGTTGAAAGCGTTACGTTGGTTATCTCTTCATCTAATGGAGATCCAGTATTTGGCGTACAATAACATGCTATGAAAGAAGACATACTTATTGCAACAGGTGCAGAATATGAAATTTGACCCAAACAAGAGCTAATTCCTACACGGTAAGAAGTTGCAACGTTCTGAATTGGAGAAAAAGTTGTAGCTGTAGCGCCAACAACATCTACCCAAGTAGTGCCGCCATCAACAGATGATTGCCATTGGTAAGTTAAATCTGTAGAGGTAACTGTATAGCTATGTGCTAAAGGAACTGTAGAGCCCGGACAAACACTAGAAACAGTAGATGTTGCAGAAACACCTGTTATTGGTTCAGATGAAAGAACAATCATGTTTACCTGTGCTGAAGCTGGCTCACTTGCACAACCTGTAGTTAAATTAGCATAAGAAACATCATATAAAGTTGTTGTTGTTGGTGAAACTGATTGGAAGAAAATATTTGTTCCTGAAGCAATTTGATTGCCGTTTGCCGTCCAGATTGTTGAGAAATCTGAAGGTGGAGAGAATCTCCATCCCTCAGGAGTAGTAACAGTCCAAGTACCCCCTGCGCGACCTGGTGCAACAGCACCAATTGTCTTGGTTTGATTTTGCAGACCAACAATAGAAGCATCCGCGAAGGTTTTATTGGTGATAAAAATATCAACAATTCCTAATGTCTCATAAAGAACGACAGACACAGTAGCCGCAGGGTTGGAAGAATAGCTATGAACATTAGTGTATTTAAGTACAAACTTTCTGTTTGGAGCATACCCTTCATTCCAGTATTTAATAGATCCGGTAGTTGAGTTGCCCATGTGTAAATCCGCAGCCATTAACGCAATAAGGTTTCCAGCGTTTGCAGGATTAGGAAAATATGGAGGGCCTGTGAAAGTGAAATCTCCTAATTGTCCATCAGCAGTACCATAACCAGGAATTGTCCCGAACATTAATACACCGTTGGTTCCAGCACCTATTGTTGTGAAACTGTTTCCGAAGTAATCAAAGCTGAATCCAATTGGAATTCCTCCCCAACCACCATCATCACTGTTACCACCAGAAAGCGGAGTAACCATCGTGCCGTTGTTCATTAAAACACCTGCCGTTGCTGGTGGAGTTTTAACAACGTGAGGAATAGAAGTTACCGTGAAGTTTCCAGCACTTAAGCCAGAGTTAATTGTAGCGCTCGTACCTGGGCAAACACCAGAAGCAGAAGTTGTTACAAGAGCAGAAGGTAAGGGATAAACTCCGATACTTTTAATAATTTCAAAATTAGGACACCCAACTGATGAAACCGTTAATCTGAAGTCCGAAGTGCTAAAAATATCTGTACTTGTAGGGTTAGCTGAAGTAGATGATAAAACAACACCTGCAGTTAACGATTCCCAAAGAATTGATGCCGCTGAACTTAAAGGCGCTGCCTGTAAAGATAAACCACCTCCAACACCACAGAAAACCTCTTCTGAAGAAACAATCTGAGGGTATGTAACAGAAACATTAACAGCTGTTCTTTGACTTTCACAAGCCCCAGTACCAGCAGATACATAAACAGAAACATTATTACAAGCCATAAGCGTATAAATAGAATCTGTTACTGCAGCGAAGCCAGCAAAAGGTGTTGTATACCAGTTATAAAATGTACCCACAACTGGGCCAACTACAGAAACTGATACTGGCGATCCAAATGAAGCAGAAACAGCTGTAGTAGATAGAATTGGTGAAGCTGGTCCACTATTGAGTGTTACTGTTTGAGTACCTGAAACTACAAAGCCTAACTTAGTTACACTAACAACACCTGATGTTCCTGCTGCAGCATAACACGTAATTGAGGTTGAACTAACAACTGTGAAGTTTGCTACTGGTGTGCCGCCGATTGATACGGCAGTAACGCCTGAAAAGCCGGATCCTGTAATAGTAATTAAGTCATTGAAAGAACAAGCAGTTAGTGGTAAAACCGATGAAACTACTGGCAATTGAGAACCCCAAGCAAAGTAATTTGTTGCGCCGAGTGATATTGGGGCTGGACTTGCAACTATAGATGAAGCAAGAGAGCCAAAAGCACCATAGAGCCCTGCGGAAGCGGGTAGAGCAGTTGATAAAGTTGCGCTATAAGGCGCACTAACTAATGTCCAAGGGCCTTGATTAGATGAGGACTGAACAAGAAAAGTACTGTTTTGTGTTGTGGTTAAGCTGTCTCTACCAGCGAAAGACATTGTTACCTTAGCATTTGTTCCTGAGATACCCGCAGCACCTAAAGTTGTTTTATTTTCAACCCTATAAGAGCGTGAGCCATGAGATATGCCATCGCCGCCAGTCGTTGTGTTGCCAACTACAGAAAGTTGAGAAGCAGTACATGTAAGGATGTCTGAACCTGTTGTTACTGCAGTAGCGCCAGTACCCGTAGATACTATAAGAGGCATATCAAAAGGGAAAGCAAATGTAGACCCAGTTGTTCCACCACCACGACCAGTTAATGTCATAGAGCCATTTTTAATATATCCTCCAGTACCGTCTGTTGCATAGGTTGGAGTAGAGATCCCTGCATAACCATTCCATGTAAAATTAAGGTTGTATCCACCTAAATCAATAATATTTCCAGGATTAGCTAAACTTGCTGCTATTGTTAATGGTGCAGTACCATAGAGTGTAAGATTATTTGATAAGTTAAGCCCGCTTCCATTTCCTAGAAGAGAAAAAGATAACATTTTCCTATTTGAAGGGATAAAAGCATCATCCGCCTGTGTGGTAAATACTGTGTAGCCTCCATACAAATTTGTATTAATGGCATAATTTCCTATTAATGCAGTAGGCGCTACTGCTACTGTAGAGAAGGTGCCACCTGCTGTAGTTGTAGTATTAGCTCCAACTCCAACAGTTGGCGCAGTAACATATCCAAAACCAGCATTTGTAATGTTAAAATTAACCAAAGCTCCATTACTACCAATAATTGCAGTTGCAGCAGGCCAACAGCCAGCAGGAAATTCTAAAGTTGCATTACCAACATTAAAAGATAAAGTTGGAGGTACAGAATAGCAAGCTGTTGCAGCAGGATTTAGGTAAACAGATACTATTTTACCTTGGTTCGTTGTGATTATGAAGTTTAAGGTAGTTAATGGAGAACCTGAAACCAATATGCCCCCCGTTACAATTACTTCAGGGAGGGAGATATAGCCACTGCCTGCATTTGTAACAAGATTAAGGGCCGTCGGGCCAGAAAAACCTACTAAAGGCGCTACGGTATAGTTATTACCACCATCTGATGTTGAGACATTACCAACACCTGAAGATGCTTGAGGATGCGAAGTGGCAACACTTGTACCTTGGTCAGAGTTAATATTTAAACCGCCAGAAACTGTTCCTTGTCCATTTTTTTGAACCAAGAAGCCTGTTCCGCCTAATGCTCGATTAAAATATACTGCTGTAGCTGCTGCGCCAGAACCCGCACCACCTGCAACACCAACACTAAATACAATTGCTGGTGTACCTACAATTAGGCCAGAACCTGGATTTACTAAATTTAAAGAACGAACTGTACTTGATGCTGCATTAAAATTTACAGAAACCTTTGGTGCTTGTCCTACATAACGAAGATTTCCCACAACACCAGAAGTGTGCGTAGGAAAAGTTGTTGTTACACCTGCAGTAGTAGTTGCTCGGTATAAGTTGTCTCCAACAAAATATTGTGTTGTTAAGGATAGTGTACTGCCATATGGAAGGTTTGTTCCGATATTACCATTGGTACCAATCCACATTAAGCTCGGCCCACTGGTAGTAAATAAAGTATTACCTGTTGATGTTGGAGGCGTGGCATTGAATTGGCCATTAGCAGTTGCAAGATAGACATTGTTACCATAAATATATCTAGTATTTGCCGTTGCATTAAGACCTGATGCATATTGAACAACCGCAGCACCAAAAACAACTGGGGCAACAGTGTAGCCAGACCCCATTGCAGTAACTACAACACTTTGTACTTGTTGATTAAATGGAAGGCCAGAGATAGACCCGCCAGTATTATCAAGTTTTATTTTTCCATTTGTGTTTAGGTTACCATTAAATAAATTGAAACCAGCTGTTAGCGTAAGTTCTTGACTTGTATTAATCGTGTTGTTGCCACCATTGTTTACTGCGATTAATCTTATTAAGCCGCGTCCATCAGCCGCACTTTGAAAAACACCAGAACCATCAAGAGTGCTTCCCGATAAGCTATTAAAGTTAATTGTAGTATACATTAAGTTTGCGTAACCATTATTTGTAAAGTTTCCGGAAAGGTTCAACGTCGCTACATTTGGAGATGATAAATAACCGAAAAACTTGCCTTCAGAATTTATAAGCATATTTCCATTCACCGAAAGAGTATTTGTTGCAGTTGCATTATATTGTAATATACCTGAAATTGTCAAATCTATAAAAGAAACAGCTTGATCAATGGTAATTATTGATCCTGCTGGAACGACAACCGAGCTCGCTCCGTTTGGAACAACGCCGCTCGCCCACGATGCTGGGCTAGACCACAAGCCACCAAGTGCTGATGCTGTTGCAGTATTAAATGGAACTAAACTTAAGGAAAAAGCTCCTGGACAAGCACTAGTTGGTGTAGGCCAAGTATCAAACAGAAAATAATATGTTATGCCTGCCGTAAGTGAAGCGCCTGTACTTTTAGAAGTTCCTGATGATGCAACCCCGTTTACATAAGTAGAGCCTGCTGTTGTAGGGCAACCTTTATATATATATATACTTGTATAAGTCACCCCAGTATAGTCAAACTGGTAAAACCCAGTGGTAGTCGGTGTGAATACATATAATGCCTCATTGCCCCCTAAATAAGTAGTATTAGCACCGACGGCCGAAGCCGCGACGGTGGCAGAATTAATGTCGTTAGTGCTGCCGCAATTGACGGCTTGCCCAACAATAGGAAGCTGGGATTGATTAACAACAATTGCACTGGGGCAGATTGTCGCCATTGAACTGAAGCCTCTAAATAAAATTAGCACAATCAATGTTAGACGAAGTAAGAAAGAAATCGTAGGGTTTTTCATGTTATTGTTTTTGGTTTGTAAGAATGTAGAATTAATCATAACTTTTACTAGTTTATTATAATAAATGAAATCAATGTTATTTTTTTGTTAACTATAGATTATTGCTCCAAATTTATAAATTATTTTAAAAGAAACAAAAAAAAGATGGTTTAAATGCAAAAAAAAAAATAGTAAATGAATATTTTGGTGTGTTGAGTGACTAAAATAGCGCTTTAAATTATTATTTAAAAGCCTTGGATTTTTTGTGTTTGTGAATTTTGGTTTTATTGTGTAAAAAGTGAAGCCTTTGTTTAAACTTGATTTAAATCACTATTATGCCATGCAACTATTTTTTCTGCTAGAACAGCGCTCAACTTAAAATAACTTTCTGTTGTCCACCCGCCAATATGTGGGCTTAAGAGAATGTTTTGATGGGCTACTAAATAAGCAAACTCTTCTGGTAAATTTTGCTCGAAAAAATCTTCAAAGCTTTTGGTTTCATATTCCAAAACATCTAAAGCGGCGGCTTTGATTTTTCCATTTTTCATGCCGGCAACCAAATCTTTTGTAGAGACGATTTTACCACGAGAAAGATTCAGTAAATAAATAGGTTTTTGGAGGGCTTCAATAAAGCTTGTATTAATAAGGTGTATCGTTTCCTTATTTAAGGGTATATGAAGACTAATAATATCCGCTTGTTCTAGTAGCGCCTGCAGGGTACATTCCTGCACAAAATGGCTTCCAAAACCCGTTTTATATTTATCGTAAGCCATAACTTTTACATCAAAGCCCCTTAAAACCTTTGCAAAAGCAGCGCCATTGTTTCCGTAACCAATAATACCCACGCACTTACCACTCAGTTCTTCGCCACGATTTTCCTCTCTGAGCCAAAGTCCATTTTTAACCTCTTTGTCTGCCTTGTTCAACTTATTCATTAATGAAAGTAGCATTCCAAGTGCGTGCTCAGCAACAGCGTTTCTATTTCCCTCTGGAGAATTAAAGAGTTCTATCCCTTTTTCTGAGCAGTAGGCCGTATCAATATTCTCCAAACCAGATCCAGATCTTGCGATAAACTTAAGGTTTTTTAGTGGGGAGAGTAGCTCCTTGTCCAAGGTAAAACGAGAGCGGATAACAATTCCAAAAGCATCTTTTAAGGAAGCTAGGGCCTGTTCTTTTTGTTCTTTTGAGTAATCCAAGCACAAAAAACCTATTTCGGTAAGGCGCTCCATAAGAACGGGGTGCACAGCATCAAGAAACACGACTTGTTTTAAGTTTTGCATGGTAGATAGCGCTTTGTTTTAAAAAAACAACTGTCGAAAGTTACAAAAAAATCTTTTATTGAGTGGTGTATTAGGAGCTATTAGATTTATTTTATTATGAGGTGCTGGGGTAAATTTTTTTGTATAAATCGAATAATGTATCCTATAGTTAAAAACCCTGAAAGGGTGTGATATTAGAACAATATTAATCCCAAACATATCGTTCATCGTATTCTACTTCGTGTTTTTTCAAAAAAGCCTTGTATTCATTTTGAAATGTTTTTTTACTATGATGCTCTTTTGATTTGCACTATAATTTATAACTATTTCTACATCTGAAGGATTAACTGAAAAAGCTCCATAACCATCTTGCCAATAGAAATTTGTGTATGCTTCACCTTTTGTTTTTATCCATTTAGAAGAATGTGATTTCAGTTCCTCAAGTAATTTTACTAATGTTATTTTTTTGGAAAGCAAACAAAGGATATGAATATGATCGGTAAAACCACCTACTTTGATTACTTGACATCCTAACTTATTACAGATTCCACCTAAATAACTATAAAGTTCGCTTTCTACTGATTGTTGTATTAAAGGCTGTCTGTATTTCGTGCTAAACACGATGTGGATATAATTTTTACTAGTGACTGTCCCATGCTAATATTTCGCCCTTTCAGGGCTTTGTTAATATTGGTTAATTACTATTCCCGATGGACTTTGTCCATCGTTAACAGATGAAACCCATTCAGGGTTTTAATGCTAATAAATAAAAATAGTAACAAACAATAATTCTATTCATTACTAAATTAATAAAAAATCGTTTTATTGGTTCCAGCACCTCAAAATAAAATGATTCCGAGCTGTTTAACGCCCTAAATAAATCAGCAATACAGAAATATCACTTGGTGAAACCCCAGAAATACGCGATGCTTGACCTATAGTTGCTGGTTGAATGGCAGAAAGTTTTTCAATGGCTTCGGTGCTTAAACTTTTCATTTGCTGAAAAATTATATCATTTGGAATAAGAACATCCTCAAGACGCTTCATTTTCAAAACCATTTCTTCTTCTCTATTGATATAACCCTCATACTTCAATTGTATTTCTGCCTGAGCAACAATATCCGGGTGAAACTTTGTTTGTTCTTCAGCTTTTTGCTGTGCATCTGGAGAAAGGGGTAGTAAATCCTCCAAGCCAATTAAGGGGCGCGACAAGATTGTTGTTAGCTTAACTTGTTGATTTACAGTTGCTGATCCTCTTTCTACAAGTAAAGGATTTATTATTTCTGGTTTAATACCGATAGCACGGAGGTCTTTTTTAAAACTTTCTGTTCCCTTTATTTTAGCTTCAACAAGACTCACTTGCGCCTCATCAGTCAGTCCAATTTTAAAACCAAGGTGAGACAAACGAATATCCGCATTATCCTGGCGCAATAAAATTCTATATTCCGCTCTACTTGTAAACATCCGATAAGGTTCTTTCGTTCCTTTCGTGATTAAATCATCAATCAAAACACCAATATAGGCATCGCTTCTGCTTAAAATAAAGGGATCTTGCTCGGTGTTTTTAAGATGCGCATTTATTCCGGCCATAAGTCCCTGACAAGCAG
>Ga0114981_10001923_pt1 | contig 13515 bp, 13 predicted proteins | sample S_140806_MF_Meta_FD_87028 | JGI IMG/M metagenome (GOLD analysis project Ga0114981, IMG submission 87028) | Freshwater microbial communities from Lake Simoncouche, Canada to study carbon cycling - S_140806_MF_MetaG | ecosystem: Environmental > Aquatic > Freshwater > Lake | place: Lake...
AAACCTTTATTTCTTAACCAACCATTTTCAACAGTAGGTTCAATTCCCATATCTAAAATTTGTTTAACGGCACGAGGTGTTAAACCATCTCCACAAACTTTTTCGCGCGGAAAACTTGTTTTTTCAAACATCAAAACATCTAAACCACGATTTGCTAAATGAAATGCTGTGGCTGATCCACCTGGTCCAGCCCCTACAACAATTACATCAGCATCATTTTTAGTATTCATTTATTAACTTTTCTCAGCTCTGTGTAGGGCAACAATTCCACCAGTTAGGTTTTTCCATTTAACATTACTCCAATTTGAATTACTAATTTGAGTAGCAAAGTCTTTCTGATTCGGCCAGGCTCTAATTGAATCTGCGAGATACACATAAGCATCCGGATTAGAAGAGGTCTTCTTAGCAATTGCTGGAAGGGCCTTCATTAAATACTCCATATAAATTTTTCTTATTGGTTCGAAGGTGGGAGATGAGAATTCACAAATTACTAATCTTGCACCAGGCTTGGCTACCCTAAACATTTCTTTTAATGCTATTTCAACGTTGTTGACATTTCTAATACCAAAAGAAATAGTTACTGCGTCAAAAGTTTCATCCGCAAACGGTAGAGATAAAGCATCACCTGCGGAAAAGTTTAATTGCGGAGAACGTTTGCGTCCTTCTTTTAGCATTCCTAAAGAAAAATCACATGGAATAACTGTCGCACCAGATTTTGAAAAAGCTACTGAGCTTGTTCCAGTACCTGCTGCAAGATCTAAAACTATTTCACCTTTTTTGGCAGAAACTGCTTGAGCAGTTGCTCTGCGCCAAGAATGAGTTAAACCAAATGCCAAGACGTCATTTGTGATGTCGTATTTGGCTGCAACTCGATCAAACATTGCAGCAACTTCACTGGGGTTTTTTGCTAAGGAAGCTTTCGACATATTCATATTCTGTCAGCCCCACAGTTTTTTGCCACTTGTGGATGGTTTCTAACTTCAGGCGTAGTCTATGAATATGTCGAAACCAACAGCCGTAGAAAACTATTCAACTACTGCTATTCGCACAATCGAACTATCTAAAAAAGTAGATTTAATTAATCTGATTCCAGACCTTCCATCTGATCAAGTTTTTTCCTGGGTTAGAAACAATCAAGGAATCGTGGCATGGGGAATAAACACCAAAGAAAACTTCTCTGGAACTGAGCGCTTTTCTCGAGCACATAAATGGTGGAAAGAATTTGTGGATAATTGCTCGATCAGAGATGAAGTGCTTACTTCAAGTTCAGGCGCAATATCTTTTGTTTCATTTTCTTATCTTGCAGAAAGCTCAAGTGTCGTAGTTGTTCCTGAAGTGGTGGTTGGACAAAACAGTGACAAAACCTGGTTAACCGTAATTGGTGATATAGATATAGAGAAAATTCAAGCTGCTATTTATGCGCCTAAAGAAGTAGCAAAAGCTCCAGTAAATCTAACTTGGACAAAGGGCAGCATCTCAATTGATGAATGGCAAAAAGGTGTGGAGAAAGCAGTTACAAGAATAAATAACAAAGAGCTAGACAAGGTCGTTTTAGCAAGAGACTTAAATGCTCAAGCAGATGAAGTTATTGATCCGCGCTATGTGTTAACAAATTTGAGTAATTCATATCCTGAATGTTGGTCATTTGCAGTAGATGGCTTAATTGGGGCAACCCCCGAATTACTAATTCGTCGAAGTGGTGATGCTGTTTTATCAAGAGTTTTAGCCGGAACAATTCGTCGTGACGAAACTGCAACTGATTCAGAACTAGCAATTACTTTGCTTAAGAGCGGTAAAGATTTAGAGGAACATGAATTTGCTGTTAGTTCCGTTGCTACTTCACTTGCATTACATTGCACCGACATGAAAGTGCCTTCAAGTCCAAGAGTTTTAAGACTTTCTAACGTTGCGCATTTAGCAACTGATATTTCAGGAACACTTGTTGATTCGGCCCCTGCTTTAGTTTTAGCAGGTTCACTTCATCCAACCGCTGCAATTTGTGGCACACCTACTGGCAGAGCAAAAAGTTTAATAAAAGAACTCGAACAAATGGATCGAAACCGATACACCGGACCAGTTGGCTGGATAAACGCCAAAGGTGATGGTGAATTAGGCATTGCCCTTCGTTGCGCAGAAGTAATTAAAAATAAGGCAAGACTATTTGCTGGTTGTGGAATTGTTTCTGAATCAACACCAGTTGATGAATTAGCAGAATCTGATGCAAAATTTGCGGCAATGAAAGACGCACTCACTAACTAAACAGTAATACTTCTATTTACTTCTTCAAAAATTAATTTTCTTAGATCTGCTTCTGCTTTTCTTGATTGAATTTTAACTACTAAGACTCGTACTCCACTTGGAACATTCAAATTGTTTGCTAAGTCATCAATTTTAGAAATTAATTTGACTTCAGCACCTAAACTCTTAAATACTTCCACCAAATTAACATCTGTGGGAGTTCCGAAAACTCTTTCAAAATCTTCAACTTCAGATTGTTCCAAAAGGTTAAATATTCCACCACCGTTGTTATCGTTAACAATAAAAGTTATGTTTGGTTTCTTTTCAAGGGTTGGAATAACAAAACTAGACAAGTCATGAAGTGCTGCAATATCACCCAACATTGCAAAGGTAGGAAGATTAGAACTTAAAGCAGCTCCCATTGCTGTAGAAACGATTCCATCAATTCCATTTACTCCTCTATTCATGGAAACACTTACTTCTCCATTGGAGAAAGGAGATTCAATTTCAGGGGAAGTGAGTAATTCAAAGTCTCTGGCAGCAAGACTTGAAGATAAATGAATATGTGAATTTTTGGGAAGATTTTTCATTAAACAATCAACAACGTGAAGTGCAGATACTTTAGAATTTTCTTTCAGCAATTGTTGAACGATTGAATGTGACAATTTTCCAGCATCTTGCCAGGTTTGTTTCCAGGCTTTGTTAGTTTGTTTCGCTGGAACTCTGAATAGTCCAGAAATTCTTTGCTTAGCAGCAGAATTGGTAATGATGCTTGGTACTGCGCAGGAAATAACTAAACTTCCTTTTTTAATCAAATCATTAACTTGGCGTGATAAACCCACGCGTCCAACAGTTAAGACTACGTCTGGTTTTAAGTTAATTGCATTTAAAGACAGCAATGCTGGTGCATTAGAAACCATTCCTGATCCAACACATGAATGTGGTGGTTCAACTATTACAGGCCAATCGAGAGCATTTCCTAGTTCTTGCGCGTAGTTTAAATACTCCACATTTGTTCCACCAGCAACAATTAATCCTTTACGAGATAGCAGTTCGGTGGAAATATTTTCGGGGTTAATTACTGTCTCATTTTGTAAAATCTTTTTATGTTCAAAGAAAAAATCAGCATTAGGAACTAATGGTTCTGCTAACGCAATATTTAAATGAACTGGTCCTCTATTTCTTGTGGCTGCCGTAAATACTGAATTAATTCGATCTCTGATTGCTTCCCTTGCAGAGGCTGTTTCTATAGTCAAAGATTCAGAAGCTATTTCAATACTTCTGGACACATAATTACCAAAAATTTCTCTTTGCGCTATTACTTGATTTGCGCCTGTTCCTTGAAAGGCGGCGGGGCGATCTGCTGTTAAAACTATGAATGGAATTCCTGCATATTTTGCTTCTATTATTGCTGGGAAAATATTTGCAACAGCTGTACCTGAAGTTGTTAACACCGCAGCAGGTTTGCCAGTTTTTATCGCAGAACCTAATGCTAAAAATGCTGCTGATCTTTCATCGATTCTTACGTGTAAAGAAATCAATCCTTGTTTTTCGGCTTCAACTAAAGCCAATGAAATTGGACCGTTTCTTGATCCTGGAGCTAGTGAAACAAATTCAACTCCAGTATTGATTAACTGCTGAACGACTAACTGGGCAGTTTGCGCAGAGGCTGGTTGTGATGTTTTTTGTTCCGACATTAAAACCAATTCCTCTCTCTTCCGAAATCAAAAGACATATTCAATCTTTGAATCAATTCTTCTTGATTTGGACTTTCTGTGACTTTAGATTCATCAACTTCAAGTCTTTTTATTTCAATAACGCCATTATGGGCTCTCAGAGTTTGAGTCACAACATCAGTAGAAAGAATTGAGCCTGTCCCAGCTCCAGCAACCAATTGAGAATTTTCTCCCAAAAGAGATTGAGCCAACAACGTTTCGTATAACCCAATACTTGTATCCATAGATCCAGAGACCACAACTTTTTTTCCACTTGTTATTACCTGTTCAGCAATGCTTTGAAATCTCTTTATGCCACCAACAGGTATAGGTTTTATCACTACAAAATCTGCTACATCTGTAATTGTTTTTATATGTTCAGGATTAGTTGCATCACTTGCTAGTCGCAAATTTTCGTCAATTGCTACTTTAATATTTGTTAAAGATTTAAGCTCTTTAATCTCATCGATATTCTTGCAGGGCTGTTCGATGTATTCAATTTTAAAATCAGAAAGTCTATTGAAATAGCTGACTGCATCCTCAAGTTTTAAACTTCCATTAAAATCAATTCTAAAAATAATATCTGGATAAGCTGAAATTATTGCCTCTAGGAATTCAATATCGTTATCAAGATTAATTCCATTTAATTTTACTTTTAATGTTTTGCATCCTGTGGCGGTAAGAATATCTATCGCTTTTTTTGGATCTGGACTAGTTGATATTGCATTTACTTTTATATGTTTTTCAATTGGTTCAGGTAGCTTCACCCAAGCCATTTCTAATGCAGCCTGTAACCACCTAGCGCTGTGTTCAATTGTGTGATGAGGAAAAGGAGCAAACTCTGACCACCCAAAATCGCCTCGGATTAAAACGCCTTCGCGAAATTCATTTCCGCGCATAGCATCGGTTAATTCGACTCGAAAAGTTTTTAAATTGCCTAAAGCATTTTCTTTACTTTGCATTGCAACAAACTTTCTTTTTAAGGACGTTTTGGAAATTTACCGAAATCAGGTTTTCTTTTTTCTTTATAGGCATTTCGTCCTTCTTGAGCTTCTTCACTCATGTAATAAAGCAAAGTTGCATCTCCTGCTAATTGTTGAATACCGGCTAATCCATCATCGGAAGCATTAAATGAAGCTTTAAGTAATCGAAGGGAAAGCGGAGAATGTTGCAACATTTCTTTTGCCCATTTAACAGTTTCTTTTTCTAGATCAGCTAAAGGAACAACGGAATTTACTAATCCCCATTCAAGTGCAGTTTTAGCGTCATATTGTCTTGCCATAAACCAAACTTCTTTTGCTCTCTTTAATCCAATTTGTCTTGATAACAAACTTGAACCGTAACCGCCGTCAAATGATCCAACTCTTGGACCTGTTTGACCAAACTTTGCATTCTCTGCTGCAATCGATAAATCACAAACAACATGTAAAACATGTCCACCACCAATTGCAAAACCTGCAATCATTGCAATAACTGGTTTAGGTAATCTTCTAATTTGCACTTGTAAATCTAAAACATTAAGTCGACCAATTCCTTTTTGTGCGACTTCATCATCTCCCATGTATCCATCATCGCCACGAATACTTTGATCTCCACCTGAACAAAAAGCAAGGTCACCTTTACCGGTGAGAATTATTACGCCAACTTCATTGTCATCTCGTGCCATATCAAAAGCTTTAATAAGTTCAGTAACAGTTTGAGGTCTAAATGCATTTCTTTTTTCAGGACGATTAATTGTGATCTTTGCAATGCCTTCAGCTACGTGATATTCAATATCGCGCCATTGACCTTCAGGTTTCCAATTCAATGCAGAAACGATTGAGGATTGTGCTGGATCGTTATTCACTTAAAAACATTCACTCTCTACGCTGGAGTACTGATGACTCCAATCTTTGCAAACCGAGTTTTACTGCCTGTTGGCCGGAAGGCTGCCGACGCAGTTTCAGAGGCAATTTCTAAAAGTCTTAATGAAAAATCAATTAGTGCACTAGTGCCTGCAACAAAAGGTGAGAGTTTAGGTAACAAATACGAAACGGCCCTAAACGTTTCAATACCTTGCGAAATCGAGTCTGGACTAATTGTTTGCACAAGCGGATCAACTGGAAATCCAAAAGCAGTAGAAATATCTGCCGACGCACTATTAGCGGCAACAAAATTAGTGAATTCAAAGTTTGAAAATCCTGCATCCTGGTTACTAGCAATAAATCCAGCCTTCATTGGTGGTGCCATGGTTATTGCGCGAGCTATTGCGCAAGATCAAAAATGGGAATACGGATTAGATGATGATGGCAAATTTTCACCAGAAATTTTTGCAGGCGTTGCACAAACTTTCATTGCAAAACATGGAAGAGTTAGAACTTCTTTAGTTGCAGCTCAACTTTCATCATTGATTGCCCAAGATCGAGTTGAATTATTAACAAAATTTGATGCAGTATTAGTTGGTGGTGGACAGATTTCTCCAGAAATATATAACAATTTAATAAATCAAGGAGTTAATTTAATTAGAACTTATGGAATGACTGAAACCTGCGGTGGAGTTGTTTGGGATGGAAAAACACTTGGAGAAGTAAAAGTAAGAATTGAAAACCCTGCCAATGGTGGAGCGGGAAGAATTTCAATCAATAGCCCAAGTAATGCAACTTGCTACCACGGAAATAGTGAAGGCATAAAGAAATTGAATCAAATCACTTTTAACAGCGGTTGGGTAATTACTCAAGACATAGGAACTTATGAAAATGCCACACTCAAAGTAATTGGCAGAAGCGATGACATTGTTGTTTCAGGTGGTGTAAATGTTTCGGTTCATGCTGTTGAAAATGTGTTAAGAGATCAAGACGGCGTTGAAGACGCGGTTGTTTTTGCAATGCCTGATAAAACGTGGGGAACAATTATTGCTGCAGTAATTGTAGGAAATGCAGATCTGCTTAAACTCCAAGATGCGGTTGAAAAAGAATTGGGAAGTCCTGCCAAACCTCGAGTGATTAAATTTGCTCACGAATTGCCTTTACTTCCAAACGGCAAAATTGATGTAGATTCGTTGAAATGACTAGTTTAAATATCTGGTTTCAAGGCGCAAGACCTAAAACTCTTGGTGCGGCAATTGCTCCAGTTTTAGTGGGATCATCAATTGCTTATTATGAAAAATCATTTAGTCTAACTATTTCTCTATTGGCTTTACTGGTAAGTATTTCCATTCAGGTTGCTGTTAACTATGCAAATGATTATTCAGATGGAATTAAAGGCACCGATGATCAAAGAGTGGGGCCGGTTCGATTGGTTGGTCAAAAACTTGCAAGCCCAAGATCAGTCAAGACAGCTGCAATTCTTTTCTTTTCTGTTGCTGCTTTGTCTGGACTATTTATTACAATTCTTTCTCAACAATGGTGGTTTTTACTTTTAGGATTTAGCGCAATTGTTGCAGCTTGGACTTACACTGGTGGCCCAAAGCCTTATGGTTATGCCGGGTTAGGCGAATTGTTTGTTTTTATTTATTTTGGTCTAGCTGCCGTAATTGGTACTACTTATGCCCAAACTCTATTTTTTAAACCCTACTTCTTGTTGTATGCAATATCGATAGGCCTTTTTGCCTCAGCAATATTGGTTGCAAATAATTTAAGAGATAGAGAAAAAGATAAACAAAACAACAAGAATACTTTGGCAGTCAAATTAGGAGATAAAAAGACCAGAAATGTATATGTGCTGTTGATGATTCTTCCTTTTATTTTAATTGTTTCGCTATTCATATATAACATTTTTAATCCTGGAACAAGAATTGGTGCAACGATTCAAATTCAACTTTTGGCTTTTGTACTTGCTTGGAGAAGTATTAAGCCTGTTATCAATAAAGTAACTGGTAGAGACTTGATTCCAGTGTTGGTTAACACAGGAAAAACCGAAATTCTGTGGGCTCTACTAGTTTCAGTTGCCTTAGTATTAGAAACTAATTAATTCCCATCAATCATTTTGTCTTCTTTATCTGCAGCATCAGCAATTTTTTTGTTAACTCTTTGAAATCCTGAAAATATAGATGAAGATAATTGATCTCTAGTTCTAGAAAGCACAAAGAGACTGACAATTCCCGAAGCCAAAAATCCAACTAATAGCAACAGGACTCCTCGTAAACCAACTAAGTATCCAACACCTAAAAAGGATGCCAAGATCAAAATTCTTAAGAATGTGTAAATAAATATATTTTTCATGCTTTAAACCCCGGCGTAACTGTGTAAGCCAGTAACCCAAATATTTATCACAAAGAAATTGAAAATTATTGCTGTATATCCAGCAATACTTACCCAAGCTGATTTAGTTCCTTTCCAGCCAATTGTTACTCGGGAATGTAAATAGGCAGCATAAATAATCCAAGTTATAAATGCCCATGTTTCTTTTGGATCCCATCCCCAATATCTACCCCAGGCACTTTCTGCCCAAATAGCTCCGGAAATTACGGCAAAAGTCCAAATTGGAAAAGCAAACAAAACAACTTTGTATGAGAATTCATCAATTCTATTTGCACTAGGAAGATTTTTTAGTCGTCCTTTAATTCTTAATAAACAAATAATTGATAAAGCAAAATTAATAGTGAACGCTCCATATGAAATTATCGCCGAAGTTACATGAATCAAAAGCCAAGTGGATTTCAATGCAGGAACAAGTGGACCACTTTCGGTATAAAGAACAATTACTGCAAGACCCAGTAACAAAATTACTGGAACAATAATGAATATTCCTAACCAAGCAATATCTTTCTTAATCGAAATGGCAAGAAAAGTGAAGATGATCGCAACAGCAGAAGCGAGTGCAAACTCATACATATTTCCCCAAGGTGCTCTCTGAGCAGCGATACCTCTAAGTATTAATGCTGTTACTAAGAAAAATCCTGTCAACCAAGTTAATGAGATTGCAACATTTGAAATTCTTGATTGCTTCTTGGTTTGAGTCAAAGCTATTGAGAATAAAACTAAATTGAATGCTGCAAGAAATATTGCAAAATAGACCAATAAATTACTTAATGAATTAGTGCTCATATAGATCTATCCCCTTTCTTGCTCAACTTTTTAACACCCAGAGATGTCAACAACTTTTCTAAGTCTTTATTTATATCGTGATTAGTGCTCTTTGCTAGACCTGCTATCTCTATAACACTAGGACCTTTTTGCACTCTTGGCATCAGCACCCAAATTCTTCTTCGTTGGATACCTAAACCAAAAAACATTCCCAGCATCGCAAAGATTGCACCTAGCAAAGCTAAGAATCTGCCCGGTTCATAGGCAACTTGAAATGTTGCAAACTGCTCAATTGCTAGAAACTTAACTTCATAGCCTTGATCTGTGTTCCAACTTTCTCCAGGCTTTAATTCCTCTAATCCAAGTTCAATCATCTTTGACGTATCTAACTTATAAATACTCTGCGAGATTCCTTCATCGACTCCCAAATCCCCTTGCCACAATGACAAAAATATTTGTGGATTATCTAATGCGGGGAAAGTTGATGTTGGACCATTTATCGGATCTATTTTTGCGGTGGGCAGAAATCTTGCATTGATCCCAAGTTGAGGACTTTCATCAGCAATTTTTATCACTCCATTTGATGAAAAGTTTCCATCTTGTGGCAGGAATACAACAGAATCAGAAAAAATTATTTCTTTCCGAGGATTCAAGACTTCAATTCTTGGTGCATAACCGTGACCTGTTAAGTACACTTTTGTACCATCAACATTAAATGGTTTATTTACCAATATTTTCAATTTATTTTCATCATTTAAAGTTATGTCTGCTTCAAATTTTCTAGGAGAGCCTTTTTGATTAATACTTCTTTCAAACTCAACAGTGAAATCATTTAAAGTAAAAAAGAAGCTTGGCATACTTTTTATATTGAATAATTTGCCTGCTCGAAAATCGTCATATTGAGTTAAAGTGTTAGCAAAGCCATTTCCTTCTTTAACAATCACTGTTCCTCTATAACTAAATAATGCGCCAAAGGCTAATGCGATTGTTAATAGAATTAAACTTGCATGAAACACAAGATTTCCAGCTTCCCTTGCATAACCCTTTTCAGCGGTTAAACCATTTCCTTTTTTGTTTACTCGCCAACCCATTTCATTCAAGATCGTTTCGATTTTGTTGATATTTGCTTTTGGAATACTAATCTTTCGATATCCTGCAAATTTCTTTATTTCTAATGGAGGATTTGGGGGTTGCTCATTGAATGATCGCCAGTAGACCTTAAGCCTTGGAATAACGCATCCAATTAACGAAATCATCAACAAAATATAAATAGCGGAAAACCAAAAAGATCCATATACATCAAACAAACCTAAAGAATCAAAAATATCAGCAAATGCTGGATTAGCACTTTTCCAATTATTTACTTTTAGGATTGATGCTGTTCTTTGTGGAAGTATTGAACCTGGAATTGCGGCAAGTGCTACTAAAAGAAGTAGAAGAAGTGCAGTGTTCATACTTGTTAATTGGCGCCAAGTCCAACGAAGAAAACCCCAAAAGTTTAGAGGTGGAAGTGGTGTTTCAGTTCTTTGTTTAGCCGAGATTTGTTTTTTCATAATAAGGGTGTAAATCCTGAAATTAGTATTCTCATTTCAACGGTTACCTCAGACCAAAGTCCTGTGGCTAGCAAAATTCCAATAATGATCAACAGCAAGCCGCCCATTTTTATAAATAGAGCTTGTCGCTTTCTTAACCAACTCACAGAAACTAAAGCTTTTTCTAATGCAAAAGTAATAAACAAAAATGGCAAACCTAAACCAAAACCATAAAATGCAGAAAGAATCGCACCTCTCGAGACTGTTGCTTGGTTAAATGCCAAAGTTTGAACGGCAGCCAATGTTGGACCAATGCACGGTGTCCAACCAATTGCAAATAAAGCGCCTAATAAAGGTGCACCAATTAAACCTTGTTTAACTGGAGTGCGGAATCTATATTCGCGCTTAAATAAATTCCAAAAACCTAAGTAACTTATTCCTAAAGCAATAACAAATAACCCCATAATTCTTTCAATGATTCTTCCGTAAGAAATAAACCAACCACCAATTCCACCAAAAAACATTCCAATACAAACAAATACGAAAGTAAATCCTGCGATAAATAACAAGGTGGCAATTAATGCTTTTGATTTTCTGCTTGATTTATTGGCATTCAATCCAAATCCAGTGATAAACGAAAGATAACCAGGAACTAGAGGAAGTACACAAGGAGATAAGAAGGAAATTAAGCCAGCGCTAAAGGAAATTAGAATAGCTATAAATAGAGATCCTTGGGTAACAGTATTCATTCGTCAACCAAACTTGAAATAAAGCCTTGCACTAAAGCTCTATCAATTGGTCCAAGTTGTCTTGCTGCTACTTTTCCATTTTTATCAACTAGCACTGTTGAAGGAATTGCATTTGCGGGCAACGTATCTTTAAACCCTAATAGCTTTACTCCATCACGATCAAAAATATTTGGATAAGTTATTCCAAAATTAGTAATGAATTTTTCTGCTGAAACTTTTGAGTCTCTAATATTAATTCCGATAAATTCCACACCACTATCTTTATTTTTTATATACAATTCTTGTAACTCACTGGCTTCTTTTCGACAAGGACCACACCATGATCCCCAAACATTCAAAACAACCACTTTATTTTTGTAATTGTCTAAATTAATTGCTTCACCATTAAAATCCAAAGCAGTGAATTCTGGAGCTGGATTTCTTTCCTCTACTTTCAGAAAAGTTGCAGTTCCATCACCTGAAATAAATCCTGCTTCACCAGAATTTTGAATTGAAGCATTCGGTGTTGCACAAGCGGTAAGTAGTAAAAAACTTAAAGCCAATATTAATTTACGCACCGGATATTTTGCTGGCATCTTTAAGCAAATCTGCTGAAGGTTCTTCGTATTTAACTTCAACTAAATTGTCGTCATCAAAAACAAAGGTTGTCACACTTGCCAAACTACATTGACGTTTACGTGGATCGTGTACAAAAGATTTACCTTCAGCTGCAAGTCTGGCTATCCAAATTGGAAGTTGGTGTGAAACTAATAATGCTTCTTTACCTTTAGCGGCATCTCTTGCAGAAAATATTGCGGTGCGCATTCTGTCTGCAACTTGCTTGTATGGCTCTCCCCATGAAGGTCTAATTGGATTTCTTAAATACCACCAATTTCTTGGATCTCTTAACGCTCCGTCACCCACTGAAACTCTTTTGCCTTCAAATACGTTCTCAGCTTCGATAATCAAACTATTTAATTCTGGTTTTAAATTATGCACATTTGCAGTAGGAGCCGCGGTTTGTTGTGCTCTTTCTAAAGGGGAAGAAACGATCAATGAAAGATTGCTATTTTTAAAATGATCGGCAGCACGATCTGCCATTTTTAAACCGAGTTCAGATAATTTGTATCCGGGCAATCTTCCATAAAGTACTTTTTCGGGATTAAAAACTTCGCCATGTCGCATCACATGGACAAGAGTTTTATTTGCCACAGGTTTTATTTCTTAGTGTTTACGACGCATGGAACCGCGACGTTTGCTTGGACGCCAAACATTGTCACCGTTTTCAACTGCTGCCAGTCTTAAAGTTTCACCGTGTGCTGCAAGTGCATCAATCAAAATTGAAACATTTGGAGATTCTGCTTGCACATCAACTCTTAAACCATGTTCTTGCGCTGCTTGTGCAGTTTGGGGCCCAATTACTGCGACAACTGTTGAAGCATGAGGTTTACCAGCAATACCAACAAGATTTCTTACAGTGCTGGCAGAAGTAAATAGCACTGCATCAAATCCACCACTTTTAATTAATTCTCTTGTGTGAGCAGGAGGAGGTGCTGCACGAACTGTTCTAAAGGCAACGATGTCTTCAACTTCCCAACCTTTAGCTTGCATTCCTTCTACAAGAGTTTCAGTTGCAATATCTGCACGCGGTAAGAAAACTCTGTTTATTGGATCTAGTAATTGATCAAATTTTGGCCAAACTTCTAATAGACCTTCAGAGTTATGTTCATTGGTTGGGAACAAATCTGGTTTAACACCAAACTCAACAAGTGCATCAATTACTGGTTGACCAATTGCGGCAACTTTTAATCCTGCAAAAGCTCTTGCATCTAAACCGTAATCAATAAATTTATCTCTCACAGCTCTCACGGCATTAGTACTGGTGAAGACCACCCATTGGAATCTTCCGGAAACTAAACCGTGAACTGCTCTTTCCATTTGTTGTGGAGTTCTTGGCGGCTCTACAGAAATTGTAGGAACCTCTACTGAAACTGCTCCATAAACAGCTAATAATTTTTGAAAATCTTCAGCATCTTCTTTTGTTCTAGGAACTAGAACTTTCCATCCGAATAGAGATTTGTTTTCAAACCATTGATATTTGTCTCTGTTGTTAACAAGATCGCCAATAACAATTACGCCTTGTCCTGATTGTCTGGCAGCTTTTGCAACCACTGGAATGTTTTCCAGAGTTGAAACAATTGTTCTTTGGTCAGTGGTACTGCCATCTCTTGTTACAGAAATTGGAGTAGAAGCATCTCGCCCGCGAGCAATCAATGCACTGGCAATTGCTGGTGCTTTA